>OLPN01003720.1_pt1 | contig 10400 bp, 12 predicted proteins | sample 1672601 | NCBI WGS metagenome assembly OLPN01 (sample SAMEA3136704, study PRJEB25190) | human gut metagenome
GACCTGCCACGAGATGAAGCTGATCGTTGACCTCATCAACAAGGGTGGTGTGGCGGCCATGAACTACTCCATCTCCGATACCGCTGAGTTCGGTGAGTATGTTTCCGGCCCCCGTGTGCTGCCTCATGACCTCATTAAGGCCAATATGCGCGCAGTTCTGTCCGACATTCAGGACGGTACCTTTGCAAGCAAGTGGATCGCCGAGAACAAGAACGGCCGTTCCTTCTTCAACTCCAAGCGTGACCAGCTGGCCAAGCATCCCATGGAGGTTGTGGGCGCTGAGCTGCGGAACAACATGCTCTGGAAGGATGGCGACAACGGCGATAAGGGCCTGGACAGCGCATCTAACTGATTTTCGACAACACCATGAAATTTGCAGCACACATCTGGCTTGATCTTTTTCCGCCATCCTGCGCCGCAATCCCTTGAAATACACAAAGTATTCCTGCGGGCTTTTGGCTTGGCTGGCGAAAAAATCTCTGCGCCATCTGCGCACTGAAATTCCCTGGTATTGTCGATAGACGATAAACAGGAGATTGTACGTAAATTGTGTGAAGCTGAATTTTGATATGGGTTCTCCTCTGAATGCTCCCGGCAGCAGACAGAAATCCTTGGGGGAGGCAGAGTGCTGCCTCCCCCTTTTTTCACTTTATTAAAGGAGGATATCCTATGAAACTTTCCGCCAACGTTACCCAGGGCGTGGATCGTGCCCCCAACCGGTCGCTGTTCGCCGCACTGGGTTATACCAAGGAGGAGACGGATCGGCCGCTGGTTGGCATTGTCTGCTCCTATAATGAGATCGTCCCCGGCCACATGAACCTGGACAAGATCGCCGAAGCAGTCAAGGCGGGCGTTCGGATGGCAGGTGGCACCCCTGTTGAGTTCCCGGCCATTGCGGTCTGCGACGGCATCGCCATGGGCCACATCGGCATGAAGTACTCTCTGGTGAGCCGTGACCTGATCTGCGATTCCACCGAGGCCATGGCCATTGCCCATCAGTTCGACGCGCTGGTCATGATTCCCAACTGCGATAAAAATGTGCCCGGTCTGCTGATGGCTGCGGCAAGAATCAACGTTCCCACCATCTTCGTCTCCGGCGGCCCCATGCTGGCCGGCCATTTGTCCGACGGCAGAAGAACCTGCCTCAGCGATATGTTTGAGGCTGTGGGCGCTTATCATGCGGGCACGCTGGACGAGAACGGCGTGGAGGAATACGTAATGAATGCGTGCCCCTCCTGCGGCTCCTGCTCCGGCATGTACACCGCCAACTCCATGAACTGTCTCACCGAGGCCATCGGCATGGGCCTTCGGGGCAACGGCACCATTCCCGCCGTGTATTCCGCCCGGCTGCGTCTTGCAAAGCAGGCCGGTATGCAGGTCATGGAGCTGTATCGGCAGAACATCCGTCCCCGGGATATTATGACCGAGGATGCCTTCAACAATGCCGAGATCGTAGACATGGCCCTTGGCTGCTCTACCAACACCATGCTGCATCTGCCCGCTATTGCCCATGAATGCGGCATCGACATTGATCTTGCCCATGTGAACGACTTCAACGCCCGCACGCCCAACCTGTGTCATCTGGCCCCCGCAGGCCCCACCTTTATGGAGGATCTGGAGCGGGCTGGCGGCGTGTATGCGGTCATGAAGGAGCTGGCCGACGCCGGACTTATTAAGACCGATCTGATCACCTGCACCGGCAAGACCGTGGCCGAGAACATCAAGGACGCGGAAATTCTGGATCACGACACCATTCGCCCCATCGACAATCCTTATCTCGCTACCGGCGGCATTGCGGTGCTGTTTGGCAACCTGGCTCCCGACGGCTGCGTGGTCAAGCAGTCTGCCGTGGCTCCCGAGATGATGAAGCATTCCGGCCCCGCCCGGGTGTTCAACTCCGAGGAGGAGGCCATTGCGGTGATCTATGCCGGCGGCATCAAGCCCGGCGACGTGGTGGTTATCCGCTATGAGGGGCCCAAGGGCGGCCCCGGTATGCGCGAGATGCTGAACCCCACCTCTGCCATTTGCGGCATGGGCCTGGGCGAGAGCGTGGCGCTGATTACCGACGGACGGTTCTCCGGTGCCACCCGCGGCGCTGCCATCGGTCATGTGTCTCCTGAGGCTGCTTCCGGCGGCACCATCGGTCTGGTGGAGGAGGGCGATACCATCTCCATTGATATCCCCAACCACGAGATCACCCTGGAGGTCTCCGATGACGTTCTGGCAGAGCGTAAGAAGAACCTTGTGATGCCCGAGCCCAAAGTGAAGACCGGCTATCTGGCCCGCTATGCCAAGATGGTCACTTCCGCAGACAAGGGCGCAGTCCTCAGCCTGTAATTTTTGGGGCAACACCGCACAAATGCGTCGATGGGCTTCAGCCGATCTTTTACACTGGAAATGCGTTATTTTTTCTTGAGATACACTAAGTATTCCTGCGAAAAACTGTTTTTTTCCAGCGCAAAATCTCTGGCTGAATTCTCACCGCCAATTTGTGCGGTATTGCCCTATTATCCTTTTATTACTACGCCGCCTGCATTTAAGGGCGGCGTTTTTGCGCATCTACAGATAAGGATTGCCAGAATGGCCGGGATGATGTATAATGGTGGAAATTCATCCGAGGAGGGCGACAGAATGCTGAGTAATATGATAGATCGGCTGTTTCCACTGCTGAGCGGCTGGAACAATTTCGAGGGAATCATTGGAGCGGTACTGGCGCTGCTCCTGGGGCTGTGGATCGGCTGGGACTGGGAATGGAAAAAGCTCGGCGTGTTCGGCCTGAGCTGCGCCGTGATCTATGGACTGGGCGTCTGGATCGAAGAAAGCCGGATTATGTACCTGGCCGTGCTTGGCATGTGCGCTGCAGCGCTGATGCCGGTTCTGATCCTGAGTATGCTGGCGGGCAAGCTGTTGTCTGTCCGGCGGAATCGCAATTTGAACAGTTGAGGTGAACCTTTGATGGAAACAAGCCGCAAAAGGCTGTGTATTGGAATCTCCCTGCTGGCCGGGGCTATGGGCGTGGTGCTGGGAATGGTGCTGGCGCTGAATGGGCTGACGGCCACCATCGGGCAGAAAATGGCCCTGCTGCTGTGTACCCTGGTCCTTTGGGGTGCAGGGGCGGCGGTGCTGCTGAAATGGGATCTGCTGGGCAAGGTGGAGTATACCGCCCTGGGCCTGCTGATGCTTTTGTTGGGCCTGTGCCTGCGGATGGCGCTGCTGGACTATATGTCGCCGGATTATAACACATTTTTGTCCCAGTGGGTGGCGAACATGAAGGGCATGACCGTGCAGGAGGCGCTCTCCACCCCCATTGGCGACTACAATATGCCCTATCTCTATCTGCTTCTGGCGATTTCCCGGCTGCCCATACGGGATCTCTATGGAATCAAGCTATTTTCCATACTGGCAGATGTGGCGTCGGCACTGGCGGTGGCGGCGTTGGTGCGATATTTAACGAAAAAGGACGGTGCGGCCCTGCTGGCGTTCCTTGCGGCGCTGTTTTGCCCCACTACATGGCTCAACAGCGGCTATTGGGGCCAGTGTGACAGCGTGTATGGTGCGCTGGGACTCTGGGCGCTGTATGCGGGACTGCAAAAGCGCTCGAAAACCTGCTATTTGCTGTTTGCCCTGAGTCTCAGCTTCAAATTACAGGCGGTGTTCCTGCTGCCCATGGCGGTGGTGCTGCTGTGCGTGGGACGGATTCGGCTGAAGGACGTTTGGGTGTTCCCGGCTGGCTTTGTGGGAATCAGTGTGCCTGCGCTTTTGGCGGGGCGGAGCTTTTTCGACACCTTCTCCATCTATTTTAGCCAAACTCAGTCGTATCCTTATCTCAGCCTGAACGCGCCGTCGTTCTGGAGCCTCATTGACAACAACTACTTTTCCAATATGGCCAGTGCGCCGGTGCTCATCGCCATGAGCCTGAGCCTGGGCCTGCTGCTTCTGGCTCTGTGGCATGGAGAACGGCTGGATGACCGGGGGCTTTTGCTGCTGGGGCTGGTATTTTCCCTGATGATCCCCTGGCTGCTGCCCCGGATGCATGAGCGGTATTTTTATTTTGCGGAGCTGCTGTCGCTGGTGTACGGCGCGATGTATCCCAGGAAAATCGCGGTGCCGGCAATTCTGATGACCGGCGGGTTTTTGGTGTACAGCCAGTATTTATTCGGCGGCGCACCGATTTTGTCCCTCCGGCTGGTGGCGGCGATTTATGGAGCGCTGCTATTGTACCTATTGTGGCAGCTGATGATGCGCTTAAAAACGAAAACCAAAACGGGAGGAAATGAATATGGAATATCTGTGGAGTGACCGCCGGAGAAGACTGGGCCTGCCCCTGTCCTTTACCCGCTATGCCCTCGGCGAGGATCGGCTGTTTGTGGAAACAGGGCTTTTGACCACCCAGTGCGAGGAGATTTTGCTATATCGGGTTCGGGATCTGTCCCTTCGGATCACCCTGGGCCAGCGGATCTTTGGCGTGGGCACCGTGACCATCCAGTCCTCGGACCGCTCCTGCCCGGTGCTGGAGCTGAAAAACGTCAAGCATCCTCGGGAGACCAAGGAGATCATCCACCAGGCTGTGGAGAATATGAAGATCCAGCGGCGGATGCGGGTCGGCGAGGTCATGGGGGAGGAGCATGTCCATGACGACGATGATGATTACGACGACGAGGATTGGACGGAAGAAGCTTAAAATCGGGAGAAAAATCCGGATTTTCAGGTTGACAAGCTGCCCCCAAAGTGGTATAATCGAAAAGCCGCATTAAAGAGGTATAAGTATGCCCTTTTTCGGGTGTCACCTCAAGAGCGAGTCTAATGTAAAGGCAGGTGCAAAGCACATGCAGGCAATCATTGTTACCGGTGGCAAGCAGTACAACGTGACTGAGGGTCAGCTGGTCTATATCGAGAAGCTGAACGCCGAGGCTGGTGAGGCCGTGGTATTCGATCAGGTTCTGGCAATCGTCGATGGCGAGAACAGCAAGTTTGGTACCCCCGCAATCGAGGGCGCTAAGGTCGAGGCTAAGGTCGTTCGCAACGGCAAGGGTAAGAAGATCACCGTCTTCAAGTATCGTCCCAAGAAGGGCTCCGCTTCCAAGAAGGGTCATCGTCAGCCCTACACCGCAGTCCAGATCGAGAAGATCTCCGTCTAATGACTACTATTCGGTTTGATCGCAGAGCAGGCAGGATTTTGGGATTTTCCTGTCAGGGGCACAGCGGCTATGCCGAGGCTGGGGAAGACATTGTCTGTGCCGCAGTCACTTCGGCGGTGCGTTTTGCGGAATGCACCATCAACGACGTGCTTCATGCCGGGGCGGAGGTTTCCGTCCACGAAAAAACCGCAACCATCACGCTGCGGCTTCCTTCCCACTGTGAAAACGAGCAGAGCTGTCAGGCTGTGCTTTTGGGAATGGAAACGTTTCTGCGTGAGCTTTCCCGTGAAAATCCCCACCATTTAACGGTTTTGGAGGTGTAATTCATGCTTAAGATTGGTATTCAGTTCTTCGCTCACCATAAGGGCGGCGGCTCCACTAAGAACGGCCGTGACTCTGAGTCTAAGCGTCTGGGCGTAAAGCGCGCTGACGGTCAGAAGGTTGAGGCTGGCAACATCCTGGTTCGCCAGAGAGGTACCCATATCCACCCCGGCCAGGGCGTGGGCATCGGCAGCGACGACACCATCTACGCTCGCGTTGACGGCGTGGTTCGGTTCGAGCGTCTGGGCAGAGACCGCAAGAAGGTTTCTGTTTACGAGGTAGCCGAGCAGTAATCTGCTGAAATTGAGAGGGTGCAATCTGCACCCTCTTTTTCCGCTTTTATGTCGATTCTCGGGAGTCAAGGCGAAAAGCGGCGAAATCCGGGAATCCCACACAAAAGGAGAATGACAATGGCACAATTTGTCGATAAGGTAAAGATCTTTGTCCAGGCGGGTCACGGCGGCAATGGCTGCATGTCCTTCCGGCGGGAGAAATATATCGCGGCAGGCGGCCCCGATGGCGGCGACGGCGGCCATGGCGGCAGCGTGGTGCTGCGGGTAGACACCGGCATGACCACGCTGATGGATTTCCGTTACAAGCGGAAGTATGCGGCGCAGCCCGGCGGCAACGGTCAGGGCAGCAATATGAAGGGCCGCAACGGCGAGAACCTGATGATCTCGGTGCCCCTGGGCACGGTGGTTCGTGACGCAGAAACCGGCGAGGTTATCCACGATATGTCCGACCAGGAGGATTTCGTTCTGGCCAAGGGCGGCAGAGGCGGCTGGGGCAACCAGCGGTTTGCCACCCCCACCCGGCAGGCCCCCCGGTTTGCCAAGGCTGGTCTGCCCGGCGAGAGCCATGAGGTGATTCTGGAGCTGAAGCTGCTGGCGGATGTGGGCCTGGTGGGCTTCCCCAATGTGGGCAAGTCTACGCTGCTTTCCGTGGTGTCCGGCGCCCATCCCAAGATCGCAAACTATCATTTTACCACCCTGTTCCCCAACCTGGGCGTTGTGTACCTGGGAGAAGGGGAGAGCTTCGTGATGGCGGATATCCCCGGCATCATTGAGGGCGCGTCCGAGGGTGTGGGCCTGGGCCATGACTGCGGCATATTGACCGGTGCCGGCTGATCGTCCACATTGTGGATGTGTCCGGCAGCGAGGGACGGGATCCTGTGGAGGATCTGGAGACCATCAACGGCGAGCTGGAGCAGTATTCTCCCGAGCTTGCCAAGCGGCCCATGATCGTGGTGGCAAACAAGATGGACATTCTCCAGGATCCGGAGAATCTGGAGCGGCTGCGGGCCTATACCAAGGAGCACGACCTGCCCCTCTACGAGATGTCCGCCGCTATCCACAAGGGCACCATGGAGCTCATGCGGGAGATTTATAACCGTCTTCAGGAGCTGCCGCCCATCACCGTGTATGAAGCGGAGTACGTGAAGCCCCTGCCTCAGGCGGGCAGCGTGGACGAGATCACCATCGAGCCTCAGGACGGCCTGTGGCTGGTGTCCGGCCCCTGGCTGGAGCGCCTGATCGCGGATATCAACTTCGACGATTACGAGTCCCGGATGTATTTTGACCGCCAGCTGCGGAAGTGCGGGCTCTTTGACCGCCTGGAGGAGATGGGCATCGAAAAGGGCGATACCGTCAGCATTTACGATATCGAGTTCGATTATGAGCCCTGATGAAAAAATTTCGATTTTCGTAAAAAAGTCCTTGACATTTTGAATTTTTGCTGTATAATAAATCATGCTTTCGGGCTCAGCCCCGGGGCATGAATATAGGGGATTAGTGTAACGGTAACACACCGGACTCTGACTCCGTTTTCGGGGGTTCGAATCCCTCATCCCCTGCCACAAAAACTCGCATTTGCCTTTGGCAAATGCGAGTTTTTGCGTGAAGTGTGCCCTGTGTGCACGTGAAGCAATGCGGTGCATTGTGAAGCTGCTTCGCAGTGAAGCGCCTGCGGGCGTGAGTGGATTTATTTCATTTCACTTGATTCGAAAGAATCAAATTTCACAATGCCGGAACGGCATTATTTCACTGGGCGCTCCCCTAATTTCACTGAAAACCCTTCCCATCCCGCCGTTTTTGCTGTAAAATACAAGCAGAAACGGCGGTGTTTTTCTCATGAAACGAACTAAAAAGGGAATCTCCCAAGACCGCGCAATCTTCCTGCTCCTTGCCGGGCTGTTCCTCGGCACCATATTCACATTCGGCACGCGCTATTGGCACGCACCGGTTAGCAGGGAAGACTGCACCCAGGTGAATACGGAATTTGTCTCTTATCGGGAACGTACCCGGCGGGGAAGCATTCAGCTCATTTATATCGACTGCGCAAACGGTCAGCGCTATGAGATCGACGGCGCGTGCATCAGTCAGCTGGTGCTGGATGGTGTGGAAAATCTACAACCCCAAGAGCCCATCACCCTCCTGATCCACCCCAACAGCGATACCATCCTGGAGTTTTCCAGCACATCCGGGACGCTGATGGCGTTCGACGATGCCACCCAGCGTGTGGCGAGCGATACCCTGCTGTTTACGGCGCTGGGTATTTTAATGTATGCGGCGGCTCTGGGCGGACTATATAACCTCATCTGGCAGTGGAAGCGCCAGCGCAGCAGAAAAAAACAAAAATAAAGCGCCATTCCATCCTCCCACACCCCCCACTTGCAATTTCCCCAGCGCTATGGTAAGATGTTCCGTGTACTATGTCATAGTGCACGTGAAATTAGAAGGAACAGCGCTGGACGGAGGAACGCAGCATGTCGAAGCTAAAACAGAACATTCAGGAAAACGGCGGCTTTCAGCATTGGTTTGTCAATGTGTTTTGGTATCATTATAAATGGCCCCTGCTGATCGGCGTGGTGGTTCTGGGTATTATTGTGTTTATTACGGTGGACTCTCTGAGAAAAGAGCGCTATGATACCACGGTGGTCATTGCCACGGATTATTTTGTGGATGAAGAACAGCTGGACGCCTTGGACGAGGTTTTTAAGCCTGTGGTGGGCGATTTGGACGGCAACGGCAAGGTTAGCATCAACTATGCGGTTTTGTACGTGGGCAACACGGAAGTGGGGCGGCAGAACCAGGAGCGGATGTATCTCTATATGTCCCAGGAGGACGTGGGCCTGTATCTCATGAGCCAGAACGTCTCCGATGCCTTTACCAATCCGGAGCTGGAGTATTTCACCGACGATCTGACTGAAATGGGCCTGCCCGCAGAGGATGACAACCATGCCCGGCTGAGCCTCAAGGACAATTCTGTGCTGGCAGACTGCGGCATGGGGGATATGTATCTGTCCATCATGGATTTCACCACGGTGAAGGGCGACTCCACCGCCCGGAACACCCGGGATGCGGCGGTGAGCATGGCACAGGCACTGATTGACGCCGGTACATCCGGAGAGAATTCGTAATACCGAGGGGTGCTGTGCTTGCTCGCAGCACCCCCTTGATCCATTACAGGGAGGGAACCCAATGAGAGAAAAACGAGGTATGGCCGGACGGGAACGGCGCAAACCGGATCACGCCGCCCGGGTGCTCATAAGCTTTTTCCTGCTGGTAATCTTCCTCGGCAGTGTATTGCTGAGCCTCCCGGTGTCCTCCCGGAACGGGGAGAGCTGCGGTGCGACGACAGCGGTGTTTACGGCCACCTCCGCCACCTGCGTCACCGGCCTTTCGCTGGTGGACAGCTACAGCCAGTGGTCGGCCTTCGGTCAGGTAGTGCTGCTGGGACTGATTCAAATCGGCGGACTGGGGTATATGGCCTTTGTGTCCGTGTTCTATTTTCTCCTTCGGCGGCGGATCGGGTTGAGAGAGCGGCTGGTACTTCAGCAGGCCATGGCCTTGGATGAGCTGAAGGGCGTGGTGCGGCTGGTGCGGCTGATGCTGGCGGGCACGTTTCTGGTGGAGGGCACCGGCGCACTGATTTTGACCCTGCGGTTTTTGATGGAATATCCCCTGAAAAAGGCCCTGTGGCTGGGGGTGTTTCATGCTGTTTCGGCGTTTTGCAACGCGGGCTTTGACATTCTGGGATTTATCACGCCCGGGGCAAGCCTGGTTGCATACCGGGGTGATGTGGCGATCAATCTGACCTTAACGGCGCTGATCGTTATTGGCGGACTGGGCTTTTTCGTGTGGAATGATCTCTTGATGCTCCGGCAGAAGAACCATCGGCTCAGCGTTCACACCCGATTGGTGCTGTGGACAACGGCCATTTTGCTGGTTGGCGGAACTTTGGCGATTCTGACCCTGGAGTGGAACAATCCCGCGACTCTGGGCGGCCTACCGGTGGGGAAAAAGATCCTTGCGGCGTTTTTCCAGTCCGGCACCACCCGCACCGCAGGCTTTGCGGCGGTGGATCAGGGCAGCCTCACCGGAAGCGGCAAGCTGGTTTCCATGCTGCTGATGCTGGTGGGCGGTTCCAGCGGTTCCACGGCGGGCGGTATTAAAACCGTGTCCGTGGCGCTGCTGTTCCTGATGAGCTACAGCGTTCTGCGGAACCACAAGGAGACGGTGCTGTTCGGGCGGCGAATTCCACAGCAGCAGATGGCCAGTGCGGCGAGCATTGCTCTGCTGGTGTCGGGACTGGGACTGATGGGCGGCATGATTCTGTCCGCCACCAACGGCTTTGCGCTGAGCGACTGCCTGTATGAATCCATTTCGGCCATCTGCACTGTGGGCTTGTCCACCGGCATTACTGCGGGACTGAATCTGGGCTCAAAAATTCTGCTGATCGTATATATGTTCTTTGGCCGGGTGGGAGGACTTACGATCATTTACGCGGCTGTATCCAGCCGCTGTGTCAGCGGATCCGCGTTCCCGCAGGAACGGATCACAGTGGGATAAAGGAGGAATTAAATCATGAAATCTATACTACTGATCGGATTAGGAAGATTTGGAAGACATATCGCCATGAAGCTGGACGAGCTCCATCACC
>OLPN01003726.1_pt1 | contig 10384 bp, 9 predicted proteins | sample 1672601 | NCBI WGS metagenome assembly OLPN01 (sample SAMEA3136704, study PRJEB25190) | human gut metagenome
AGCAATCGGTTCGAGCCCAGGCGCCTTCGGCCGGCCCTTCGCGCCAAGCGCCGCAGGCCGTCGCCGCACCGCCGTGGGAAGATGACGTGGTGCCGTACACCGACGCCGATATCGCTGCCTACATGCCGGAAGAGGAGCAGTCCCCTTTTACTGAGCCTGATGCGAGCCTAACCGTTGGGGCGCCGTCGCATCGGGAAGCCGCGTCCCGGCCTGGCGAGCCTGCCGCCTTCGCGAAACCTGCGAAAAACAATCCCTTCGCAGGAAGGAAAATGCCTGAAGGCATTGGAAGGGGAGCGCCAGCGCAGCCCGAGGCGACGGCTCAGGCAACCGAGCCAACCGTTTCTTCGAGCGCTGGCCAGGCACCGAAGACCGCGCCTGAAAGCGCGCCCGCGAAGAAGCGCAAAACTGCCGCCGACAAGCTCGCCGAGGCGGTTGCGGAATTCGGCGATGCGATGCTCGTGGTGGGCCCCGATCCGGTTGACCCGTTCCCTGTGGCGCTGGAGCTTGGCTTCGATTCTGCCCCCGACCCGAAGAAAAAGGCCAAGGGCATGGTGAAGCCCAAAGGCTGGCCAATGCCTCAAGATGCGAAGCTGCTCGAGGGCCGCGACCTTGATGCGTTGCGCGAGGGCTGTGACGGTGGACAAGAAGGGAAGGGACAAGAGTCTTCTTCCGACAGCTTGTCTTCGGGCCAATCCGTTCAGCCCGCGCCCGTTGCAGCGGCGGAGGCTGAGTCGCAGCTTGCGCCGGTCGCGGAACCTGAGTTTCCCGCTGAACCGCCCGCGCCCATTCCCGCGCTGCCTTCGCGTCCGAACCCGTTCGCGAATCGCGCGATGCCGCAGGGCATCGGTGGCGGGCAGGGCTCCCGCGAGCCCGCCGCATACGCGGGTGCATCCGCTGGAGCTTCGGGCGAAATGTCGGTCGAGGAGATTTTCGCGTCATTCGGCGTGAATATGAACAAGGTTACAGAAGAGCGATGACCTTGCGCGAAACTTTTCCCAAGCGAATGCGTTCGCGCGGAATATGGTAGGCTTTCAAGCCAGTGTGAAATCGCCGCGGCAGCGTGGCGTGTATCAAAAGGAGAAACGTTCATGGATATGAAGCAAATGATGCGCCAGGCGCAGAAGATGCAGGCCGAGCTTGCGAAGGCCCAGGAAGAAATCAAAACGATGACCGCCGAGGCCACCGCCGGCGGCGGCATGGTGAAGGTTGTCGCCCAGGGCGATATGACGGTGCAGTCCATCACCATCGATCCCGCCGCGATCGACCCCGAAGATGCTGATATGCTGCAGGACATGGTGTGCGCCGCCGTGAACGAGGCTCTGCGCGCCGTTTCCGCCCAGGGTTCCGCTCGCATTGGCCAGGCCACGGGCGGCATGAATATCCCCGGCTTGATGTAAGCGGGCGTTATTCGTGGAATCGGCTCCGGCCATCCAAAAGCTGCTCGACGAGCTTGAGCGCATGCCGGGCGTGGGCCCAAAAAGCGCTCAGCGTATCGCGTACTGGTTGCTCAATTCTCCGCGCGACTCCGCGTTGCGCCTCGCTGACGCAATCGTCGAGGTGAAAGATGCGGTGCATTTTTGCTCTCGGTGCTTCAATTACGCGGAAGGCGATGTGTGCGAGGTGTGCGCCTCGGCGAGCCGCGATGCCTCTACGATATGCGTCGTAAGCGAGCCTCGCGACGTGTCGGCGATTGAGCGAACTGCAGCGTATTCGGGCCTCTATCACGTGCTTGGCGGCGCTCTTTCCCCCATGGACGGCGTTGGCCCCGATGATTTGCACATAACCGAGCTTATGGCGCGGCTGTCTGACGAGAGCGTGGCCGAGGTGGTGCTCGCCACCAATCCCAATGTGGAGGGCGAGACGACCGCGGCGTATTTGGCGCGCCTTATCAAGCCGCTCGGCATTAAAGTCACGCGCCTTGCAAGCGGTCTGCCCGTTGGCGGCGATCTTGAATTTGCCGATGAGGTGACGCTCGGCCGGGCCATTGAAAGCCGCCGCGCGCTGTAGCGCGGCATCGAAGCGGCGCAATTATAGATGCACGAACAGAAAGCCTTTGCGGTGTGAAGCCGCGAAGGCTTTCTTGCATTCTGCGACCCGTTCACAGCGATTGCGGTTTGCCTTGGGAATCTGCCGCTTCCGGCGTCTCGTCGTTTTGTGGCGGCATCCGTCAATCGTATGGGATTGCTGGAATCGCGGTTTTAAAGGTAAAACGCCTATTTGATACTGCTTTTACCCCAATTATTCGCGATTGGGGTAGGGACCGGCGATATTTCGGGGCAATCTCGCCCCATTTGGCAACTGAGGCGTTGTAGAATGCACTCATACACGGAGCCTTTTAAAGCTTCGGTGAACTAAGAGCCCTGCTTATAGGAGGGGAAGCGGGCTCTAGGCAAAGGCCATTCCCTGCGAATGGCCTTTTTTTAAACGTCTTTATGCGCGCATGACATATTAGTTTTCATATCATTCAGCAATTAATGCCCCTCATATACATCGTAATGCATATAATGACTTATGCTATGCAAAACAGCCAATTCTGGGCGATATTCGGTATGCATATATGCAAACAATTTGCATACAAACGGTAAATCCTTGTCTATAAGCGATAGATTTGCAGGAATAGATAGGCGCTGCAATATAAATCTTCAAAAAAGATATACAAAAAAGCGCGTTTTTATCCAAACCCTACGTGTGACAGGGTTTTGAAATGCATAAAAGAAGCCAAGAATGCAACTAAGTGTGTTACCCCAGGTCAGAAGCTTAAAAAAAGTCCTTGCGCTTTCCAATTTTGGGTGTCATTATGCAGATGTCGGCTTTGGGAAGACCGACAAGAGAGAGGAAAAAGGAGGCTCGTATGAATGGTATTCATGTAACGAGCGAAATCGGTAAGCTGAAGAAGGTGTGTCTGCATCGCCCCGGCGACGAGCTGCTCAATCTTCCGCCCGATGAGCTTGAGCGTCTGCTCTTTGACGACGTTCCGTACCTGGAAGTCGCCCAGCAAGAGCATGACCGCTTTGCTGAGATTCTTCGCGAGCAGGGCGTCGAGGTTCTGTACCTCGAGAAGCTCGTCGCAGAAGCTTTCGCAGCGAACCCCGGTGCTCGTGACGAGTTCCTCGACCAGTACTTGGCCGAGGCTGGCATTCATGGCCAGAAGATGCCCGCGATCGTTCGCGAGTATCTGAACACCTTCACGGACGACCTGGAATTCGTGAAGAAGACGATGGCTGGCGTTGCCAAGAGCGAAATCGACATGCCGCTCGCATCGTCCGCCACCCTTGACGATCTGGTCAGCGATCACAGTGACAAGCAGAGCGACCTGATCATCGACCCCATGCCGAACCTGTACTTCACCCGCGACCCGTTCGCGTGCGTGGGCAACGGCGTGAACTTGAACCGCATGTACTCCGTCACCCGTAATCGTGAGACGCTCTACGGCAAGTACATCTTCAAGTACCATCCCGATTACAAGGGCACCCCGTTGTGGTTCCGCCGGGACGCTCCGTTCCACACCGAGGGCGGCGACGTGCTCAACCTCACTCGCACCGCTCTGGCTGTTGGCATCTCCCAGCGTACCCAGGCTGCGGCTATCGACCTCATGGCCCAGAACATCTTCTGGAAGACCGAGGGCTGCGAGATTGAGAAGATTTTCGCGTTCGACATTCCGGCGAGCCGTGCATTCATGCACCTCGACACGGTCTTCACGCAGATCGACGTCGACAAGTTCACCATTCACCCGGCCATCATGGGCACCCTGCGTGTCTACGAGATGACCAAGGGCGCAGTCGAGGGCGAAGTCGACATCAAGGAGCATACTGACTCCCTTGAGAAGATTCTCGAGTACGCCACCGGCGTCGACGGCATCAAGCTCATCCCCTGCGGCGGCGGCGATCCCATTGCGGCAGCCCGCGAGCAGTGGAACGATGGTTCGAACACCCTGTGCGTCGAGCCTGGCACCATTTGCGTGTATCAGCGCAACAACGTCACCAACGAGGTGCTTTACAAGGAAGGTCTCAACCTGCTGGTTGTTCCTTCGGCAGAGCTGTCCCGTGGTCGTGGCGGCCCGCGTTGCATGAGCATGCCGTTCCAACGCGAAGATCTCTAGTTTCTAGCGCGCATCAAACTCTGTCATTAAGCGGCTTAGCTGCTTAAGAGCAGGCCCTGCGATACGAGTGTCGCAGGGCCTGCATGAGGCTCAAGGAAGGGATTTTCCCTTCAACCCAAGAAAGGAATCAAAATGGGTGTTAATCTTTCTGGTCGTCCGTTCCTCCGTCTGCTCGACTTCTCCACCGAGGAGATCGAATACCTGCTGAAGCTCTCCAAGAACTTCAAAGATATGAAGCGCGCGGGCGTTCCGCATCGTTACCTCGAGGGCAAGAACATCGTTCTGCTCTTCCAGAAGACCTCCACCCGTACCCGTTGCGCTTTCGAAGTTGGCGCAATGGATTTGGGCATGGGCGTCACCTATCTTGATCCCAACAGCTCTCAGATGGGCAAGAAGGAGTCCATTGAGGACACCGCTCGCGTTCTCGGCCGCATGTATGACGGCATCGAGTTCCGCGGCTTTGCCCAGACTGACGTTGAAGACCTGGCCGCCAACGCTGGCGTGCCCGTATGGAACGGCCTGACCACTGAGTGGCATCCCACCCAGATGCTCGCCGACATCCTCACTGTTCAGGAGAACTTCAACTACGACATCAAGGGCCGCACCCTCGTCTTCATGGGCGACTGCAAGAACAACGTTGCTCGCTCCCTGATGGTCGTGTGCTCCAAGCTCGGCATGAACTTCGTGGCTTGTGGCCCGAAGCACTGCATGCCTGGCGACGACGTGGTCGAGGCTTGCAAGCCGATCGCTGCTGAGAACGGTTGCACCATCCTCCTCACCGACGATCCCAAGGAAGCCTGCACCAACGCCGACGTTATCTACACCGACGTTTGGGTCTCCATGGGCGAGCCCGACGAGGTTTGGGCTGAGCGCATCAAGGAGCTCGAGCCTTATCGCGTGACCGCTGAGCTCATGGCTCTCGCCAAGCCGGAAGCCATCTTCCTGCACTGCCTGCCTGCTTTCCACGACACCAACACCACGATTGGTGCTCAGAAGGCCGAGCAGTTCGGCATCACCGAGATGGAAGTTACCGACGAGGTCTTCGAGTCGAAGCAGTCCAAGGTCTTCGACGAGGCTGAGAACCGTATGCACACCATCAAGGCTGTCATGTACGCCACCCTGAAGTAGTAGCAGGAGATTCGCAATGCCTTACATTAAGTCAGATGGAAAGCGTATTGTCATCGCGCTGGGCGGCAATGCCCTGGGCAATACGCCCCAAGAGCAGCTTGAGCTCGTAAAGCACACTGCAGCCTGCATCGTTGACATGGTTGCTGAAGGCAACAACGTCATCGTCACTCACGGTAACGGCCCTCAGGTCGGCATGATCAACAACGCGTTTGCTTTCGCATCTCAGCATGACGAAAAAACGCCTGAAATGCCCTTCCCTGAGGCTGGCGCTATGAGCCAGGGCTACATTGGCTACCAGCTTTCGCAGGCTATTCTGAACGAGCTTCGTCGTCGCGGCATCATGCGCTCCACCGCTAACGTGGTTACGCAGACCGTTGTGTATCCCGACGATCCGGCTTTCCAGAATCCCACCAAGCCTGTTGGTGCCTTCCTGACCGAGGAAGAGGCCAAGGCTAAGGCTGCCGAGACCGGCTACACCTTCAAGGAAGATGCCGGCCGTGGTTGGCGTCAGGTGGTTGCTTCTCCGAAGCCCCGCCGCATCGTTGAGAGCGACGCAATTCAGGACCTCTTCGACGACGGCTACATCGTTGTTTGCACGGGCGGCGGCGGCGTGCCGGTGTTCGAGCGCAACGATACTTACGAAGGCGTTCCTGCCGTTATCGACAAGGACCGCTCCGCTGCCATGATGGCTGCCACCTTCAAGGCCGACATGCTGGTGATTCTCACCGCTGTCGAGAAGGTCGCCATCAACTTCAACACTCCCGAGCAGGCCGATATCGACACGATGGATACCGCCAAGGCTCAGGAATACATCGAGCAGGGCCAGTTTGCGCCGGGCTCCATGTTGCCGAAGGTTGAGGCATGCCTTGAGTATGTCGGGGAATACCCGCAGGGTAAAGCCCTCATCACGTCTTTGGACAAGGCCAAAGACGCAATTAATGGCTTGACCGGTACTACCATTACCGCCTAAGCCGATCAATCCCCCTCCTCCGGGCTGGTCGCTCGGGGGAGGGAGCATTCGCGCAGGGGAAACCGAAAAGGTTGCGCGGGTGCTCTCCCAGGAAAGGGGACTCCCATGGCTGAGAAGACTAAGAAAAAAAAGGAACCCATTAGCTCCTTTAGTATTTTGCTCATCCTTTTGGTCGTTCTGGCCGTTATTTCGTGGATTGCCGCGGCAGCCACGGGCGGTACTGTTACGGCTGCATCTCTGTCAAACATTTTGACATCTCCGATTTATGGCTTCACTGGTGCTCCTACCGATATTGTTGAAGGTGCTGCGAACCCCGACACCTTCCCGGGCGGCGCACTTGAGGTCTGCTTCTTCGTTATGATCCTGGGCGGCTTCTTGGGCGTTATGACCAAGACGGGCGCTCTCGACAACGGCATTGCCGTGCTCGTGAAGAAGCTCAAGGGCAATGAGCTCGTTCTCATTCCCATTCTTATGATTCTGTTCTCCATCGGCGGTACCACCTACGGCATGTGCGAAGAAACCGTGCCGTTCTACGTTCTGCTTGCAGCAACCATGTATGCTGCTGGCTTCGATGCGATGGTTGGCTCGGCAGTTGTTCTGTTGGGTGCTGGCTGCGGTGTTTTGGGCTCTACGGTTAACCCGTTCGCCGTTGGCGCTGCGGTATCTTCGCTCGTTGACGCTGGCATTCAGGTGAACCAGGGTATCATCATCGCTCTGGGCGCCATCCTCTGGATTTCCACCACGGCTGTGTCTATCATCTACGTCATGAAGTATGCCGCCAAGGTGAAGAAGGACAGGGGTTCGACGATTCTGTCTCTGCAGGAGCAGGAAGCTGAGAAAGAGAACTTCGGCAAGGACAACGCTCTCGAGGACGTCAAGCTTACCGGTCGTCAGAAGGGTGCCCTGATCGTGTTCGCCATCGCATTCATCGTGATGGTCATCAGCTTCATTCCTTGGGAAGACTTCGGTGTTGAAATCTTCCTCGGCTGGTCTGCCGTTATCACCGGCCTTCCGCTCGGTGAATGGTACTTCGTTGAGGCTGCGTGCTGGTTCTTCATCCTGGCCCTCATTATCGCCGTGGTTGGCGGTCTTACCGAGGCTGAAACGGTGAAGGCGTTTATCGACGGCACCGCAGACATGATGAGCGTTGTTATGATTATCGCTCTCGCTCGTGGTATCTCCATCCTGATGGCTGAAACCGGTATGTCTGACTGGATTCTGTTGAATGCTTCCAACGCTTTGCAGGGTGTCTCCGCGTTCATCTTCGCGCCGGCATCGTGGCTGCTCTACGTTGTGCTTTCGTTCTTGATTCCGTCGAGCTCCGGCATGGCAACCGTGTCCATGCCCATCATGGGCCCCTTGGCTGCGAACCTCGGTTTCTCGGTCGAGACCATGGTCATGATCTTCAGCTCCGCAAATGGCTTCGTGAACCTGTTCACTCCTACCTGCGGCGCGATTATGGGTGGCTTGGCAGTTGCTCATGTGCAGTATGGCACGTGGCTTAAGTGGGTAGGAAAACTGCTCGCGATATTGGCGGTCATCTGCTTGGTGATTGTCACAGTCGCAATGTGCATACTCTAGCGAGGTTTCTCCGGCTCTTTGCCTGGCGATAACCAAGGATACGATTCCTCCACGCGGGGTTGAGCCTCCGTCGTGTGGTGGAAAAAAGGACGGTCCCGTAAGGGGCCGTTCCTTTTGTTTTGCTTGAAGGAATGACTGTATTTGTCCCTTCTTGTTATATCTGTTATAGTACAGGTATAACAAGAAGGGACATTGATATGTACATTGTTGTTAACGACATGGTTGATGAGCCGCTGTATATGCAGATTCGCTCGCAAATAATTGCCGGCATCGCACGAGGCGACCTAACGGCGGGCGATGCATTGCCAAGCGTGCGACGTTTGGCAAGCGATTTGGGTATTAACCTGCACACGGTCAATAAGGCATATGCCGTGTTGCGCGACGAAGGCTACATCGTGGTTAGGGGTCGTGCAGGCGCTTTCATAGCGGGGGCACAGGGCGCGAACTCGTCGAATGAAGCCGCAGATAGCCAAATGGACGATGTGCTGCGCGACTTGGCCACGGCCTGGCGCGCCCGGGGCGGCACGCTCGATGGATTTCTCGAACGCGCTGCAGCTCAAGCGAAATGCGCGTATGGGGCAAAAAGCGCCGAGGCAAAAGACGCCAGGGCGAAGACCCATTCTTCTTGTGGCGATTAGGGGGCAGCAATGACTACAACGACAATTATTATGTGTGCGGTATGCATGACGATTCCTCTTTGCGGAATACTGGCTGCCATAGTCCCCTATCTTCAACGTCGCACCGAGGTGTTTGCGGTAACGGTTCCCTCTGTCGCTCAAGATGATGTGTATGTAAAGGGCCTCAAACGGAAATATGCCGTCATAATGCTTACGGTTACGGTGGTGCTAACACTCGCATGTGCAATGGCGACGTATGCTCAGCGCCCTTTGGTCCTCTTCGTTTTGCTTATTGGCGGTACCTTCGCGCTCATGTTTGTGTCGTATGGTCTCATGCTTTTCTACCGTCGCCGCATGGTTTCGTATAAGAAAGAGCGCGGCTGGGTTGCGCAATCGCAGCAATCTGTCGCTTCCCTTGGAGCAGAGCTTGAAGGCTTTCCGCGGGGGTTGTCGCTGAAATGGAATTTGCTCTATATTCCCGTGATTGCCGTTACGGTGGCAATTGCCGCTGTCGGGTATTCCTCCATGCCCGAATTAGTGCCAATGCATATAGGCTTTGATGGAGCGGTTGACGGGTGGGCTCAAAAAAGCGTGGGTGTCGTGCTGTTTCCCGTGCTGCTTGAGGCGTTTCTTGCCATTATTTTGACGTTTTGCCATTGGCAGATGTTTGCATCGAAGGCTTGGAAAGAGCCTGGTGCGCCTGCCTCTTCGGCCTGGGCCTATGGCATGTTTGTTCGAGCGAATTCAATTGTGTTGGTAGGCGGCGGAGTGCTGTTGACTATGGTCATGGGAATTGCCTTTGAGCTGTATATCGTAGGCGTTATCGGAATCGGCGCTGCAGTAATCGCGACGCTTGTCGCGTGCGTCCCGATGGTGGTTGCATCTATTGCGGTAAGCGTGGTGTATGCGGATCGCGTGTATTCCTTAGAATGCAAACGAGCGATGCCATGCTTGTCGACGATGATGATCATTGGAAGTTGGGCATTTTTTACTGGGCGCCCGAAGATGCGAGCCTGTTCGTGCCCGAGCGATTCGGCGTGGGCTGGACCATTAATTGCGCCCGCCCTGCAGCATGGGCGATTTTTGGCGGAGTCGTTGTGCTTACCGCCGTCTTTGTCGCAGCATCGATTCTGATGGTGGGTTAGGCGCTTCGCTGTGAAGTGCTTCACCGCAAGGGCCCTTCCCGCTCTGACTTGATGAGCGGGATGAGGCATGCGTTTCCTCGAGACACGTTTTTATCCTATAAGCCGACTTTTAAGGCTTATGCAATGGGCGCCGGATTCGATCCGACGCCCATTTTTCATTCAAAGGAATGCGCTAGGGTAAACCACCCGATATGCGGGTGGTTTCGACTAAGACGTTAGTCTGGCGCGAGCGCAGCCACGCCAAGAAACCGCTCGCCATACGGATGGTTTCGATATGGGGCGTTTTTGCTAGGGGCGCGAGATGGTCTTTTCCATCCAAATGTGCGGTTGGCCTTCGTCTTCGTAGTCGACTTCGCCGAACCGAGTGTATCCCATGAGTTCATACCAGCCCTCGAGTCGAGCTTGGGCATGCAGGCACATTTCGGTCGCCCCCGCTTCGATGGCGGCGCGTTCGCATTCTTCGACGAGCATGCGCCCAAAACCGCCTTCGCGCTTCTCTGGGAGCACCGCTACGCGGCCGACAGCCCAGCGCGTTGATCCTGCGGGTTCGGGGAAGGTGCGAGCGCAGCCCGCAGGCTCGCCGTCTTTGTAAAGCACGATGTGAATGCAGGTGTCATCGATGTCGTCAAATTCATCGGTGTAGCCCTGTTCCTCCATAAATACGCGACGGCGAATCTCGAATGCGTCTTCTTTAACTTCTTGTCCGCGCTTTAGTTCGACATTTGGCATGGCTTGCCTCCTTCGGTGTGAGCTTGGGGCAATGATAACGAAAAAACGGAAGAAGAAAAGTGGCTCTTCGGTGGTTTCTGTGGGAGAGATTCCGGCATAGGCCCAGCTCAGCGGG
>OLPN01003733.1_pt1 | contig 10370 bp, 9 predicted proteins | sample 1672601 | NCBI WGS metagenome assembly OLPN01 (sample SAMEA3136704, study PRJEB25190) | human gut metagenome
CTCCGCCCGGAAGCCTTTCGATGGGATCCCTTTTCCCGGAAAGCCTGTCACACGGCAAATGGGCACGGGCGGAGCAGAGCCCCGCCCCTACGGCTGCACTAGGGCGTTACTATCACATTCCCCGCAAAAACGCCTCCGCCACCTTTTCGGGCGTAAACTCTGGGTAGAGCTTCGCCACCTCGGCGAACGGCAGATGTTTTCCCTTTACATCATGCAGCCACTTGTCCAGTTTTGCCACTACGCCAGGCGTCACGCCTTCCCCCGCGTGCAGCACCAGTGCCAGCGGGTAGCGGGCCAGGTAGGGCAAGGTGGGGTCACTCTCGCTCACGGCCAGGTGCAAGACCGGCTTGCCGGTGGCAAAATAGCCGAACAGCTTGCTCGGCATCTGATTGTCGTAGGCGTTGCCCAGGCTCACCAGAACATCCGCGCTGTTTTCCAGTGCGTCGGCGTCGGCGGGCGAGAGCATCCCCGGGCGCACAAATCTTGCGCCCATTTTGTCCGCCAGCTGGGCGGCATCGGCGGCGAACCGCTCCCAACCGCCGCCTGCCATCGTCAGGGTCACGTCTGTGCCGGGCAGGGCGCTGAACAATGCCGCCGCAAAGTGCGGCTCTCGCAGTTCCGGGTACAAGCTGCCGCAGAAAACGCACCGCATATCGTCGTGTTCTTCCGCGCGGCACTCCCGCGGCAGCAGCGTCGGGAAGCCCAACACATGGGTCTTTTCGCGCCAGTTCGCCAGCGGGGCATCGTCGGCATAGTCGGGCACGGCCTGCGGCGTGATGAAGGTCCCATCCAGCGCGTCCAGCAGCCGGCCCTCCCTTGCAAAGCCGCCCGGGGCCGTGTAGTCCCGGTTGCTGGCGTAGGGGTCTAGCTGCCACAGGTACTTTTTACCGCCGATGGACGCCTCCTCCAGCGCAAAGGCTGCGCGGTAGGGCGCACAGACAGCACAGACGGCGTCATAGTGAAATTCCGCGTCCAGCCGCTCGATTTCCCGCTGCGTATCCACGGTGCGGCGGGGTCTTTTCAGCACCAGCTGGCGGAATGCTGCCGCCACAGCTGTGGGGTGGGCGGCCAGCCGGGCCAGCCGCAGCGGTACCGGCGTGCCGCCTCTGCGGCCGTTTTCCAGCACCTCATTCATCAGGCGCTCGTCGGCAAAGGCCAGCAGATGCTGCACGACCCCTTCCGGCGGGGCAGGCGGGGGGTGCAGGCCGTCCCACAAGGTCAAAATATGTACGGAGTGGTCGCAGGCAACCAGCTGTTCCGCCAGTCGGAACCCCATCAGGGCGTTGGCGCTGGCGGCGTTCTCCACCCGGTCCAGTACGAATAAAATGCGCATTTATTGTCGGTCCTTCAAGAAATTTTTGCACGCGCACCGCCACAAACGCGGCGCGTGCAGCGTCAAAAATGCCGCAAGCTGTATGCTGCGCGGCAGCTGCGGGTTGCGGCCCAGCTGGGGGTCTTTTTCCCCGGCTGCAATCGCCACCTTTAGCTCACACAGCTGGGGACGGTAATCGTCGGCGTTGGCACGGCGTAAAATCATGCTGGCCAGGTAGACGAGCTTTTCATAATAAAAGGCGTTCACGCTCTCGCGCAGGGCGTCGGGGGCGGTTGCGCGTATCTCAGCAGCGGCGCGGCGCTGGTCGTCGATGCTCTGCGGCGGCAGGGCGCGGTGGCTGGCGCTGGTCGCGTGCTGGCGGTAGTGGTAGCCTGCAAAATCGCAGTAGGCACACCCTGGTGCTGCCAAAAATGCACGCCAGTTCGCCAATAAATCTTCATTGTAGGCCAGGCCGTTGTCCAGCATTTCCTCGGTCAGCAAATCGGCCGAGAACAGCTTGTTCCACAGGCCGTAGTCCACGGCGTGGTCATGCAGCAGCGCGTCCAGATGCGCGGGGCTGCGCAGGACCTTACAGTTGGACGGTACGGCAAAATTTGCCGGTACAGCGTCGGTAAATGTGTCATAGCGGCAGCAGGCCAGCGGCAGGCCGCTGTTGGTCACGGCGGCGTACAGCGTGTCCAGCAGTTCCGGGTGATACAGATCGTCCGCGTCGCAAAAGGCATACCACCGTGCGCCCAGCTCTTGGGCGCGGCGCAGTCCGGCTGTACGGGCCGCGCAGACACCGCTGTTGGGCTGGTGCATGGCCACAAACCGCTGGTCGCCCGCCGCAATGGCATCGCACAGGGCGGGGGAACCGTCCGTGGAGCCGTCGTCCACCAAAATGCACCGAAAAGCGTCAAATTTTTGTGCGGCAATGGCATCGGTGCAGGCGGTCAAAAACGCCGCCGCGTTATGTACCGGCACAATGACTGCAATCTCGCAGGGCTTCATTTCGTCACCTCGGCATAGCGGCGCAGATAAAATTGTTGCAGCACTTGGGCGCTGGTGTGGATATCATACCCAGCCTTCACGGCCTTTTCCCGCGCCTGCGGGTCACGGCGGAAAGACGCCGCCGCGATTGCATTTGCCCAAGCGGAAACATCGTTCAGCGGTAAAAATTTCACCCGGTCGGTAAAGGCCGCGCCCGCGTCCACCGTGTCAGACACAAAGCAGGGCAGGCCCGCGGTCTGGGCTTCCACCAGCACGACGGGGAGTCCCTCAAACAGGCTGGGCAACATAAAGGCGTCCATAGCATCATAAAAACTTTGCATATTGCTTCGCACACCGGCAAAAATCACGCTGTCGCCCAGGCCCAGCTCGGCGGCCAGGTTTTGCATTTTTTCCACGTAGGCAGGTTCACCACCGCCCAGCAGCAGCAGCCGCGCCTTGGGCAGACGTGTACGCACTGCGGCAAAAATTTTCAGCAGTCCGGGGTGGTTTTTCTGGGCCGAAAACCGCCCCACGTGGCCGAACAAAATGTCCTGGTCGGTCACGCCCAGCTCGCCCCGCAAAAGGGCGCGGCGCTGGGCATCGCGGGCGGAAAATCGCGCCGTGTCAATACCGTTGGGCACTACGGTAAACGGCGCTTTGCCGTACAGCATCTGCCCGGCTTTCTCGCTGCAGGCAAAGCGGTCGGTCAGGCCAAAGCGGAAAAAGCTGCTCATGACGCGGTCCAGCTGGCCCACCAGGTTCGTCTCATAGGCAGTGTTGTGGCTGTGGCCGCACCGTACCGGGATGCCCGCCCGCTTGGCCACAGGGTTATAAAACATCCCAAACCCGCTGTAATGGCCGTGGATGATGCGCCACTCCGGGTGGGCGGCAAACAGGGTGCGCAGCTCGCGCAGGTAGCGGGGGATGTTATTGTCCTGCCGGACGGTCAACTTGTAAATACGGCCGCCCAGGGCACGTATCTCATCGTCAAAAAAGCACGGCTTATCGTAATGGTAGAGAAAATCAAACTGGACCTTTTCGCGGTCGATGGTGCGGTACACGTTCATGACGAACGTCTCCATGCCGCCGGCGTCCATGGCGGGCATGATCTGCAAAACACGGATAGGCGGCATCACTCGGCCTCCAGTTGGGTGCGGCAGTCCTTGAGCGCGGCCTGTGCGGCGGCGTCCAGCTGCGGGTAGGCGTGGCTGCACTGCTGCAAAGCGTCCAGCACAATTTCACTGACCAGATAGCGGGTGTACCACTTGCGGTCGGCGGGCAGAGCATACCAAGGGCTTTCCGGCGTGGCGGTGGCGTCGATGACATCCGCGTATACGTCCAGGTATTCGTCAAAATGCGCCCGCTCGGCCAGATCGCTGGACGAGAATTTCCAGTTCTTGGCCGGGTTGTCGATGCGCTCCAAAAACCGCTTTTTCTGCTCTTTCTTGGAGATATTGAGGAAAATTTTCACAATGCGGTAGCTGTTGTCGAAAAGGTACTCCTCATAATTTCTGATCTGGCGGTAGCGCTTTTTAAAAAATGCCTTTTTGCTCTCGCCCAGCACGCGGTCGGCCATCTGGTAAGTCTTTTGCAGGTCGTGTACCTGCACCACAAGCACATCCTCATAATAGCTGCGGTTGAAGATGGCGATGGTTCCGCGCGGGGGCAGCGCTTTGTTGACGCGCCAGAGGAAGTCGTGCTTCAATTCCTCGCTGTTGGGCTGTTTAAAGCTCGTGACCTGCACGCCCTGGGGGTTCAGCCCGGACATAACGTGTTTGACCGTGCCGTCCTTGCCTGCGGCGTCCAGCGCCTGCAAAACAATGATAAGCCCTTCGCGCCCATCGGCGTAAAAGGCGTCCTGCAAAGCGGCCATTTTTTGCAGATTCTCGGCCGTTTTGGCTATAATTTCGTCCTTGTCGGGCGCGTCGTCCTTGCCATCGCAGGACAGTGCGCGCAGATCACAGGCGCGGGAGCCGTCAAAGCGGTATTTATCGGCTTTCATGGGCAGAACCTCCCCCAAAATATAGATATAAATAGTATACCCGGTTTTGATGGATTGTGCAACCTTGGCAGCAAGAAAAAAGGCCGGGCATTAAGCATAGGGGAGTAGAAACGCGAAACCCGGAAAGGAAAACAAGATGGGAAAACAGAGCCATTTGAAAAAGGCTTTCCCCGCGGGGAAAGCCTTTACAAGTGCGTTACTTCTTTTTCTTCTCGCCCTCGGCGCATTTGTTGTGGCAGCCGGCGCAGTTGCCGCCGCAGCCGCCCTGCCAGCCGCCGTTCTGGCAGATAAACAGGATCGCCAGCGCCAGCAAAACAAAAATAATTACAACAACAATGACACTTGCCATGTAGGATACCTCGATTTATTGTATTGTGTTACACAAAACCTATTAAACTGCCTACACAGTGTACCACAAATGCCACGCCCCATGCAATAGCACATTGCATCAAAACTACCCCGGCAGCAGCCTTAGCACCACCCAGCTCACGCTTGACAGCCGCAATGGCGGCCACACAGGGCGTATACAACAAGGTAAATACCAGGAATACGATTGCCGTGAACGGCGTAAACAGCGTAGCCAGCGCAGTGGTATCGCCGCCCAGCAGCACAGTCAGGGTGGAAACAACGCTTTCTTTTGCGGTAAAACCGGTGATAAGCGCCGTAGAAACACGCCAGTCGCCAAAGCCGAGCGGTTTAAAAATGGGGGCAATAAAGCTGCCGATGCCCGCCAGCAGGCTGGCGTCCGGGGTGGCGGCTACATTGAGCCGTGCATCAAATGTTTGCAGGAACCAGATAAGCACCGTGGCAACAAAAATAATGGTGAATGCCTTTTGCAAAAAGTCTCGGGCTTTCTCCCAAATCAACTGGCCGACACTGCGCGCAGAGGGAAAACGGTAGTTGGGCAGCTCCATGACAAAGGGGACCGGCTCACCTGTGTATTTGGTGAATTTTAACAGGATGGCGTACAAAATTCCGCACACAATGCCGGTCAGGTACAGCCCGATCATGACAAGGGCCCGGTACTGCCGCGGGAAAAACGCCGTTGTGAACAGCGCATAGATGGGCAACTTGGCCGAACAACTCATGAACGGTGTGAGTAGAATCGTCATTTTGCGGTCGCGGTCACTGGATAATGTGCGGGTCGCCATGATGGCCGGTACAGAACAGCCAAAGCCAATCAGCATGGGAACAAAGCTGCGGCCGGAAAGGCCGATACGGCGCAGCAGCTGATCCATAACGAAGGCAACGCGGGCCATGTAGCCGGTGTCCTCCAGAATCGAAAGAAAGAAGAACAGTGTGACAATAACCGGCAAGAAGCTCAGCACACTGCCTACACCGGCAAACACGCCGTCAATGACAAGGCTATGTACGACCGGGTTGATGCCGTAAGCGGTCAGCGCACGGTCAGTCAAATTTGTCACGGCATCGATGCCCAGGGTCAAAAGGTCGGATAAACCTGCACCGATCACACCGAAGGTCAGCCAGAACACCAGCGCCATAATGCCGATAAAGCATGGCAAAGCCGTATATTTGCCGGTAAGTATCTTGTCGATTGTTACGCTGCGCTTGTGCTCGCGGCTTTCGCCGGGGCGCACAACGGTTCTTTCGCACAGACGTTCAATAAAGTTGAACCGCATATCGGCCAGGGCGGCCTCACGATCCAGCCCGGTTTCACTTTCCAGTTCGGCAATCGTGTGGCCCAGCAGTTCCTTCTCGTTCTCATCCAGATCCAGCGCTTTTTCAATCAGCGGATCGCCCTCCACAAGTTTGGTCGCGGCAAAGCGCACAGGCAGGCCCGCGCGGGCGGCGTGATCTTCAATCAAATGGTTCACAGCATGGATACAGCGATGCACCGCGCCGCCCTTGCCGTCGCCAGCATCGCAAAAGTCGATGCGGCCGGGCGTCTCGCGGTGGCGGGCCACATGCAAGGCGTGTTCGACCAGTTCGTCGATACCCTCGTTTTTGGCGGCAGAGATGGGCACGACCGGAACGCCGAGCAGTTCCTCCAGCTCGTTGACCATGACCGTGCCGCCATTGGCGCGGACTTCGTCCATCATATTTAGCGCCAGCACCAGCGGGATATTCAGCTCCATCAGCTGCATGGTCAGATACAGGTTCCGCTCAATGTTTGACGCATCTACGATATTAATGATGCCATCCGGGTGCGTGTTCAGCAAAAAATCACGCGTGACGATCTCCTCGCTGGAATAAGGCGACAGGGAATAGATACCCGGCAGATCGGTGACGGTGGCCTCGCTGTGGCCGCGGATAACGCCGTCCTTGCGGTCCACCGTCACACCGGGAAAGTTGCCGACGTGCTGGTTGGAGCCGGTAAGCTGGTTGAAAAGTGTCGTTTTACCGCAGTTCTGGTTGCCGGCCAGGGCAAAGCGCAGCGGGCGGCCCTTGGCAATCTCCGAACCATTCTTGCGGTCATGATAGCTGGGGGCCTTGCGCAGTTCGCCTACGCCTGGGTGGGGGACGGGCGTGTGCCGCTGCTCACTGCGGGCGGCACGATCCGTTTCGTGGATATTTTCCACTTCAATTTTCGCGGCATCTGCCAGGCGCAGGGTCAGCTCATACCCACGCAGCTCCACCTCGATAGGGTCGCCCATCGGTGCGACCTTGCGCAAGGTCACTTCGGTGCCGGGGGTCAGCCCCATATCCAACAGGTGATGACGCAGTTCGCCCTGCCCGCCAATCGTGCGCAGCACAGCATCCTGCCCAACTTTTAGTTCTGCCAGTGTCATTTTACAATCCTCTTTTGTCTAAAAGTTTGGCTCTTCTAACTTTGCAGATACAGTGTAGCACACACAGGGGCCGGATGCAAGAAAAATATCAAAAAAGCGGTAAGCCGCCGCAGTTTCAGTGATTGTGCACCGGGATGAAATGTGATATACTTTGCGGGTATTATTAAGGAGTGCTGTCTATGGAATTGACCGTCCGCGCGGCAACAACCGCCGAGTTGCCGGAACTGATGCAGTTATACACAAACGCTCGGGCCTTCATGCAGACCCACGGCAACCCCACCCAATGGCACGCAGGCTACCCCGGTGAAGCCCGCCTGGCCGCTGAAATCGAGCGAGGCGTCTGCCATGTGGTGATGGGGGAGGGGACCATTCAGGCGGTGTTCTGCCTGATACCCGGCGACGACCCCACCTACCATTACATCGAGGACGGTGCCTGGCCCGAGGATGTACCCTACGCGACGATCCACCGTCTGGCGTCAGCGGGGCACGTGGGCGGCATCGGGCGCTTGTGCGTGCAGTGGTGTTTACAGCAGGGCCTGCCGGTACGCGCCGATACCCACGCCGACAACACCTATATGCAGCATACGCTGGAAGCCTGCGGCTTTGTGCGCTGCGGGACAATTTACACCGAGGACGGCACGCCAAGGTGGGCGTACTACCATTACGCAATATAAACAACAGCGCCCCGCATTCCCGGTATATGGAATGCGGGGCGTTGCTGTGCTAAAAGGCTTCCCCCCTGGGGGAAGCCTTTTTCGCTACATTTTATTTACCGTCCAAACACGGAACTTAACCCGCTGAACAGATTCACGATGCTCTGCACCTGGGATTGCAGACTGTTCACGGTGTCCATCAGGGCGGGCAGCTGGGTCAAGGCGTTGTTCAGCGCGTCCACGTCGATTTTTTTCAACTGGTCGGTGATTTCCGGAAGGTCCTGCATCATGGCGTCCAGCTCGCTCTGGTCCAGCGTGGCAAGGCTCGTGTTCACCGTGTCGGCCAGGTCGTTGACGCGGCTGCAGGCGTCCATGACGTTGTTGTAGGCAATATTCATCCGCCAGCCGAAAAACGCCAGCGCCGCCAGAATCACGACCACCAGCACGACGCTTAAAATCATCCGTTTGCGCTGGTTGGCGATAATGCCGCGGTTCTGCCGGTCTTGCAGCTCCAGCTGGGCCTCAATGCGGTTCAGCTGGGCTTTCAGGTCGGCGGCATCCAGCTTGCCGTCACGGTTTTCATCGTTGGAGCGCGTCAAATCGTCCACGCGGGCTTTCAGCTGCTCATCCATTTTGGCGTTTACGTTTTCCATGTGGGGGCCTCCTTTTTGGGGTGCTGTGGTGTGGGGGCCGGTCGTGCCCGGCCCGCGGCTGTATCGGCAGATGCTGCTTACGGGTAAGTTGAGGACCGGACATATCCAGTCCCTACGGCTGGCAGTTATTTATTTCTCGTATCCACCATCTCGAACCAGAACGTTGACCCTTTCCCGACGGCGCTGTTGACACCGAAGGCGAAGCCGTGCTGCTGCAGGATGGCTTTGGTGATGGACAGGCCCAGGCCGGTGCCGGTGCGGCCGCTGTCCTGCCGGGCGCGGTAGTAGCGGTCAAAAATGTAGGGTAAATCCTCTGGCGGAATGCCGGGGCCATGGTCCTCAATTTCAATGCGGCAGCCCTTTTCCTGCGGGACGGCCCGCAGTACCACGACGCCGTCCGCGCCGATGTGGTGGAACGCATTGCCCAGCAGGTTGTGCAGCACCCGTTCCATCATGGCGGGGTCAGCGCTCACCGGGCAGGCGTCGTCGGCCTGCAAGTCGAGCTTCCAGTGATTTTTGTCGCACAGTGCATCGTAGCGGCCCGCCACTTCAAAGCAAAGCTCGCTCATGTCAAAGTCAACAAGGTTTGGCTTCTCCGCGCCGCTCTGCACTTTGCTCAGTTCCATCACGCTGTTTACCAGCGTCGAGAGGCGATCCGTCTCATCGACAATAATGTTGCATTGCTCAGTGCGCTTGGCATCGTCACTGCCGGTCAGGTCGCGCACCGTTTCGGCGTAACCCTTTATCAGGGTCAGCGGCGTGCGCAGGTCGTGGCTGACGTTGGCGAGAATGTCCTTTTCCAGCTGGGCGCTGCGCTTGACCTCGGCGGCCATATAGTTGAAATCCTCGGCCAAACGTCCGATCTCGTCGTGGTGCTCCACCTTGATGGCGACGTCATAGTTGCCCGCTGCGATCTCCTGTGCGCCGTTGGACAGCTTGCGGATGGGGTTGGTGAACCAACGGCTGAACAGCATGGCAAACAGCAGGTCAAGCACCAGCAGAAGCAGCGCCACAGGGCCCAGGATCGATCGCAGCACCTCGGCGGCGGTGGTGATCTGTGCCAGACTTGTGGAGACGATGACGCCGTACTGGCCGTCTGCCGAGAGCCGCCCCACGCACATCTGCATGGTGGAACCGACCTTCACGATCTGGTACAGCTCACCGTTCTGGAACAGCTTTTGCCGCAGCTGAATGGCTACATGGGTGTCCACATTGTAGCCGAACGCGCCGTCGAATGCACCGGTGCTCTCGTGCAGCAGGCAGGGGTACATACTCTCGTAGGCTTTCAGGCAGCGCAGCGTTGTGTCGGAAAAATCAACGCAGCAGCTATCCACATTGATTTTTTTGTCCTGGAATGTCTCGCTGACGCCGTCCCAGAAATCCTCGTTCAGCGTCAGGCCCAGATAGCTTCGGTTGGAGATCGCGCTGTCCGACTGGTCGATCAGCGCCGTGATGGCCGCCGCTTTGGCGTCCAGCTTATTGCGGATATTGCGGTTGTACTGCGGTGCCAGCGCGTAGGTGATGATACCCCACACCAGCAGCAGCGTAAACAGCGTAATGCCGCCGATAAACAGCATCAGCTGCCAGCGGATGCTTAATGCAAAGGGCTTTTTAGGTGTGTTGGGCTTTTTCATAGCGTATCCGGGTCGAATTTGTACCCGATGCCCCATACGGTGGTGATGTATTTGCGGCAGGGGCCAAGGTGGCTGCGCAGCATTTTGACGTGGGTGTCCACGGTGCGGTCCTCGCCGTAATAGTCGTAATTCCAGACCTTTTGCAAAATCTTCTCGCGGCTCAGGGCAATGCCCTTGTTGCTGACGAGGAACACCAGCAGGTCAAACTCCTTGGGGGTCAGCGGGGCCTCCTGCCCGGCTACTTTCACGCTGTGGCTGGCCGTGTCGATGTGCAGGTCGCCAAAGGTGTAGCTGCCGGAGTCCTCGGCCGGTTTGGGCATCGTGCGGGCCAGCACGGCCTTGACGCGGGCCACCAGCTCCCGCGGGGAGAAGGGCT
>OLPN01003740.1_pt1 | contig 10356 bp, 6 predicted proteins | sample 1672601 | NCBI WGS metagenome assembly OLPN01 (sample SAMEA3136704, study PRJEB25190) | human gut metagenome
CTTGCGGAAAGCCGGGTATGGGAAAAATGCCTCAGGGAAGAAGTTTTGCCGGGCGCCCTTCAAAAATCCCGCGCTGAGGAACAAAAATGCGGTCATTGGGCTGGATGGGAATCGCCCTGTCCTTAATGGAAAAATAATCATACGTCACGGTTTTTCCACCGCGCGTCACCTGCACGTAGCGGGATCCCCAGTCCGTGATGTCGCCGGCGCCCACAATCGCCTCCAGAAGCGTCATGCCGCGCCGCCACAAAACATTCTTCTTCATAGCCACGCCGCCGCTTACCAGAACGATGTGTTCCGTCAGCCGCGCATCCGAACTCTGCACCTTCACCAGAAACGTAGGGGCCGTGTACAACTCCGCCTTCTTGTAGGCGGCCATCAGCATGTCTTCAATCTGGCGCGCCGTTTTGCCTACCACGCGCAGCACATCCTGCCCCGGAGGGAGCTGGGGCATGCGTATCGTTCCGTTCCCGTCCAACAGATACTGCCCGGAAATAGCGGTAGCGTCGTCGGCGGGAATGCCGCGCACCTGGATTTCAATGGTGCCCTGGGGCGGCACGGCATCCGGAGACTGGGCGGAGCCCAGCCCCGCCGGGCCCAGCATAAGACAAAGGATGGAACAAATATATTTTTTCATGGAGCAATGGGTTAATACAAATCTTCACTATCATGGGACTGGGTGGCTGCCAGCTCCTTGGCCTTTCCAGAACGTTCCACCTTCTTCATGGAAGAGGCATCCGCGTTCTCTCCGGAGGAAGCGCCATCCGCAGAATAATAGGAATAGTAAGTTGTGTAATACTGATATTGGTGATCGGACGTAATGTCCACATTATTCATCACCACGCCGGCCAGGTTGCCACCCACGGACTCGATTACCTGCTTCTGCCTCAACAGGGCTTTCAGCGGCAGCTTGCGGGGCTGGACAACCATAAGAGTCATGTCCACCTCGCTTACAATGACGGCGGAGTCACTGACCCCCAGGATGGGAGGGGAATCCACCAGCACAATGTCAAAACGTTGCTTCACTTCCTGCAGCAATTCATTAAACTTGCGGGAATTCAAGGCGCCCGAAGGGTCAAAGGGAGTGGGTCCCGCAGGCATGACGTACAGGTTTTCAATGGGCGTCTGAAAAATGACTTCCTCCAGAGGATAATCTTCCAGCAGGTAGGAAGTCAGCCCTACCTCATTATCCAGCTCATAATACCGGTGAAGCTTGGAACGGCGCAGGTCGGCGTCAATCATCAGGGTGGCATACCCCCCTTGGGCACAAATATAGGCCAGATTGCACAGGGTGGTGGTCTTCCCTTCCCCGGCGCTCCCGGAAACAAAGGTCAGGGAAATTTCTTCCAGCCCTTTCTTATTGAATTCTATGTTCGTCCGCAAAATGCGGTAGGCTTCCGCATCCGGCCCCATGACATCGGAAGAATGCAGAATAGGCACATTCTTGGGAATAATGCCCAAGACGGGAACCTGAAGAGCCCGTTCCACATCTTCCATGGTCTTCACGGAGGTATCCATGAATTCCAGAAGCAAGGCCAATCCGATGCCCAGCAACAGACCGGCACCCGCTCCCACCGCCAGGTTAATGGTCACATTCGGCTTGTAGGGCGCAGCAGGATAGGTCGGCAGCTGATACATTTCAATTGCCTCACGGGGTACGCGCAAACGGGCAATCTCATCTTTGTACCGGGAATCCAGTTCCTTAAGCTGGTCCAGCGCAGCGTCATAATCACGGCTGGCCTGTTCATACATGGGAACCTGCAGGACGTGCTTCTGAAGATCCTCTTCCTTTTGGGCAACGGTCGCCTCCCAGTGCTTCCGGCTTGCGGCAACCATTTCCAGCTTGCTCTTCAGGGAAGAACGCAGGCCTATCAATTCCTTGTTCAGCTTATCCCCCAGAATCCTTTCCGTTTCCAGCAGCGCCAGCATTTTGGGATGCCTGGCGCCGATATTCTGGGATTTCAGATTTTCCTTTTCCTTGAGCTTGTCGGAAAATTCAGCATAGGTCTTACGGAGAGCGTCCGCCCCTACAGTCTCCGCATTCAGCAGGTCGGAACTGATCACGTAATCCAGCAACTTGTCGTCGGGCAGACGCTGCAATTCCTGCACATAGGAAGCCAGTTCCTTTTCCCTCCTTTCAAAATCCATGGCCTGCGCTTTGGCATTCCGGAATTCCTCTTCTTCCATACCGGCCGTCAGGGTGCTGCGGTGTTCACCGTTTCTCCAGGACGTAGGCAGGTAGGAGCTCTCCGCAATCAGCTTTTTGAGAGCCATCATTTTTTCATTGACGGCATCCTCCTGTTCCCGGAGGACATCCTTCAGGCTCTTGATGGCGGTTTCCACCAGACGGTTTTCGCGCATTTCACGGTCCTGCTTGTACGCCTCAGGCACCGCCTTGGCAATATTCTGCACCAGTTTGGGATCCGGACCGGAAACAATGACGTCCACAAGGTCCGTGGCACGCACGGGGGCCACCTTAATCATGCCGGCCAGATTAGTCGCCGCCATTTCATCCGTCATCCCCCATTCCGCGGCAAGGTTCAGTTTTCTGGATACCACTTTAAGCACTTCGGCGGAAGTCAGCACGGAATACTGCATGGGAATGTAGTTGGCCGTCACGTTGGAAGTGGCAACCACGTCCCCCCCCCTGCCTATATCCATCACAGGCTTGGGCAGTTTAATCTGAAACTGGCTGGTCGCCCGGTAGGAGGGCGGCATCAGGAAAGTCACTACCACGGAAATGACCAGCACCAGAAGGAAAACAAGAAAGACTTCCTTCCAGCGATTTTTTAAAACTTGCAAATAGTCAATATTGCGTACGATGCGATCACTGTTCTGCTGATCCTGGGCACTCATGGAATATAGTAAGGCAGTAAGATAAAAACTCCTCTAATTGTGAATGAAAATTCGCAATTAGAGGAGTAAAGGCATTAATGGTCAGTCAAGACTTAGAAGCTGTAATTCACACCGAAGGAGAACACGTTGCGGTTGTAGGAAGGCATCGGGTAGTTATAGCCGCTGTAGGAACCGTTCGTGTAGGAATATTGGGCCGTAAGGGCCAGGGCATTCGTCAGCAGAAGCTTGATACCGGCGGTAGCATTGAAAGTCAGGTTGGACGTGTCACTGTTGCTGATGGAACTCGGACGCGTATAATCGCTGGCAATCAGGTTTACTCCGCAATTCAGACTGACGCGGTGCGTCAGCTTCAGCGTGCTGTGTACCCCGAAACGCCACGTTTCATTGGAGTAATAGCTGGCGCCGTTGTAAGGGATGTAGGTATTCACCGCTTCGTTGGAATAACGGACGAACGTTCCGAGCATGAACCGGTCGCTCAAGCGGTGGTTTAAGCCGAATTCCGCGGAGGGATAGGTTTTTGTTCCGTAGTTCTCGACATACTTGAACTGAGGACCTACGCGCAGCGTAGCAGAAGTATTTTCGCTCACCGCATATTCAGCGCCGGCCATGACGAAGTTGGAAAATTCGTTATTGCCGTATTCGCGATTACAGTAGGAACCCGTCCAGCCCAGGGAAACAGCCAGACGTTCCGTCCATTTGTACCGGTTGGTGAAATTCATGCCAACATAATCGCGGTTATCCGTCTTGGCGGAATCCTCCTGATAGTCGATCATGGAGAAATTGGCACCCAGCGTCGTGGAATAGCGGGAAGTCCACGCCTTGCTCACGGAACTGGAAACATACACGTAAATGTAGTCGCCGTCCCGGCGGGCATTGGCAATACCGTTGGAATAGTTGGGTTCCGGCTGCCATGCAAAGGAGACGCTGCCGTTATAACGCAAAGTCTGGTCAAAACTATGGGAAAGTTTGGCGGACAGCGTGGAATTGGAAAGGGCTTCATTCGTTCCGCCATCAAGGTCTTTCAGGTAAAAAATACCCCCCAGCTTGGCGGAGAAAGAATATTGGGTCACGGCATCGTAGTTGGCCAGGGAGCACCCTATGTCCGTACTGATGAACGCGGATTCCTGCTTGTTATAATTGGAGGCGTTGACATTGTCGTCATACCCTCCCGCCAGGTTGAAGAACCACTTGAGAGGAAGGGACTCTTCCAGACCAACCGGACCCGCCAGCGTGTACAGAGACTGCCCGTTGGCATGGACGGCAAACATGCCGGCGGCCACCAGGGAGAGATAAAAAAGACTCTTCATGCTATTTTATTAAATAAGAATCAGGTTAATTGCCAGCAGGATTGGACACGGGAGCAGGGCTGGTGGGCGTGCCGCCCACAGGAAGACCGCCCGGCAGAACCAGGGAGCCCCCGGCAACATCTTCAACAGGCTTTACCAGGCCATGTTCCTGGACAGTTACCCCTGAGAGGGGGTTATCAGGAGTCTGGGCAGCCACGGCCACAGCAATGGAAGGAACAGTACCGGCTACCGGAGAATTGCCCAAAGCTTTTTCAACCGCTTCCGAAATGGGAGCCACAGATGCATACGGATGGGGCTGGGAGGAAACAGCGGAAGCGATCACATTGCGCACCTGTTCTTGCTTCACCCCGGGCCCGTAGCTCCGGACAGCGGCGGAAGCAACGGCAGGAGCGTTGGATGGGAAAGCGCCCGCAGCCATGGATACCATCGCACCCATCACATGATCGGACACACCAGCCTTAGCGGCATCGTTCAAAACTCCGGACACCGCTTTCATATCCAGAGCACCGGCTTTCAATCCGGCCTGAACAATATCTGCCATTTTCTTCATAAAAGCCTTTTCAACAGCGGAGGCTTTAACCTGATCAACAGCCGGAGCGGCTGCCGGAGAAGCAGTTTGCTGAGCCATACCGGGAAGGGTACCCGCAAACGCAAGTGCCAGCGCACTAAGCGCCGCCTTTGTCACGAACCTGGCTTTCATAAAGGAAGTATTTAGCAGGTGAATTTAATAAAAAAATGGAGCGGGTAACGGGAATCGAACCCGTATAATCAGCTTGGAAGGCTGGAGCTTTACCATTAAGCTATACCCGCGCAACGAACGCATTATGTTCAAATCACGGGATAAGACAAGTTTTTTTTCATTACTGCGTCAAAATAACAAAAAAAGAGGATACGTTTTTTCTGTGGTCTTGACATCCGGACCTTCTGCCGCTAAATAGGCATCCGCATTTCATGCGGGCGTCGTTCAATGGTAGGACGCGAGCTTCCCAAGCTTGAGACGTGGGTTCGATTCCCATCGCCCGTACCAATTTGTTCCGCAAGTTATTGTTTATCAAAGCTTGCGTTTTTTGTTTTCTTGAGACGGCAACATACATGGCAACGCCTGGAAACGGCCTTTCAAGACATTGTCCCACAGGCAGAAGACATGGTTTATCCGTAAAGAAGCCTTGTTCCGTGTGAATAAAAAAGACCTGGCAGCTACTCCCAATACGGGAACAGTCTGGGCAAGATGTCCGCGCCGGAAGCATTCGCCGCCGGCACGGACGTGAATTACAGGGAGAGGCTACCAGCCAAGAACAAATTTTCTCTGGATTTTAGCAAGAAGAAGTACTTTGCGGATCATTGCCCGGGTTTCATTAAGGAGGTTGAGATAGAGAAGCGCCCGTCGCATATCGGAGGCGTCTTCCGGACGCAGAATAATCTGCTGTTTGACGGCTTCCGCAAATTCCTCATCCAGGGCGTCCATGCCTGCCAGGCATTCGTCCAACCCGGTATAGTCATTGCTTTCCATCATTTCCCGGAAACGGGGGTAGAGGGAGGAAACACGGCTGTTCATTCCCCGCAGAAGCTCTATCCTTTCCAAATCCAGCCCTTCATGGTTGTTGTCTATATAGGCATGGCTGGCCGTAGTAATGTTGGAGAGGGATTCAAAGACGGAGGTAGCGTATTCCACCATCTGCACATAGCGCTTGCCTCGGTCGGCCTCTTTGTCCGGGAGTTCACGGACGACGGGCATGACTTCCATCGCCATTTTATCGCTCAGGGAACGGCGGATGCCGCGCGCTTCTTTCCGGAGTTTTTTCAGACGCTTCCTGTCCTCCACGTTCAGGGCCTCCAGATTCATTTCATAAATTTCCGCCATGCGCTTCATCAGTTCAATAATTTCCTCATTGTAGCGTGCGGCGGCAGCCGGATCCCGGTAATTGGCGGCCTGCGCCTGAGCTGCAGCCTGGGTTCTTTTACGATGGAGCCTGGAACTTTTCAGAAGCAGAAAAGCCGCCAGCGAACACATGGCGATGATGCCGAAGAGACCGCCATAAAGGATGCAGGCCGCCACAATGAAGCACATGGAAAACGCGGCAAAGGCCGTAAAAAACCACCCTGAAATCACCGTAATCACTCCGGTGATGCGATACACGGCGCTGTCCCGCCCCCAGGCCTTGTCCGCCAGGGAGGAACCCATCGCCACCATGAACGTCACATATGTGGTGGAAAGGGGAAGCCGAAGGGACGTGGCCAGAGAAATCAGCAGGGCAGCCACCGTCAAATTCACGGAAGCGCGAATGAGGTCGAAAGATGCACCGTTATCCGGCCCTTCCGGCACAGGCCGGAAGCGTTTTTCAATAAACCTCCCGACGCAGGAGGGCATGATTTTTTCCACCGCGCGGGAAGCATTCAGGGCATAGCGCACCGCCATGCGGGCCGGGGGGACGGAGCCGAACCGCTCTACTCCCCCGCCCTGCCTCGCCAGATTGACTTCCGTATCCGTAACGGTTTGCGCCTTTTTGGAGAACATGAGGGCCAGCACCATGATGACGCCCGCCCCCAGCAGGTAACGCCAATCCGCCGTGACGGGGGCCATCAGACCGCCCATGGACAGAGTGGTAAGGTCCGCCCCCTGCACTGCGGCGGCGGCCGCAATTTCCATAGAAGACTGCCCCGCCATGAAAACGCCGATGAAGTTGACCAGGTCATTCCCGGCAAAGGAAAGGGCCAGGGCCATGGTGCCCGCGAGAACGGATACTTTCAGGATATTGACTTTGCAAAGATTCTGGAGCACGGCCATCAGGACGGTCCAGAATGCCAGGCTGCAGCAAACGTACAGCCAGATATGGGCGTCCAGGTGGCGGATCATATCCTTGGTGACCAGCGTGCTTCCCTTCAGCCCCTTGAAAATGGCGAAGTAAGTGATAGCCGTCAGGGCCACGCCGCACCAGACGGCGCCCAGGTATTTGAAGGATTTTTGATAGTTGAAGGAGAAGATGAGGCGGGAAATCCACATAACCGTTATCCCGCAAATGAAAGCGATAAAAACGGAGGAAAAAATGCCGGAGATGATCGCCAGAGCTTTGGAGGAATTGATGTAGCTGGACAATTCCTGAGCGACGCCCGGTTCCCCGGACCAAATTTTAAAGAGAGCTGCGGCCACGGCTCCGCCCAGCAGTTCAAAAACAATGGAAACCGTGGTGGAAGTGGGAAGGCCGAACGTGTTGAAAACGTCCAGCAGGATAACATCCGTCAACATGACCGCCAGAAAGATCAACATGATGTCATGGAAGGAAAACCGGGCCGGCATGAATACGCCGCTTCTGGCGATTTCCATCATGCCGCTGGAGAACAGCGAGCCGATGATGATACCCAAAGCGGCCACCAGCACAATCGTCCTGCGCGGAGCGGCCTTGGAACCGACGGCGGAGTTCAAAAAGTTGGCGGCGTCATTGGAAACTCCGACAACGAGGTCGAAGCAGGATAACACCAGTATCAGTCCTATGATAAAGTAATAGATCGGGTCCATATGCGTAGTAAACGGCCCTCTATTACAGGAGGCCGCTCCCGCACGCCCGTTTTAAAACGTGAACATTCCGTCACATTTTCCCATACGCCCCTGCTTCCGATCCTCAAAAAAGGAGGAGAGCGGATTCATCCGCCCTCCTCCCGCTTTCATTAAATGTAAAAAACAAAAAGCCTAACGGTCCACATGAAGGATATTTCCGTCAGGGGCAATCAGCACATCATAATCGTCACGGCTGTCCGCAACTTCCACCTTGTAACGGACAAGTTCTCCTTCAGTAATTTTTTCCGCTTCCTTAATCCGGCATCCCGGATAACGCTTCAAAACGGACGCACGGACGGCTTCCGGAAGAGAGGAAGCAGCTACTTCTTCCTTAATCCTCACAATTTTCCCATCAGGAGCAATCTTCACGTCAAACTGGAATCCGTTAATTCTAAATTCGGCTTCGTAGATCCTTTCCATGCCATGCATTTCAGAGTCCCATTCAATGGGACCGGCGTTCGGATAAGCCCCCTTGATACTGGAAACGGCGGCAGCCGGAACGGAAGACTCCGGGATATCGGCCAGGGCAGAAGGCATGGCCAGTACCGCCGCCGCAAACAATATGTTCTTATGCAGCTTTTTCATGTTATGATTAGACAAATATGTTCTATAATCATTCAATATTTTTCTAAATTCTGAACATCCTGTGCAGCTTTTTTCCCGAAACCGGCTCCTGATGAAGCATATTAAAAAAGGCTCCCCGGAAAAACCGGGGAGCCTTGAAGCCGATTGCCTTGGTCTCGAAGAAACGGACGGGGCTTACATCATGCCCATGCCGCCCATTCCTCCCATGCCGCCCATGTCGGAAGCTCCGGAGCCGCAGCTGCAGCTCTTCTTCTCGGGCTTGTCGGCAATGACGCATTCCGTGGTAAGCAGCAGGCCGGCGATGGAGGCCGCATTCTGCAGAGCGGAACGGGTCACCTTGGTCGGATCCACCACGCCGGCGGAAAGCAGGTCTTCATACTTGTCCGTGGCCACGTTGTAACCTTCGGCAGTATTCTTCATGCCTTTCACGTTGGCGACGATGAGGGCTCCTTCGCGGCCGGCATTGCAGGCCAGCTGGCGGAGCGGGGCTTCCACAGCGCGATAAACGATCTGGGCGCCGGTTGCTTCGTCACCTTCCAGTTTGAGGGTGTCAATGGCTTTCTGGGCGCGAATCAGCGCCACGCCGCCGCCGGGAACGATGCCTTCTTCCACCGCAGCGCGGGTAGCGTGCAGGGCGTCGTCCACACGGGCCTTCTTTTCCTTCATTTCCGTTTCCGTAGCGGCACCCACGTGGATGACGGCCACGCCGCCGGCCAGCTTGGCCAGGCGTTCCTGGAGTTTTTCGCGGTCGTAGTCGGACGTGGTGTCCTTGATCTGGCGGCGAATCTGGGAAATGCGGGCCTCAATATCGGAAGATTTGCCGGAACCTTCCACGATAACGGTTTCATCCTTGGAAACAACCACGCGTTTGGCCTGGCCGAGGTCTTCGATTCCCACGTTTTCCAGCTTGATGCCCAGGTCTTCCGTGATGCACTTGCCGCCGGTAAGGATGGCGATGTCTTCCATCATGGCCTTGCGGCGGTCGCCGAAGCCGGGAGCCTTGACCGCGCAGATGTTCAGCACGCCGCGCAGACGGTTGACTACCAGGGTGGCGAGGGCTTCGCCTTCAATGTCTTCCGCGATTACCAGGAAGGGACGGCCGCTCTTGGCCACTTTTTCAAGCAGCGGAAGGAAGTCCTTCAGGTTGTTGATTTTCTTTTCGTGGATGAGGATGTAGGGGTTTTCCAGCACCGCTTCCATCGTTTCCGCGTTCGTCACGAAGTAGGGGGACAGGTATCCCTTATCAAACTGCATGCCTTCCACCACGTCCAGCGTAGTTTCAATGCCCTTGGCTTCTTCCACGGTGATGGTGCCGTCCTTGCCCACCTTGTCCATGGCTTCCGCGATAATGTTGCCGATTTCAGCGTCCCAGTTGGCGGAGACGGTAGCGACCTGGGCCACTTCCTTGCTGGAGTCGACAGGCTTGCTGATCTTCTTGAGTTCTTCCACAACGGAATCCGCAGCCTTCATGATGCCCCTCTGGAGGGAGATGGGGTTAGCCCCGGCAGTAACGTTGCGCAGGCCTTCGCGGTAAATGCTTTCAGCCAGCACGGTAGCGGTAGTGGTGCCGTCGCCGGCCACATCATTGGTTTTGGAAGATACTTCCCGGACAAGCTGGGCGCCCATGTTTTCAAACGGGTCTTCCAGTTCAATTTCCTTGGCCACGGTTACGCCGTCCTTAGTGATGAGGGGGGAACCGAATTTTTTGTCAATCACTACGTTGCGGCCGGCAGGGCCCAGCGTGCTCTTGACAGCCTTGGCAATCTGTTCCACGCCGCGGAGCAGAGCCTGGCGGGCGGTTTCGTCAAATTGGATTTGTTTAGCCATAATGTTAAATATTTAAAATGATGTTGAATGTGTGTGTGGTGCCATTTAGCCGATGATGGCCAGAATATCGTTTTCAGACAGGATAAGGTAGTCTTCCCCGTCCAGTTTGATTTCCGTGCCGCCGTACTTGGAAATAAGCACGCGGTCTCCGGGCTTCACGGTAAATTCAATCAGGGCGCCTTTTTCATCGCGGCCGCCGGTGCCTACGGAGATCACTTCGGCTTCCTG
>OLPN01003742.1_pt1 | contig 10349 bp, 8 predicted proteins | sample 1672601 | NCBI WGS metagenome assembly OLPN01 (sample SAMEA3136704, study PRJEB25190) | human gut metagenome
TGCTTTAACAGAAGTTCACAGCATGTTACAGCGTATGAATGAGCTTGCAGTTCAGTCTTCAAATGGAACAAATTCGTCTGATGATCGTCAGGCTATTCAGGATGAAGTGGATCAGCTTACTACAGAGATCGATCGTGTTGCTGAGACTACAAAATTCAATGAGATTTATCTGTTAAAGGGTGATGATTCTTCAACAAAGAATGTATATATGAATGCTCATGATGCAGGCTTAAAGGGAACATTGGCAGATGGTGCTAAGAGCGCAACATTTACCATGGATGAATTAAAAACTGGAGACAGTGTAAAGATTGCAGGAAAGCAGTATACGATTGGTGCTTCTAAGGCTGATGTGGGAGCTGCGCTTGACAAAAAGTTATTAATCGTCCCGACAACTGCTGGTGCATATACATCTGGTGCAACATTCTCTGTTAATAATGAGACATATACTATAACAACAAAAGCAGCAGATAATTCAATTGAGAAAATTACTAATTCTGCTGGGCAGACAGCGTATGAAGATAATGGCAATATTAAGTGGGCTTCAACACTTCCGACGGGAAAAGATGCACTTACAGATGTAAAAAAACTTGTAAATGCGGGAGACACTGTAAAAGTAGATGATACTACAATGAAGGCTATGGCAGATGCAGATGCAACTGCTGGTGTAGATAGTGATGATTCCTCAATTATTACAAAGGCACAGGCTGAGAAGATGATCAAAGAGGAATTAACAGCAGCCAATAATATTGGAACAACTGACAAAAAGGCAACAGTTGCTGCTGGTGTGACAGCAGATGGTAAGACTACTTATGCTATTACAAAGGGATATGCAACTGTAGCAAATACTTTGTCGTTTAACTTGCATGTTGGAGCAGATGCTGATATGACGAATAAGATTACGGTAGACATTGATACTATGAATTCCTCAAATCTTGGTATCAAGGGAATTAATGTAAAGGATGCTACCGGTACAGCAGCAACATATGCAATTGATGCAATTGCTGATGCCGTTGCCAAGGTTTCTTCCCAGAGATCTGCACTCGGTGCTGTACAGAACAGATTAGAGCACACCATCGACAACTTGGATAACATTTCCGAGAATACATCTTCTGCTGAGTCTCGTATCCGTGATACAGATATGGCAAAAGAGATGGTTAACTACAGCAAGAACAACATTCTTGCACAGGCTGGACAGTCTATGCTCGCACAGGCAAATCAGTCTAATCAGGGTGTACTTTCTCTGTTACAGTAAAAGTAAATATGATCATTATAAATCAAAAGGGATTCTTCGGAGTCCCTTTTGATGTATTATTAAAAAAATAATGTGAAATCCATACAATAAAAAATGAATTTTACATGAAATATCGAAAATTGACGAGAATAAGAATTGTACTGATATGGACACCAGAAAAGAAAACAAAACATTTTCATAATAATTAAATGGGAAAATTTCTTTTAATATTTCAGAGTGTATAAAAAGAGGAATAATTATATGTTTTCAGAAAAAACTATTATGGTAACAGGTGGGACAGGATCTATAGGACAATATTTAATTCGAAAAATGTGCAAAGAAAATCCAAAAAGAATTATTGTTTATTCGAGGGATGAAGAAAAACAATATTTTATGCAAAAGAGATTTATGAATAAGAATATTGAATATTATATTGGTGATGTGAGAGATTATGGAAGAATATTGTATTTGTTGGATGGGGTGGATTATGTTATTCACACGGCGGCAATGAAACAGGTGCCAATTGTTGAAAATAATCCCTTAGAAGCAACTGAAATCAATATTATGGGAACTGAAAATATTATAAGGGCATCAGAATATCAACATGTAGAAAAAGTGATTTGCTTTTCTTCAGACAAAGCAGTGAATCCGGTTAATTGCATGGGGATGACAAAAGCAATTGTAGAAAGAATGATTAAAAATAAAAATCATGGAGTAGATGTAATTGGAATTAGACTTGGAAATGTATTAAATACAAATGGGTCTGTTTTTGATTTATGGAATAAACAAATAGAAAAAAATAGGAAAATTACTTTGACATCAAAGCAAATGACAAGATATTTTATGAGAAAAAAAGATGTATATGATTTAGTTTTGCATGCACTTAAATATGGAAAAAAATCAGAAATAATATTTTCAAAAATGAAAATAGGCTGTATGTATGATGTTGCAAAACAAATATGCAAATTAAATGGCTTGGGAGAAGATAATATAGAAATTATTGGAATCCGCTCAGGTGAAAAATTGAAGGAAGAAATTTTTAGTAGTGAAGAAGAAAAAAATATATATGTAAATAAAGGATATTATCATATTTCGACAAAAATACAAAATAATAAATCTATAAAATATACAAGTACAAATATAGATATAAAAAATTTGATGATTAAAAATGAGATATAAAATTATAGATAAATGATTAGTTTAAAGAAAAAACTTTTAGAAATAAAAGATCCAACAAGCGATAATTATACGGCTGAATTGAAAAATATTATATTTGATAAAATATATGGAAAAAAGGAAGAAATGTATTACGCAATATTGAAAAAAGAAAGTAATGATTTGAAATTGCGTTTTCAGCATTTTATTGTTTATTTACAAAATATAGAAGGTTCGAACAAAAATATCAGTTGTTTAATTTGGTAGAAACATATATTCATTTATTTTCAGAAGACAAATATATATATTTGGTTGATATAGTATATTCGCAATATTATAAATTTAAAGCATTAGATATAAATGATACAAAATGCTATATAAAGTCGTTAGAATATGCACAAAAAGTAATTTCGAATTATAATGTTATTTCAAAAAATATTGGATGTTTTAATAATTATGCGGATATAGTTATTAGCATGGCATCCGTTGATGGAATAATTAGAAAAAAAGACGTTAAGAAAGCATTAGAATATGTTGACAGAGCAATATTTATACAGGAAAAAGAAAAAAAATTACCACCGTATGCAAATTATTATTGCTCAAAAGCTTCTTTATACCTTATTCAAAAAAAATATACAGAAGCGGAACAAATGGTTTTATTGGCTATTGCATATGAAAGGACAGATTTAATAGATTCTACAACACGTTTAACATATTATCATAATGTTGAATTAGAAATTAAAACTAAGAAGAATATTAGGCTTGTTGACTACAAAATAGAGAAATTTTATAAAGAATTTTCCAAAATTCAAAAAAAAATGAATGACGAGCAAATAAAATACATAGAAATATTGGGTTTCTTTGCTACAATAATTGCACTATTTATTGGATCAATAAGTATGACAATAACATATTCTGATTTTTCAACTGCGGCTGCGTTGATTTTGGTTTTAGCAGGGGGCTTATGTTTTTCATATATAATTTTGTTGATGATTTTTTCGGAGAAAATGGAGAAAAAAAGAATTTTTATATCAATGGTAACAGCGCTTTTATTGATTGGATTAGGTGTAATTATAGGGTAAAAATATATAATAAAATTGGTGAAAAAAATGGTAAAAAAAATAACTGGCAACATAAAATTTAGTTGTAAAAAACCTATTGAAATAATTAGAAGTGATGCTGAAAAAGAGAATATAATAAAAAATTGGAATGATTTTATAAAGAATCACGTAGAAGATGGAATTTATAATGGAAAAATATATGCAGTAATAGATTTAATTAGGGAAAAGAATAAAACTATTTGGGTAATTGCACAGACTAATTTTGCAGATTATATTTATGCTAAGATGACAAAAAAAATATGCGTTCATACATTGTTTGTTGCATCATATATAATTACAAAAGATGGGTATTATGGCATTATCGTGAATAAAGAAAAAATTTTGAATACAATTGGTGGAATGGTTGAAGAAGTAGATTTTTTAGAAGGAAAATTTTGCCCAGAAATTTGTTTACAAAGAGAATTAAAGGAAGAAATAGGAATTGATTTATATGATAAGAATTACATTTGTAAATATAGCGCAAAATATGCAAAATATCCAGCACCAGAGCAAAAAGATATTCCAATATATTCAGTCGGAATATTGTATCAGCTTGAAACCTGCAAAACAACAACAGAGTTGATTGATATATATAATAAAAGAAGAATTAATACAGATAAAGAGGTTGACACTTTTTTCTTTTTTAATAAAAATTCTTTGGATGAATTAATACGATATGAAAATAAAGAAGATTATATATTAGAATTGTTTGATAATATCTTAAGACAAGGGGAGTGAAATTTTTGTGTAAATAGGTTATTTACAAGAAAAATGCTCCTGACAAAAATCGGGAGCATTACTACTTCTTTTGTAAGGATCCTTGTTTTTCAGCTTTGCAGAGCCGTCTTTGCAGGTATATAGAACGCAAAGCCTCCTCATATTCCTCTGGAGAATATTTCCTTAAAATCTGTTCTTTGGTTAAACCAAGATCAATCATATTTTGAATCGCATCAATTTTGGCTTCATGTAGTCCGGTAAGCCTGCCTTCACGTAGTCCTGTAAGTCTACCTCTGGCCTCGCCCTGCTCCAACAGTTCCTCCGACCGTAACTTTAAAATTTTACCACCCATAATCTCACCCAATCCTTTCCTGATCTCATTATCCTTCGGAATTATATAATCCGCAATCTCTTCAATCAAAACAATCATATCCATATAAAGATGTGACTTTTGTTCCTTCTCAGATGTTTGCTCAAGTCTCCGGTTGATCTCCCGGAAATCGTCGAGCAGATGCTGCACTTTCTTTAAATCCGTTCCGTTGTGCTTCAAAAAGTGTTCATACCGTAAGATATGATATGGAAGTAAAATCAGCAGCCGTTTTTCAAAAATCCGATCGACCGTGTATTTCTTTGCCTGTATGATCGGAACGCGGTAACGAATTTTCTGACCGTCCGTAAACTTCACAATCGCTTCGTGAAAATCCGGAAGTGAACGGTGATTGCGGATGTAAAGTACGCACGACTGCGGAAATTCAATTTCCCAGATCGCATGCTTCGCAAAAGAAGCATGCTCAAGCGCAATGGAAATGTCGTACTCAAACATCCGGATGACCATCGTTTCATCTTTGGTGGACTGGCACTCCAGATGATAAATGTGGCTGCCGATCCGGATAATGGAGTCCGTGACCACGGTTCCGAATTTTTCATAGTGTTCATTCCGTAGCTGTTCAAAGGGTTCCTTCTCACTGTAGGAAGTGTGGAAAACTTCATTGATCAGCGGAATAAGAAGCTGTGGCATCTTTTGTGCAATTGTCCGGAACACATCATCAAAAATAGTGCTGTGTTCCGTCGTGTTTTCTGTGTTGGCATCTGGTAACGTGTTTACCGAAATGTCAGTGTTCCCCATGTAATGTCCTGCCTTTCCTTTAGTATATATCATAAGCATCTGTTTTTACAATATGGAAAGTGTAAGAAACAGAAGCAGTTATGATCAAACGTATGAAATTGTAATTATAATGGTAATTTGAACGAATGTTCTTTCATGAATGCTATGAGATATAATTATAATACATCTCATAGCATAGATATTAGAAGATATAGTTATAGATGGATTACGTCATACTTTTACCGACATAGAATTCAATGCTTTTTCATATTCTTCCAAAGAATATTTCTTTAAAATTTGTTCTTTGGTCAGACCAAGATCGATCATATTTTGAATTGCATCAATTCTTCCCTGCTCTAACAACTCTTCAGAGCGTAATTTCAAAATCTTACCACCCATAATTTCACCCAATCCTTTCCTGATCTCATTATCCTCTGGAATAATATAATCCGCAATCTTCTCAATCAGAACAATCATATCCATATAAAGATGTGACTTTTGTTCCTTCTCAGATGTTTGCTCAAGTCTCCGGTTGATCTCCCGGAAATCGTCGAGCAGATGCTGCACTTTCTTTAAATCCGTTCCGTTGTGCTTCAAAAAGTGTTCATACCGTAAGATATGATATGGAAGTAAAATCAGCAGCCGTTTTTCAAAAATCCGATCGACCGTGTATTTCTTTGCCTGTATGATCGGAACGCGGTAACGAATTTTCTGACCGTCCGCAAACTTCACAATCGCTTCGTGAAAATCCGGAAGTGAACGGTGATTGCGGATATAAAGTACACATGACTGCGGAAATTCAATTTCCCAGATATCATTTGATTCAAAAGAAGCGTGCTCAATAGCAATTGAAATATCATATTCAAACATGCGTATGACCATCGTTTTGTCTTTTGAGGACTGGCACTCCAGATGATAAATATGGTTGCCGATCCGGATAATAGAGTCCGTGACCACCGTTCCGAATTTTTCATAGTGTTCATTCCGCAATTGTTCAAATGGTTCCTCCTCGCTGTAAGAAGTGTGGAAAACTTCATTGATCAGCGGAATCAGAAGCTGCGGCATTTTCTGTGCGATTGTCCGGAATACATCATCAAAAATAGTGCTGTGTTCTGTAGTGTTTTTCTCGTTGGCATCTGACAGCGGAGCTGTCACAATGTCAGTGTTCCCCATGTAGTATCCTGCCTTTCCTCTAGTATATATCAAAACAACACGGTTTTACAACCGAAAAAACGGGAAAACAGAGTCGTTTTTGATCCTGTATTGAATTAAAATTCCAGTGGATAAACGAGCGAATGACTCATCAGATTTGGAATTATATGTGTTAAAGACAGAATATCTTATTTGCATGCAGAAATCAACTGTAAATATCAAAAAGTTGAGAATCTGTACCAGCGGTGTTACTGTTCGCAGGGTAACCTGTGAACAGTAATCCAGTGGTCAATAATCCGCTGGCAGGGTGACAAAAAAAGAGGCCACAACCATGACAGGATATGACCTCTCTTTAAAAATTGTTTCCTGAATGTTAGATCTTCATTGTAAGCTGAATCCGTTGCTTTTTCACATCCACACTCAGAACTTTCACTTCCACGATATCCCCGACGCTGACGACCTCCAGTGGATGCTTGATAAAGCGGTCACACATCTGCGAGATATGTACCAGACCATCCTGATGGACTCCGATATCCACAAAGGCACCGAAATCAATGACATTTCGCACGGTTCCCTTCAATACCATGCCCGGAGTCAGATCTTTGATCTCGAGCACATCACTGCGCAGGATTGGTTTTGGCATATCCTCACGCGGATCACGGGCAGGCGTTTCCAGTTCCTTTACGATATCCCGGAGAGTCAGTTCGCCGATTTCCAGATCCTGTGCAAGCTTTTTGTAATCCCGGACTTTTTTCGAGATCCCGGCAACATTGCGGTCTGTCACATCCGAAAGCGTATAGCCGAGTGTTTCCAGCAGCTGTTTCGTGGCTGCGTAGGATTCCGGGTGTACACCGGTGGCATCCAGAGGGTTTTTTCCGTCACTGATGCGCATGAAGCCGGCACACTGTTCATAGGCTTTCGGTCCAAGCTTGGCCACTTTCAGAAGCTGGGAACGGGAGGCAAATTTTCCGTTTTCTTCGCGGTAGACCACAATATTTTTGGCAATGGCTTTGCTCACACCGGAGACATATTCCAGCAGGGAAGCAGAAGCGGTATTTAAGTCCACACCGACACGGTTTACGCAGTCTTCCACGACATGATCCAGCGCTTCGGTCAGTTTCTTCTGGTTCATGTCATGCTGGTACTGTCCGACACCAATGGATTTCGGGTCGATTTTTACCAGCTCTGCGAGTGGGTCCTGCAGGCGGCGCGCCATGGATGCGGCACTTCGCTGTCCGACATCAAACTGCGGGAATTCTTCGGTTGCCAGCTTGCTGGCAGAGTATACGGAAGCACCGGCTTCGTTTACGATGATGTATTGTACCGGTTCCGGAATCTCTTTGAGAAGCTGTACGATAATCTGTTCGGATTCGCGGGATGCAGTACCGTTTCCCAGAGAGATTAATGTAATATGGTATTTGGAAATCAGTTTTTTCAGTACCGCTTTGGCTTCGTCCACGCGGTTTTGCGGGGCAGTCGGATAGATCACAGTAGTATCAAGTACTTTTCCGGTCGGATCCACCACAGCGAGCTTGCATCCGGTACGGAATGCCGGATCCCAGCCAAGTACAACCTGACCGGCGATTGGAGGCTGCATCAGAAGCTGTTCTAAGTTTTTGCCAAATACACGGATGGCACCGTCTTCAGCTTTTTCGAACAGATCGTTTCGGATTTCGCGCTCAATGGCAGGTGCAATCAGCCGGTTGTAAGCATCCTCTGTAACTTCATGCAGTACAGCTGCTGTGGGAGCAGAAGGTGCGGTGATGAGTTTACGGTCGAGATAGGAAAGAATCCGGTCCACGGGTGCATCAATTTTTACTGTGAGGAATTTCTCTTTTTCTCCGCGGCTGATGGCAAGAATCCGGTGTCCGGCAAGCTTTGAAAGACTTTCGCTGAATTCATAATACATCTCATAGACGGATTCGGCTTCGGGATCTTTTGCAGCGGATAAAAGCTGTCCGTGCTTCATAGTCAGTTCCCGGATATGGGTACGGAAATCGGCATTGTCGGAGACCGACTCTGCAAGGATATCTTTTGCACCGTTTAAGGCATCTTCTGCGGTGGAAACTTCTTTTTCCGGGTTTATATAGTTTTCGGCTTCCTCCAGAGGAGAAACTGTCATTTTCTGAAGAAGGATCAGGTTGGCGAGTGGTTCTAATCCTTTTTCTTTTGCAATGGTTGCACGGGTACGGCGCTTCGGACGGTACGGGCGGTACAGATCATCCACTGCAACCTGTGTTTCGGCCGCGAGAATCTGTGCACGCAGTTCCTCCGTCAGTTTTCCCTGTTCTTCAATGGAGGCCAGTACGGTCTGTTTTTTGTCCTCCAGATTTCGCAGATACACCAGACGGTCATAGAGATTTCGTAAAATTTCATCACTCAATGCTCCGGTAGCTTCTTTCCGGTACCGGGCAATAAAAGGAATGGTGCATCCTTCGTCGATCAGTTTTACGGCAGCGGAGGCCTGTTCTTTCCGAATGCCGAGTTCTTCCGCAATTTTTGTATTAATATCCATAAATTTTCCCCTTAATAGTCCTTTCCTGTCAAATAATACTTTCCCTATTATATATGAAATGTTACAATAAAAGCAATCCTAAAAAGAAAGGAAAACGTATTATGGATATGTATGGATCATCTTATCAACCAAATCCGAATCAGCCGTATCGCAGCCGGAGATCTGCACGCATGGAGGCAGCTTCCCTGATACTTGGATCAATTGCATTACTAAGCTGCACCTGTCTGTATCTTGCTGTGCCGTGTGGGGCTCTGGCGGTTATTTTTGCAACACTTTCCCGCGGAGGCATGATGTCTTATACTTCGAAAGCACAGATCGGAATGATTCTGGGGATTATGGCATTGGTTGCGGCTATCGGACTGTACGCATCGGTTCTGGGGTATGCCATCCATCAGTATGGAAGTATCGATGGATTTTTAAAGGCCTATTCTGATATGCAGGGCATGGATTATAATGAACTGATGAAGCAGTTTATGGCAAAATAAAAAGATTGTTGCATCTGCATAGCCATGCTATAATGAGAAAAGCAATCAGTTACAGAAACGGAGTATAAACAAATGAACCTACCTTGCAAAGAATTAAAACGAATCGCAAGAGACAATTTAAATGGAAATTATAAAATACCAATGGGAGCATTTCTTGCCGCCACACTGATTCCTTTGGCGGTAGAACTCCCATTTTCCATGTTGCAGAAAGATGCACAGCCGCTTCCGGTGACGATCATGTTTTATGTGGCGGAATTTCTGATCACACTTTTAAGCATGGTATTGTCTGTCGGAATCCTTCAGCTTCATCTGTCACTTGCACGGAAAAAAGAAATGACACTTGGCATGGTATTTTACGGGTTTAAAAATCACCCGGACCGTTATATCATTGCAGGACTGCTTTTGATTATTGCAACGCTGATCAGCTGTATTCCTGTGATCACAGGTGCTGTGTTATTTTTTGTCCTGGACAAGTCGCCTGCGGCGATTGCAGTACTGGTGATACTTGGTATTGTGAGCACGATTCTGGCAGTTTTCGTGCAGATGTGGTATGCACTGGCATTGTATCTGCTTTTGGATCATCCGCAGATGAAGGCACGCGAATCATTAAAGATCAGCCGTCAGATCATGAAGGGAAATAAAGGAAGATTATTTTATATTTATCTGAGCTTTATCGGATTGCAGATACTGTGTCTGCTGTCTTTAGGCATCGGGTCACTCTGGGTATATCCATACCAGTCACAGACACTGGTTATTTTTTATCTGGATGTGGTCGGGGAGATCCCATCAAACATAAGCTAATGCTCCGGCTGATTGCCGGATATTAGAATATACTATTAGGTAATTGCGAAACTCGCGATGCTCGTTCGCAAACTTGAATCAAAATAGA
>OLPN01003743.1_pt1 | contig 10347 bp, 7 predicted proteins | sample 1672601 | NCBI WGS metagenome assembly OLPN01 (sample SAMEA3136704, study PRJEB25190) | human gut metagenome
CGTCCGGCAGGTTGATGTCCAGCAGCACTAAATCAAATTCCCGCTGGCGGATGGCTTCGGCTGCGGTTCTGGCATTTAGGGCAGAAGTCACGCCGTAGCCGTCTGCGGTCAGGTTATAGTCTAACATCTTATTCAAAAAACTGTCGTCCTCGACAATTAAAATCTGCTCCATATTCTCACTTCCTTTGCTTTTTGCAGATAGTATAACAGGCAAATGTCCGCAAAATGTTACGGCGGACAGATTTTTCAAAAAAGGTTTTCTTCCTCATTATAGGATAGCCCACTTTACAATACAAGGCGGAAAATGTGAATTATAAAGTTTAATTCGGACGCATATAGCAGCATTCCATGAGCAACCTATGAAATATAGAATGTAAGTGGGTGATGCAATATGGCAAAAATCGAAGATTGCCCTGGTTTTGAAACTTTCGGTGCAGACATTAAGGCAGCGCGGAAAGCAAAGCATCTCACACGAAAAGACTTGGCGGAAAAGGTAAACATCGAATCCCGGTATCTTGCCAATATCGAGAATGAAGGGACGATTCCCAGCCTGCCCGTCGTGATACAGCTTATCAAGATTTGCGGCCTGCCCGTGGAACACTACTTCAATCCAGAAGTCATGCGGGAGGAAAGCGAAGATCGGAAACGGGTCAGCCACAAGCTAAAACTTTGCCCGGAGCAGTATCTACCAATCGTGGAGGGTACCATTGACGGGGCCTTGAAAATTAAACAGCCAGAAGAAATGGAGGGTGAATAAAAACATCCTCTGTTTTCTTTTTTATGGGGACGCGCAAGCGCCCTCTTTTTTTGCACTTTTTTCTGTCCAGAGGTCTATTTTGCGGGTAGTTTTGAAGTTTGGGAACGTCTTGTTAGCGGAGAAACAGTAACGTAGCAAGCATAGGGAGTGTAGCCACACTCCCGAAAAAACGGCCCGACCCACCCCTGCCGGGCCTCGTCCGTTTTGCTTGTTGGGGAAGTCCCCAAACCCCTTGAATGGAAAGGACGGTGAAGCATGGTAAACAGAACCAGAAAAATTGTGCTGCGCGTTCCAGTGACACCGGAGGAACGGGAGCTGATTGAACAGAAAATGTCGCTGCTGCATACGAAAAACTTTTCAGCCTACGCCCGGAAGATGCTCATTGATGGCTATATCGTGAACATGGACACTACCGACATCCGGGCACAGACCGCCGAGATACAGAAGATCGGCGTCAACGTCAATCAGATTGCAAAGCGGCTGAACAGCATGGGGCCGGTGTACGCGCAGGACATTGAGGACATGAAGGGGGCGTTGGCACAGATATGGCAGTTACAAAGATACATCCTATCAAGTCAACGCTGAAAAAGGCCCTGGACTACATCGAAAACCCGGACAAGACAGACAATAAGCTGCTGGTGTCCTCCTTTGCCTGCTCCTATGAAACAGCAGACATAGAATTTGAAATGCTGTTGGCACAGGCATACCAAAAGGGCAACAATCTGGCCCACCACCTGATACAGTCCTTTGCTCCCGGCGAGGCCACAGCGGAACAGGCTCATGAGATCGGGAGGCAGCTTGCCGATGAAGTGCTGCAAGGAAAATACCCCTATGTGCTGACTACTCATATTGATAAGGGCCATGTCCATAATCACCTGATTTTCTGCGCTGTGGATATGGTGAACCACCGCAAGTACAATTCCAACCGGCAGAGCTACGCCTATATCCGGCGCACCAGTGACCGGCTGTGCCGGGAACACGGTTTGTCGGTGGTACAGCCCAGCCGGGATAAAGGCAAGAGCTATGCGGAATGGGATGCCGGGCGCAAGGGTAAGAGCTGGAAAGCCAAACTGAAAGCTGCCATCGACGCCGTAATCCCGCAGGCCAAAGACTTTGACGATTTTCTCCGGCTCATGGCGGCGCAGGGCTATGAGATCAAGCAGGGCAAATTTATCTCGTTCCGCGCCCCCGGACAGGAACGCTTCACCCGCTGCAAGACGCTGGGTGAGAACTATACCGAGGAAGCCATCACCCGCCGGATCAAGGGGCTGGCCGTGGACAGAGGCCCGAACCGGCAGCGCAAGGGTATCACCCTGCGGATCGACTTGGAGAACAACATCAAGGCCCAGCAGAGCGCGGGCTATGCACGTTGGGCGAAGCTCCAAAATTTGAAGCAGGCCGCAAAGACAATCAACTTCCTTACCGAGCATGGCATAGAGCAATATGCCGAGCTGGAAAGCAAGGTCGCGGAGATCAGCGCGGCCAACGACGAGGCGGCTGCGTCCATCAAAGATGTGGAACATCGTCTTGGAAACATGGCGGTGCTGATAAAGAACCTCACCACCTACAAGCAGCTCCGGCCCGTGGTGCTGGAATACCGCAAGGCCAAAGACAAGGCCGCGTTCCGGCGCGAACATGAAAACCAGCTCATTTTGTACGAGGCTGCGGCAAAGGCCATCAAGGACGCCGGGATCACAAGGCTGCCCGATCTGGCCGCCCTGAAAGCCGAGTACCGGGAGCTGGACAAGCAGAAAGCGCGGCTGTACGAACAGTACGGCGAAGTCAAGCGAGAGCTGAAAGAATACGGCATTATCAAGCAGAATGTGGACAGCATTTTGCGGGTGATGCCGGGAAAGGAGCAGGCACAAGAGCTATGAGCATACCGAGAATGAATTACCCTCAATATCGCAAGGCCCGGAAGCTGACGCATGAGTGCTGCAACTACTGTGACGGGAACTGCCTCTTGCTGGACGACGGCGAGGAATGTGTGTGCGTCCAGAGCATTTCCTATTCGCTGCTGTGCCGGTGGTTTCGTGCCGCTGTTCTCCCGCTGGACGGGGCGCTGTATGCCGAGATCATCCAGAGCCGGGACAGCGTGAAGCGGTGCGCCGTGTGTGGAGCTGCATTTACACCGAAATCCAACCGGGCGAAATACTGCCCGGATTGTGCAGTGCGGATGCGCCGGAAGCAAGAGGCCGAAAGGCAGCGGAAAAGATACCTACAAACTACGCAGTTAATCCGCTGAATAGGCCGCCATAGCGGGCTTCTGGCAAGCGATTGACGGGGTGGCAATAGGATTGCTCCAATCCCCACCGAAACGGGATTTGAAATGCGTAGAATATCCCCCATAGGAAAACGCCGGGCGCAGGGCCAGCAGGCCGCCGCGTCCGGCGCTTTCTTATGGGCTGTTCAGGATGGCCCGGATCAGAAGCGAAATATGAATTATAGAGTGTAGAGGCATCACAAATTAAATGCCGAATATAGGGGAATGAAAAGCCCCTTCTGTCTACGCATTTAAGGGATAAAAAACCACGGAAATCAAGGCTTTTCGGCGGTTGTCGGTGGGGTGGCAGAATGATTTATCAAATACATGCTGGAACAGGCTTTGAAATGCGTAGGAAAATATTTCTGGTGCTGGTATTCCTGTTGGTTCTGTGCTATGCTGATACAAGCACAAAATGAACAGGAGTTGACACGATGGCCGAACAGGAAATGTTACTGGACACTGATACCATCAGGGCCGCCGTCGCCGGTGAGAAGTGGGCCAAAGAAAAGGTGATCGAACACTACACCCCTATGATCGACGAGCTGACTGTTGACGAAGATATGAGGCAGCACCTTATTTTGAAGCTGCTGGAAGAACTGCCACACTTCCCGATGGGGCAGGCATAAGAAAAAAGAGCGCCGGACGCAGAGGCCATGTAGCCCCCGCGCCCGGCGCTTTGTTATGCTTGGATCACTCGTCCGTGAAATAGAACTGCCGCGCCTCAAAGTCGGCGTCGTTCATGGCGTCCAGCTTGTCGGCGGTCTGGCAGGCCAGCGCCGCCATGTCCTCGTCCATGTCCGGCAGGGCGGCCCGGATGTTGGCCGCCGTCCTGCGCCGGTCGGTCTTGTGATACATACAGATCAGGTTTTCTTCTTCCACGGTAAACTGTACCATTGTCATACCTCCAATTCATTTTTCTTGGTTCTGGCCGGGGCCTTTTTCGGGGCTTGGGCCTGTTTGGTTTCGGATAGCTGCCTGCGGATGGAAGCGCGGGGCCTCCGCACTTTCTTGTCCCGGTTCTCGTCCTTGCCGATCACCGCATACAGGCCGTGCCGGTCTTTCATGCCGGTAAAGGCCAGAGATTTATAGGGCAACATGGAAAACAGCCGGTCGGTGTCCTTGCTGGATGCCATCTGCACGAAATACGGGGACAGCTCCACCATGAAATGCGTCTTGTTGGGGCTGTTGGGGGCGGACAGATCTTTCAGCCCGGCCACGATCCGCTGCGCCTCGGCCAAAATCATGCCGTCATGCAGCGCCGTGACGTGGGCCTTGAAGTCGCCGGGCGCAAGCTGCGCCCGGCCTTTCTGTTCCTGCCGCAACAGCTCCCGCAGGTGTTCCGGCTCATTAGGCTTGGCCTCATACCGCAGGAACGCCCCCAACTTGGGATCGGGCCGCCCGTCAAAGTACAGACCGGCGGGCTGCTCCCGGTCGCCCTTTTCATAGTGCAGGATGATGTTGTCGGCCTGTACCGCCTCGGCTGCGACGTGCCGGAAGTGCTGGGGATAGTCCAGCTCATAGAGATTGCCGCGAATGACGCCCCGCACCTTGCCGGTCAGCTCCACGGCGTAGGCCAGCACCCGGTCACGGGTCTGCTCCCCGTAAAACTTCCATGTGTTGTGCTGCCGGGTGCCTTGCAGGTACACATCACTTTCCCGGAAACAGTGCGTCCCGGACGGGCGGGACATCCACAAAAGCGTCCTGTCCTCGGCCTTGTCGCTGGCAGCGGCCCGCCCGATGATCTCTTTGTCGATCTCAAAATCGTTGCGATAAAAGGCGGTGTTCTGCCGCATGAGCTGTTCCAGCGCGGCCAGAACATCCACATTCTCAAACCTGTTCATGGTGTCACACCTCCAATTCCTGTGCTTTTTCCCGCTGCGGCGGTTTCTTCTTCTGTTCCTCCTTGGCGGCTTTGAGCTGCGCCCGGATGGACGGTTTTTTCTGTTTCTGCGCCGGGCGCTGGGGCTGCTTGGGCTTTTGGGCCTCCGCCTTGGCTGCCTCGGCCACGTCGAACAAGGAAATCTGTTCCCCGGCTTTGGCCTTGGCTTCCAGTTCACTCATGGTCGGGGCATTGTTCAGAACACCGTCGATCATGTTGTAGTTCTGCTCGGTCGTCATTTCAGCGGCCTTGATGGGGCTTTCCTGCTGGGCAGGGATGGCAAAAGCGTCTGTGCCGTTGCCCATGATAAGATACTTGCCGTCCTCGGATTGGTGGTGGAAACCATAGCCTGCGGCCTCCAACTGCTCCCGGCTCATGTCGGTTACAAGGAAGCTACCTCTTGGGGTCTGGATGCTCTCGCCGGTGAGCAATTCCCGTGGCGTAAGCTGTTTTTCCCGCTGCAAGAAAAACTCCGGCACCGGCGTAAAGCCGAAGCTGTCACAGTAATGGGCTTCCTCCTTTCCGCTACGGTTCAGCACCACAACGTCGGAAACGGAAAGGCTGTGGCCGGTGAAGTCGGCGGGACGGTCAAGGTTGAATGTATGGTAGATGTCCTCCAGCGTGGTTTTGCCGTCCAGCGGAGCCGTGTAGATAAGATCGTAATTCTGCCGGTCAACGGCCAGCCCCGCTTCCTGCAAGCTCTCGTAAGCCTCAAAGCGATAGTCCCGTGTTTCCGGCCCGCCTTTGAGCTGGTAGATGGTAAAGGTGTCGCCCTGTTCCGGGGGATCGACGGTGAAATACGGGTTTTCCCATTGGGTGAAAGGCATATCCGGCATGGCCTTGTAGCTGCCGTTCTCCATCGCATAGGGCCGCACCCGGTCAAAGCCGATTTCCTTTGCCACACGGGAGAGGCTTTCCAGTACCACGGGATCACTCCGCAGCCGTTCCATGCGGGTAAAGTCCTCCACAAGATAATTTTGGCCTGTCCGCACATGGAGAATATCGGCGGCGCTCATGCCATCCTTGCTTTCCATGCCCAACGTCAGATGGGCGTAGGGTCGGCCATCGGTGTTCAAATCCTTGGCCTCGCTGTTATAGGGCTGGCTCCGCAGCTCGTCGAACCGGGCCTTGGCTTCCTCAAAGGTGGCGAAGTGTTCAATCGGGGTCTGTTGTTCGGCATTGGTGGCCCATGTTTTCAGATCGGGGATGATGTAAAAGCCCCATTCCCGGCCTGCCTCCGGCGCTGCGGCGCTACGCTCGGCCAGTGTTTTTTCGGCACGTTCCCGCACATCGTCCCGCAGCGGCACCGTATAGAGGCTGGAATCAGAAGAAAAGCCCACGTTATTGAAAACGTAGTCCACATCGGCCTCTTTCAAGGCACCTGCCGGATAGTAGTCAGCCCGTGTTGGGGTGTCGCTTACCTTGCCGTTCGCAATATCATGGTTCAATCCCGTTTCCAGATGGGTACAGATTTTTCCGTCCACGGCCAGCGTCACATAGTACCAGCCAATATAACCGCCGGTCTTTTCGTCGGCTCCCTCGTTGAACTCCACATTGAGCAGCGTGTAGGGCTTCAAGCCCTTTTGGGCCGCGATCTCGTTGTCCTTGGCCTCCCGCTGCAACAGCGCGGGCAGGGCCGCTTCCTTGGTGGCCTTGACAATCTCCGGGTTGTACTGTACCAAAGTGCGGTTGACACATTCCGTTTGCACCTTGACCGTCTTGGCTTTCGGCGTCAGGTGGTTGCCGATAAACAGGGACGCGCCGTTGTCAAAACGGATCGTCATATCGCTGGTGCCGCGCCATTTGCCGGTACAGGGGGACGTGTGGATTTCGCCGGTCTTGCAACCAAACGCCTGCGCGATCACATCAATTTTGGCCTGCAAGGGCAGGTCTTTGTATCGGTCAGCGATTTCCAGCGCCTTTTCCTGCAACTCCGTCAGGGGTTTGGCGGGAGCCGCCTGTGGCTCGGTGTCGGAAGTAACCTCCTGCGCCGGGGCAGTTTCCGGCTCCGGCTCCTGCACGGGTTCTTGTTCCGGCTCCGGCTCTTGTCCCGGTTCCTGTTCCGGGGTGGGTTCTTGTGTCGGCTGCTCCTGTTCCTTGGCATACAGCTCCTTGACGGCTTCCTGCGTCAGCTCCCCGGTGTTGAGCTGATCCATCAGCTCCCGGCACCGTTCCGGCGTCCCGACGTAGAGAATATCTCCGATCTTGGCCCTACCGTTATCCTGCGGGATATAGGCTTGCAGCATATACAGGTTTTCCCGGCTGTCGCTGCGGGGGTTGGCGTGTACCCGGTAGAAGTAGTCCGGCTCGGCCTGTTCCTGTGCCATCTGCGCCCGCTGCTCCCGGCTGCTGTTGCGTTGCAGCTCCGTGGGCTTAATGCCGGAAAGGGGCTGAATACACGCGATCCTGTCCGACGCATAGTAGGCATTGTCGTTCAAAAGCCGCTGCCATGCGCCCACACTCGGCGCCCAGCGGAAACCGTGTTCTTTCAACTGCTGGCGGGCGTCCGCTTCCGGCTTGCCGTCAAAGAACACCTGCAAGCGGCCCTGATCCCGGTTTGCCTCCACATGGCCGCCGTCAAACTCCCAGCCCACATAGGCCACTTCATTTGCGCGGGTCAGGTTTTCGATCCGCTGCCGGACACGGCGGATTTCCGCATTGTTGTTGGACAGCTCCCAGCTCTGAAATGGCTTCTTTTCATAGTGCCAGCCAGACGCCATATCCGCTTTCAGGTTTTCGAGGTTTTCAGGAGAGAGGTGCGGGCAGCCGTCCAGCGTACCGTGTTTGCGGTAATAGGCATTGACCGCTTTCATGGTTTCCTGCGCCTTTTCCAGACCGGCCAGCTTCTTTTGCAGCTTGGGAATGGCCTGCGGGTCGTCTTGCCGGATGCCGCCCATGCCGGTGCTGCGGATTTTATCAAGCAGCCCTTGGATGTACTGCCATTCCTGCATATTGCTGTCACGGGCCGCGTTCTGTTTCTCTTTCTTCCGTACAGGGAAATTGGAACCACCGGCAATCAAAATGGACGGAACACGGGCGTCAATCTCATAGCCGTGGTTCATGTTGGCAGCCAGCTTCCGGGCATAGGTATCAAGCAGGCTGTCGATCTTCTCATGGTACATGGGATCGACGCGCTTTTTCTGTTCCTGTGCCAGCGCAAAGGCTTCATCCACATAATGCCGGTACTCGGCTGTGGCGCTGCCGGGCTTGTAGTCGGAAAAGCTGTTCATTTCCTTGGCACGGCGGGCCGCGCCCTCATTGATGGAATAGTAGTAGTCGGACGCCGCAGGTTCTTTTGTTGGCTGTTCCGGGGCTTCTTGCTGGGGCGGCTCTTTGACCTCCTGCGGCTGGACCGGGGCCTCATAGCCAGCCGCCGCATATTCCTCCACGGTCATACCGGCATCGGCGGCCTCCTGTGCAATTTCCGCCTCCACCTGCGCTTTGTAGTCCTGCAAGCTCTGGTCGAAGTCGGTCAGTTTCGGCATTTCCGGCAAAGGCTCTCCGTGGTTGAGCAGCGGACGGCACTCCATAGCGTAGTCCACCAGCGCCCCATAGTAGGCGGTTTTCTCCGGCGTCAGGGTGTCGCTGGACGCCAAACGGGTCTGCGCCTCCTGTTCCAGCCGGGACAGGTTGCAATGCAGCTCCATGTAGGGGATGATCTCGGTGAGAAAGGCTTCACGGCTGGCGTGATCCTCCGCCCACGCCTCCGGGCCGCCCTGCCGGGTCAAATGGTCTTTCCATTTTTCATCGTTCAGATAAAAGGTCTGATACTCCCGGATATGCTCAATCAGGGAACCGTCCCGGTCGCCAAAATCCTGCCGCCCGGAATAGCTGTGCGGCTCTCCTTGGAATGTGAAATCAATGCGGAAGTCGGTCTTATCATAGTAGCCGCCGCCCCAATGTTCTGCGTCCAGCCGGGCAAACAGGGAGTCGGCCTCATGCAGCGGCATTTGCTGGCCCATTTCCAGATCGGGGCTTTCGGTGAAAAGGATCGTCACAACCGGCTCTGCCGTGGGGTCAAGGGTGGGCTGCTGTGCGGCCTTGGCCTCTGCGATTTCCCGGTCAATCCGGCTTTTCACCAGCTCGTCCACATGGCCGTGCTGCATTTCATAGCCATGTTCGCACAGGCGGTTGATAAGCTCGATCACCTTGTCCGTGTTGCCCACAGCCTCGGCGTACTCCACGATCAACCGGCGTTCCTCGTTGCCCATGCGCTGTCCGTTGCGCTCGGCCCAGTCGATCAGGGCGTTGGCCCGTTCCGTGGGGGTGGCCTCCGGCATAATGGGTTTGTTGTTCAAAAGACCGTCAATCCCATTCCACGGCTGCGGCTCCGGCTGGGCCTCGGCCCGTTGCAGCGTCCCGTCGCCGGAAAGGACAAAGCCCTGTGTCTGAATGGCGTCTAACGTGCCTTGCGTCACCTCGCCGGTTGATTTCACATCGGCGTCAATCAGGGTTTGCAGCATGGCCTTTACACTGTCGGTCATTTCCTGCTGCTGTTCCGGGGGCAGCTTGGAAAACACACTGTCGGGGGCAGGCTGCTCGGCGGCCTGTTCCACAGTTTGCTCCACGGCCTGCTGCGCCTGCCGCTGTTGCTGAAGCTCGGCAAGGTGGCCGTCGATGGTGGTAATCAGCTCATGGGCGGTGGCCCGGATGGTTTCAAGGGACGCCCGCAGCTCTTTCAGGTCTTTGCCGGAACTCCAACCAGCCACATACCCAAAGGAATAGTCGGACGTGTCCAGTCCGTAGTGCTGGCAGACGGCATAGGCCACGCTCTCGGCCTGCACCTCGCGGGTGCGGCTGTCGGGCCGGTCGGCCTGCTTGGTCACAGGGGCGTCCGGGTCAATGGCGTGGAGCTTGGCATGGGCAATCTCATGGATGGCTGTTTTCAAAGTTTGCAGCTCACTCATGTTCTCCTGTATGGCGATCCGCTTTTCCGTCAGGTGGTAGTAGCCGTGAGAACCACCGGGGATGTCCTCAAAGGCCATCGGCACGGGGGAAGTCTGTTCCAGTGCCTTGAAGAAGTCCTCGTATTGCTCCACATTTCCGGCCAGCTCGTCCACACCGATAGATGGCAACGGTTCGCCCTCGGTCTGGCTCACATCAAAGACAGACACGATTTTGAACGCCGGAACTTGCGTTTCCTGTACTTCGGTCAGAGGCTTGCCGTCCTTGTCCATGACCGGCTGACCCTGTTCGTCCAGCTTCGGCATTTCCTTTTTCACCTTGTAGGGAGCCGGAGCCAGAATTTTGATGCCTTTCTCGCCCCGCTTCACATTGCGGTGAAAATCGTCCCGCCACTTGTTGTAGCCAGCCACAAGCTGGCCGCCTTGCATGGCGATCAGCAGCGTATTGTTGAAGCTGTAACTGTGGAACTTCGCCATAGAGGTGAGATAGGCTGTGTAGCGTTCACTCTCGAAAAGCTCCTGTATGCCGGTTTCCAGCCGG
>OLPN01003744.1_pt1 | contig 10346 bp, 7 predicted proteins | sample 1672601 | NCBI WGS metagenome assembly OLPN01 (sample SAMEA3136704, study PRJEB25190) | human gut metagenome
AGCCCCCGTCAATATTGACTATATCAAAGCCAGATTCCCCAAGGAATCCCCGTCCCTGGCGGCACAATTCAGGGCCGGGCTGCAGAAAGACATCCGCAACGTGTTGGAAAACAAATCCAGACAGACAGGCGGGAGGATGAAATGGCAGTTGGTTGACCGCCCCGTTCCGGGATCTGTAACTCTCAGCCTCGCCATAGTCAAGCTGAAGCCTACGGACGTGGGCGGCAACATCATGTCCGATCTTGTTTCCCTGGTCTCCCCCCTTCCGGGAACTTCCCTGATCCTGGGGCGCTTCATGAGCGGGGACGTAGGCATTGAGGGACGCCTGTCAAATACGAATACGGACGCCGGCATCATGGAATTCAAAGCTTACAACACGGATCCCATCACCCTGTTTTCCGTAAAGGAATTTGAACGTTTTGCCTTCGACCAACGGAATTTGCGGCTTTTTTCCAGCTGCATTGCAGATATTTTCAAGGCTGGTCCCGCCAGCAGTATTCCCAAAACAGGGGAATTTGACCTGGACCCGTTTTAAACGGCCTTTCCGGACGATTCATTCCCGTCTTTCTTTTCAGGTTCATAGAAAGCGCATTCCTGAACCGTCTGCCTGGTCTTGAAGGCATATACAAAGAAAGCGGCGCCCACCAGCACGAGGAAAACGGAGAGGAACTGCCCGCGGGTTAATCCCATGGAGAAGGGGGAATCCGGCTCCCGGTACTCTTCGCAAATAATTCTGCCCGCAGCATAAAGAACGGCAAAAATACCGCAGAACAAGCCGTTCCACGCACGGGGGAACCTTACCCGTACAAACCACAGCACGGCAAAAAGAAACACACCTTCCGCAAACGCTTCATACAGCTGGGAGGGGTAGCGTGCATGATCCTGCATCATCCGCCCCACGATTTCCCTGATGGCGGGCGTATCCCTCACCCGGTCGGTCACCCAGGCGGCAGTCATTCGTTCCGGCACGGCTATGCCGGAAAGGGACAGTTTGTCCAACAATCCGGGCGTTTCATAAATACGGGAAGCCACCCGCACGAACAAGTCCGGATTCTGGGAAAGCTCCGCCGGAAAAATCATTCCCTGGGAAGAGCCGAGCGGGACAACGCGCCCATACAGTTCCCCGTTGATAAAATTGGCCATGCGCCCGAAAAACAGCCCAACGGGAGCTACAATGGCCAGGCCGTCCAGAAGCGCCACCCACTTGACGCGGTGCTTCCACGCATAATAAAATGTGTACAGCCCCACTCCAATCATTCCCCCGTGGCTGGCCATGCCCCCTTCCCACACCCTCAGGACCATGAGCGGATCCGCCAGAAACTGGGACCAGCCGTGATTGGGAATCTGGTAAAAGAGCACATATCCCAGCCTTCCGCCGATCAAAACACCAAAAATAGCCACATAAGTAACAAAATCCGCCATCCTGTCCTGGGGGACAGGATACAGCTTCCGGCGGGAAAGCCAGGAAAGCAGATAATACCCGCCGATGAAGCCCATTAAATAGGCCAGGCCATACCAGCGCAGGGCAATTGAGTCCGTTATCTGCCAGATGACAGGGTCCAGATCATGTACGTAAACGGTCGGATTCATGAGCGTTTCTTTCAGGGCAGGTAGTGGGTAAGGGCTTCCACGGCCTCCTGGTCCAGGGAACGGGCCAGAGCCACCGTCAATTCCACCGCGGCGCGGTAGTCCCGCAGATCCAGCACGCCGTTATGGGCATGAATGTACCGGGTGGGAATTCCCAGCACAATAGTGGGAACACCCTTTCCGGAAAGATGCAGGGCCGCCGCATCCGTTCCGCCGGAACGGCGCACCGTCAACTGGAATGGGATGCCCGCATCCAAAGCCGTTTTTTCGGCCAGGGCGGCCAGCCGGGGATTGGTGATGGCCGTGGGGTCAAACAGCCTGATCTGCACGCCTCCGCCCAAGGCCCCTTGGGAATCCGTCACGGCAAACCCGGGGGTGTCGTCTGCCGGCGGCCCTTCCAGAACAATCACGCAATCCGGTTGCATGGCGACGCCGGCCGTCCTGGCGCCCCGCGTGCCCACCTCCTCCTGAACCGTCGCGGCGGCAATCAGGGTGTTGGGATGCCCTTCCCGGCATAATTTCTTGAATGCCTCTATCATCACAGAAAGACCGGCGCGGTTGTCAAAGGCTTTCCCCATGACCCGGAACGGATTTTCCAACGGGGAGAATCTCACGTCCGGCACCACGGGATCCCCCAGGTGAATACCGAATTCATTCTTCACCTGTTCCGCGCTTTCAGCGCCCACGTCCACAAACAGGGCTTCCATGCTCATGACACTGTTGCGCTGGCCTTCCGGCAGAAAATGGGGAGGCTTGGAACCAATCACCCCCCGGATGCCGCGGCCCGAGCGGGTTTTTACCAAGACACGCTGGCTTAACAGGGTATGCGGCCACCAGCCGCCTATCCCCACCAACTGAAGGAAACCGTTCGACGCTATATTCTGCACCAGAAAGCCTATTTCATCCATGTGGGCGGCCAGCATCACGCGGGGGCCGGCCTCGCCGCCGGTGCAGAACAGGCTGCCGGAACCATCGGAAGAAAATTCCCCATATCCTTCAAGTTCCTGAGCCACCAGGCTTCTCACTTCATCCTCATGCCCCGAAATACCGTGGGCCTCTGAAAACTTCTTCAGCAGATCAGAATCAATCGCCATGGGCCGAGCATGTGGAAACACCTCTGCCAGGTCAAGCCTGCAGCCATGCCGCATGTTTTTTTCTTGACCGCCCGGGCAGAACCGCCGGACGGAGCCATGTCATGCTCCACACACGCTACATGGAAAGAAACAAGAGATTTTTGCTAGCCACAGTTCGGTTTTTGGTGTAACTAATCAGGGAATTGAATTGTGCTATGAAATCCATCCTTAACACTATCACGGCCATGCTGGCTGCGGTGCTTTTCGTCCCTGCGGCATCGGCGCAGACCACCAGCAATCCCAGAATGCAGGTGCGGGTCTCCCTGGAAAAGCTGTCCCTGTATATGCGCCAGTCCCCCAACGTCCTGACGCAGGACGATCCCCGGCCGCTGCCGAAACCGAAGAAATGGGCGGATTTTGAAATTCCCTTCAAGGTGGAAGCCGCTCCCACCCCCAAATCCGGCTATATTGATGCCCTGACGTTCAAATTCTACATCGCGGTAGTCAATCCGGACCGCTCCCGCCAGTACCTGAAACTGTATAAGGAAGTCAAATACGTCAATGTTCCGGTAGGAGAAAACACGTACGCTTCCGTGTATCTCTCCCCGTCCTCCGTCAAGCGCATTACCGGTGTGGAAGGAGGAAGAGGAAAATGGGTGAAGTACCAGGGCGTAGTGGTGGAATACAACGGCAAGATTGTCGCCACTTATTCCTCCGAACGCGGCAAGATGGAAAAATGGTGGACCATCCAGTCCCCCAGCATCGTGGAAACCTCTTATTACCCCCTGCTGAACAAGGATGAAACACCTTTCTCCGTGTTCTGGTACGACCGTTATCCGGAAATTATGAGGCCCAACAGCCAGCAGGCGGCTTCCAGTTCCGTCCCCGCCCCGTTCGGTACTCCTGTGGCCCCCCCGGCGGACGGCGAATAACGCTCCATTAATTCTATCATTTCATCTTATTTAACAGAAATCACCCATGGCTAATTCACGACCAATCGTCGCATTAAACGTAGGTTCCCAGAGAGTTTCAATGGGCGTCTTTTCCAAGACTTCCAAAGACGCCCTTATCCTGGACCGCTATGCTACGCGCCTCGTAGTGCTGGACCCGTCAGCAGAAGGTTTGCGCCTGACGAAAATAGGGGAAGCCATCGCCGACCTCGTCCAGGAACTCAACGTCAAAGGAAGCGTCGTCAACTATTCCGTTTCCGGACAATCCGTTTTCATCCGCTTCGTCAAGCTTCCGGCTCTGGACGATACCGATGTGGAACAGCTCATCCGCTTTGAAGCCCAGCAGCACGTCCCCTTCCCGCTGGACGAAGTCGTGTGGGACTACCATCTGCTTCCCGCCAAAGGTCTGGAACGGGAAGCCATCCTGGTTGCCATCAAGGCGGAAGACCTGGACTCCCTGAATGATGAAATCGTCTCCCACGGCCTTTCCACCGGCAAAGTGGACTGCGCGCTTACCTCTCTGTACAATGCGTATGTGGACAGTTATCCGGATGAGAAAGAACCGGTCATGCTCATCGACATCGGCGCCAAATCCACGGATTTGATTTACAGCGAACAGGGACGTTTCTTCACCCGCAGCATTTCCGCGGGGGGAATCTTCGTAACCTCCGCTATCGCCCGTGAATTCAATATTCCCTTCCTGGAAGCGGAACGCTTGAAAACCACCAGCGGGCTCGTTTCCATGAGCAACGGGCAAACGGAAGGGCTGGATCCCGCCACGGCCAATCTGGCTACCGTCATCCGTACGGCCATGACCAGGCTTGCCTCAGAAATCCAGCGGACCACCAACCATTACCGCGCCCAGATGAGCGGAAGCGCTCCCGTCAAGGCATACCTGTGCGGCGGCGGAGCTTCCCTGCCCTATACCAAGGAATTCCTGGAAGATAAACTGGGCATTCCGATCTCCTTCTTCAACCCCATGCACAACGTGGGCGTGGGCTCCGGCGTGGACGTGAACACCATCTCCCGCGAAGCCTTCATCCTGGGCGGATTGATCGGCACCGCCATTCACTCCATCGGCAGAGCCTCCCTCAATATTGACCTGGAACCCACCGCAGTTGCCAAAAAGCGGGCCAACCAGAAAAAAATGCCCGCCATCATCGTCGGGGCAGCCATTGCCGTTCTTGGTGCCGCAGCTTATGCCGTCACAGGATATATGGGCGAGAAAAAGGCAGAGGAAATCCTCGCCGGCGTCCAGCCCACCGTTACTTCCATCAAATCGGCACAATCCGCCCTGCGCCAGAAAGAACAGGAGCTGAAAAAACTGGACTCCACCCTGGCTTCCTACCAGCAGCTCACGCTTCAGCGCTACGGCTACGCGGACATCATCAGGCACCTGCTGGAACAGTCGGAACACAAGGATTATCCCTACTGGTTTACGGATTTTGAACCGCTGGCCCACTTCAATCCGGAGGATACCACCCAAATTACGGGATATTCCGTCATCAAGGATTCCTTCACATCGGACAAAAATACATCCCTGGTGGATGACATCAGGACGGAGGCCTCCGCCAACGCATCCAGCGAGGATGAAGCGGGCGTTTACAGCGTCAACGCCATCCGCCTGACCGGATTCGTCCGGCGCAGCCTGGGCGGCCAGAGAATCATCCAGGACCTCCAGGCAAAAATAGACGGGAACAAGGAATCCCTGTTCACTTTCAAGCCCGGAGACGTCAAACTGGAAGCCCGCCAGATCATGGAACTGGGAGCTAAGGACGCCAAGGTGGACGCGGCGGCAGGGGCCTTTGTACCCTTCAAGCTGGTGCTTCCGTTAAAAACGCCCATTCCCGTGAACTTTAACAAATAAGATTACCCAACCCGAACAAGACATATTTTATGAGCAATTGGATTACAGACAACAAGCCCGCCGCCATGGTCGCGGGCGTGGGGCTTCTCTTATTCCTGGGGTTATCCGCGACAGGGTACATCGTCAATTCCAAACGCAGTGAACTGGACAAAAAAATCAGCATCGCCGCCAAGGAAATCAAGTCCGCCAATGCTGCGGAAATCACTCCGAGCCGCTCATCCAACGAAGAGCTGGAAAAAGAACTGAACCGCTATGCCAAGGCCGTGGGCAGCCTGGAAACGGCCTACAAGCCCTTCCTTGCCTCCTCCGCGCTGGTCCCCACCACGCCCACGGCATTCCAGAATGAACTGAAAACATTCAGGGATTCCCTGATCTCCTCCTGCAAGAAAAAGAACATTCTCATAACGGACACATCCTCCTGGCTCGGCTTCCAGGTTTACAGCACCCAGGCTCCCTCTGTTCAGGCGGCCTCCACGCTGGGTTTTGAATTGAAAGCCATCAACAGCCTGGTCAACAAACTGGCGGAATGCGGCCTGTCCAAATTCATCAAGGTGTACCGCCCCCAGCTCCCCATTGAAACCCTGGCGAACAATCCGGAAGAATCGGACGAAGCCGACCAGGCTCCATGGACTCCCATGCCTCTGGAAATAGCCTTCCAGGGCGACCGGGAAAGTGTATTGAAAGCCATGAACGCCATAACCGGCATGCAGGACTATCTGTTCACGGTCAACTCCATCCGTATCCGTAACGAACGGATGATGCCCCCTCCCATCGCCAATCCGGCAGCCGCCAAACCTGCCGCTGCCCAACCCGCCACGGGTGCGGCTTCCCTGACTCCGGCGGATGAGGCGGCTGCACCTGCAGCCCCGGCCATCCAGCAAGTCATCAAGCCTTACATGGGCAAGGAGCAGGTCTTTGTCCAGGTCTCCCTGAATCTGGTCCACTTCAACCAGCCCAAGGCTCAGGAACCGTCTGAAGATTAACCAAGGCAACACCAACCGCAGCAAATACTTTCAACATGTCTGAAAAACAAAATTACGACAAAATCCTGTTGGCATCCGGAATCGTCCTGGGCCTGGGAGTGGCCGCCTATGGTACGCTGACCTTTCTGGGACTGAATGACAAATACAAATTCACCACGCAGGTTTCTGAAAAAGCCATCGAACCGCCTCCCGGCATCAAGAAAGCCGCAGAAGTAGGCCAGGAGCTTTCCGCCTCCCACGAACTCAAGCCGATTGCCCAGGAAACACAGAAGTATGTGGGCTTCGTCGCCCCCAATCTCTGGATTAAGGAGGGGGGAATGGAACCCTTTGACATCATCTCCGGTCCGCCTATCCACGGCAACATCCCGAACAAATGGTTCCTGGACAACGGACTGGAAAATGAATTCGTTTACTCGGACGTCCTGACCCGGGACCCGGACAACGATGGATTTACGGTGCAGGAGGAATATGCGGCCAAAACCCATCCCAACGACCCCAACAGCCATCCTCCCCTGGTCAGCAAACTTTTTGTCGACGAAATCAAGCAGTTCGGCTTCTACCTGGCTTTCACCCAGGCGGATGGCAATGACTTTACCTTTAAGGGCATGAACCGCGCCAAACAGGAAATCTGGAAAAACATCGTCCAGACCAACGGCAAGTTCGGTACCCGTAAGAATACAAAAGACGAGCCCAGATTCGAACTTGTCAGCGTTGTCAAAGGAATTCAAAAATCCCAGCCTGGACATGGTGGAAACGGACGAGGAAGCCGTCGTCAAGGATTTGAAGCCGACCAAAAACGGACAAACCTACACCATCAGGCGCGGAACAAAATACGTCATTCCAATCATTGATAAGAAAGTAAACCTTACTATCACGGCCGGCCCCGAACGGGATACCAGCTTTGAAGTAGAGGAAGGTTCCGACTTCCGGATTCCGGGAGACGCCAAACAAATCTACACGCTGAAAACCGTTGATAATGCTACACAGACCGTAACCATTGCCAACAAAACCACTGGAGAACAAACAACACTGAGCAAGAAAAAATAGAGCCGGATTTAAACTTTTCTGAAAAAAAAGCTTCACAAATCCGAAAAACATGTAAAAAGAAGAACCTAACTATGGACCACGCACCACTTTATCAACCGAAGCGTTCCCTGATCGCGCTGATGGCCATTGCTGCCTCCTGCCCGTTTGCGCAGGCTGGTGATGGCGGCGCCGTCGGAACCTCCAGTGCCTTGGGATCGTCCTACGCCGGACCGGGCAGTTACCAATACCAGTCCAGTGCAGCGCGCACAGCCATGGCCCGCCGCGAAGCGCAAACCCAGGAAGCCATGCAGCTCCTTGCGGAAGGCCGCAACCTGTACCGCGAAGGCAAGTACAAGGAAGCCCTGGACAAATACAACGCCGCTTACAACATGCTGCCTTCCGCGCCGATCAACGACCAGCGCAAGGAAGCTATCGCCAACCATATTGGCGACGCCAGCATCGCCGTTGCTCAGGAATACATCAAAGTGGGGCGCTATGACGAAGCCGACAAGCTTCTGCAGGATGCCATCAAGCTCAATCCCCGGAGCGCCAAGCTTGCCAAGCAAACGCTCGAATACATGAAGGACCCGATTCGCACGAATCCGGCGCTCACCCCCGAACACGTGAAAAACGTGGAAAAGGTGAACACCCTCCTTCACATGGCCTATGGTTACTATGACCTCGGCGACTACGACAAAGCCATCGCCGAATTCAACAAGGTTCTCTCCATCGACCCGTACAACGTGGCGGCCCGCCGCGGACAGGAAACGGACAACCGCCGCAGAATGGCTTACTATGCAGCCGCTTACGACGAAACCCGCAGCACCATGCTGGCGGAAGTGGACAAGATGTGGGAACGCCCCATCCCGATGGAAGTCCCGACCGGAGCCGACGGCACTGACAACGCACCGATCACGGACATCAACGGCGCCACGGCCAATCTGATGAAGCTCAAGAGCATCATCATCCCCTCCGTCTCTTTTGAAGACACCACCGTGGAAGACGCCATTGACTATCTGCGCAAAAAGTCCATTGAACTGGACCGCACGGTAGGCCCGAACGGTGAACGCGGCATCAACTTTGTCATCAATGATTCCCAGCCCGCTGCCGTCGCCCCCGCCGTTCCCGCAACTGATGAAGACGGCTTTGGCGAAGAAACCGCGGAAGTCACGGAAGCTGCTCCGGCAGCAGCCCCGCAGGAAAGCATCCGCACCCGCAAAATCGGCCAGTTGAAGCTGACTAATGTTCCCATGCTGGAAGTGCTCCGTTTCATCTGCAGCAATGCCGGCCTGCGCCAGAAGGTGGAAGACTATGCAGTGACCATCCTTCCTGCCGGCGGCAATGACGTGGATCTGTACCAGCGCACCTTCTCCGTGCCCCCGGGCTTCCAGTCCGCTCTCCGCACCACCGTCGGCGACGGCGGCGGCGAAGTCAGCGACGACCCCTTTGGCGGCGGTGGCGAAAGCTCCTCCGGCCTTAAACCCATGCCCTCCATCCGCAGCCTGCTGCAAAAGAGCGGCATCAGCTTCCCGGAAGGCGCCACGGCATTCCTTGTCAACGGCAATTCCTCCTTGGTCGTCCGCAACACTTCCGGCAACCTGGACCTGATCGAACAGCTCATTGAAAACACCCGCGGCGAATCCCAGCAGGTGCGCATCATGACCAAGTTCGTGGAAGTAACCCAGGAAAACACGGAAGAACTCGGCTTTGACTGGATTGTCACCCCGTTCTCCGTAAGCAATGACCGCAGCACCTTCCTGGGCGGCGGCACGAACTACGGCACCGGTTCCACTTCCGACAGCTTTACCCAGTCTCCCGGCGGCGTGACCGGCTGGCCTGTAAACAGCGGCAGCGACACCATCAACGGCCTCGTTACCGGCGGCAACCGCACGGGTGACTACGCCATCACCAAGAACTCCGTGGACAATCTGCTGAACAGCACCAACCGCTCTGAAGCCTCCCAGAAAAACGCCGCTCCCGGCATCATGTCCCTGACGGGCATTTATGACGAAGGCTCCTTCCAGATGCTGATGCGCGGCCTGTCCCAGAAAAAAGGCTCTGACGTCCTCACCGCCCCCAGCGTGACCGCCAAGTCCGGTGAAACCGCCAAGATTGAAATCATCCGCGAATTCTGGTATCCCACCGAATACGAACCGCCGGAACTCCCCAACTCCGTAGGCAACAGCGGCTATAACAACGGTTACGGTTATGGGAACAACGGTAACATTGTGGACGGCCTGCTGGGCAATCAGATCCAGCCCCAGATATCCAGCTTCCCCGTCACTCCCGCCACCCCCGGCGTGTTTGAAATGAAGCCCGTCGGCGTAACTCTGGAAGTGGTGCCTACCATTGGCGACAACAAGTACATCATCGACCTGAACTTCAAGCCCAGCATCGTGGAATTTGAAGGCTTCGTGAACTACGGCAGCCCGATCCAGTCCACCGGCGTTGGTTCCGACGGCAAGCCGATGTCCCTGACGCTGACGGAAAACCGCATCGAGCAGCCGATCTTCTCCAAGCGGTCCGTTGAAACGTCCCTGTTCATCTACGACGGCCATACCGTGGCAATCGGTGGTTTGATCACGGAAAACGTGCAGACGGTGGAAGACAAAGTGCCGATCTTCGGTGACCTGCCTCTCATCGGCCGCTTCTTCCGCAGCAACTCCGACAACCACATCAAGAAGAATCTGATGATCTTCGTAACGGGACAGATCATTGACGCCACGGGCCAGCCCGTACGCGGCAATGCCCTTCCCACTGCGGCCGCTCCGGAAAGCGCCCTTCCCGCCTCCGAAGGCCTGCTGCCTCCCATGTAGGCTGCGTGCATAACGTCCATATTGGAGCGGGTGAAAGGGTAACC
>OLPN01003747.1_pt1 | contig 10335 bp, 8 predicted proteins | sample 1672601 | NCBI WGS metagenome assembly OLPN01 (sample SAMEA3136704, study PRJEB25190) | human gut metagenome
GGGAGACGGTTTCTGCCTTTTATACAAACGGTACGAAAACGGACGTCTCCAATGGTCGCGGACCGGCGAATGGCTTTTTCTAATGGACTGAAATTGTCTGTTTCTGCTGGTCTTAGGCTGGCTGTTTCAAGCGGACTCTAACAGAATCCTGCTTTGCAGGATTCCCACCGCGTTTTCAATCTGGATTGCGAACTTGTTTCGCAATTACCTATTGAAATAATCTACTGGTATCTCAATAAATATGGCAAAACAGAATAAAAAAAGACAGCCAAATGACTGTCTTTTCTGCTGTATGTAAGGCTTTTCCCATTCGATATACGCGTTGTTCTGCGTACCATTTGCGTACCATTTTGCCATGAGTTTATATGACGAAATATCAAAATATGTAATCTTTCGATATCCCTTTTGTCTACAACTTATAGCATCTATCGCCTAATATAACCATATGTAATGATATATAATTTATATTTTCTACTTCTGATAAAAACAACAGGAATTTTTTTACCGCTCTGCACGCATCGGATTGTTTAAGAAATCTTCATATGCAAGACGGATTCCATCTTCCAGCTCGGTCTGGTAAGTCCAGCCCAGATTCTTCAATTTGGAAACATCCAGAAGTTTTCTGGGTGTGCCGTCAGGCTTTGTGGAATCCCACTTGATCTCGCCGGTGTAGCCGATCACCTTCGCGGTCAGCTCCGTCAGCTCCTTGATGGTCAGCTCTTTTCCGGTTCCGACATTGACGGTTTCATTGCCGGAATAATTGTTCATCAGAAATACGCAGGCATCTGCAAGGTCGTCCACATATAAGAACTCGCGCAGCGGCGTGCCGGTTCCCCAGCAGGTTACTTCTGTCGCGCCGGAAACCTTCGCCTCATGGAAACGGCGGATCAGCGCCGGAAGCACATGGCTGTGGGTCGGATGATAGTTATCGTTCGGTCCGTAAAGATTGGTCGGCATTGCAGAAATATAATCCGTTCCATACTGGCGGTTTAAGAACTCGCAGTATTTCAGACCGGAAATTTTTGCAAGCGCATAGGCTTCGTTCGTCTTTTCCAGCTCGGAAGTGAGCAGGCAGCTCTCCGGCATCGGCTGCGGAGCCATTCTCGGATAAATGCAGGAAGAGCCTAAAAACAGCAGCTTCTTGCACTGATTCTGCCATGCGGAATGTATGACATTCATTTCCAGCGTCATGTTGTCATACATGAAATCCGCCAGTGCTTCCTGGTTTGCAACGATGCCTCCAACCTTTGCTGCTGCCAGGAAAACATAATCCGGCTTCTCTGCTGCAAAAAAATCTTCCACATCCTGCTGTCTGCACAGATTCAGCTCCTTATGAGTTCTTGTTACAATATTGTGATATCCGGCTTTTTCCAGCGCGCGCACGATTGCGGAGCCAACCATGCCGCGATGTCCTGCCACATAAATTTTGGCGTCTTTTTCCATCATGATGTTATCCTTCTTTCCTTATGCAACTGCCGTACATAACATATGCCATGCATGCACGCTTTTTTTTGCACCTATGCGTGCTTTTTCCCGAGGCTTACGCCTGCGTGCCTGCTTCTTTCACTGCCTTTTCACGTTTTGCCAGCATTCTGTCGTGCTCTGCCATAATGTGAACAAGCTCTGCATAGCTGGTCTTCTGCGGGTTCCAGCCAAGAACAGTCTTCGCCTTTGTCGGGTCGCCCCAGAGGTTGTCTACATCCGTCGGACGGAACCATGCAGGGTTGACGCAGACAAGCATTTTTCCGGTCGCCTTGTCATAGCCCTTTTCGTTCAGACCTTCGCCTTCCCAGCGCAGTTCAATACCGTTTGATGCAAACGCTTTTTCGGTAAAGTCCCGGACGGTATGCTGCTCACCTGTGGCAATAACGAAATCTTCGGGCGTATCATGCTGTAAAATCATCCACATGCACTCTACATAGTCTTTTGCATAGCCCCAGTCACGCTTGGAATCCAGATTTCCCAGCTCCAAATGACCCTGCAGACCCTCTGCGATTCTGCCCGCTGCCAACGTAATCTTACGGGTTACGAAATTTTCGCCGCGGCGCTCAGACTCATGGTTAAACAGGATACCGTTTACTGCAAACATGTCGTAAGCTTCTCTATATTCCTTGGTGATCCAGAAGCCATACTGCTTCGCAACTGCATAGGGGCTGTAAGGGTGGAAGGGTGTTGTCTCTCTCTGAGGAACCTCTTCTACCTTGCCGTACAGCTCGGAAGTGGAAGCCTGATAAACTTTGGTTTTTTTTGTCAGACCGAGAATGCGGACTGCCTCCAGAATCCGCAGCACGCCGATCGCGTCCACGTCGCCGGAATACTCCGGTACGTCAAAAGAAACCTGTACATGGGACTGTGCAGCCAGGTTGTAGATTTCATCCGGCTGTACAATGCTGATGATACGGATCAGGGAAGAGGAATCGGAAAGATCCCCGTCATGTAAGGTAATCGCATTCTTTGCGATCAGATGGTCAATTCTTGCTGTATTCGAAATGGAAGCACGTCTGGTAATGCCGTGCACCTCATAGCCTTTTTCCAGCAGAAACTCTGCCAGATAAGAGCCGTCCTGTCCGGTAATGCCTGTAATCAATGCTTTTTTCATAAAAATTTTATCCTTTCCTGATTTTATCGTTCTGATGTCATATCCTTCTCATAATAGTTGATATACTACCTGATCTTTTTCTATTTTAGAAGAGCATATCTTGCACAGAGCTAGCATTATATTGACTTTTTTGATATACTAAAAGCTGCTACTCTGATTAAAAAATCTACAGGAGAATTTTTTATGGATACCGCTCTTTTTGAAGGAACTCTCGTGGAATCCGAACGGATTTTGTATACACCGTCCACCTTTGCCCGGACAAACCTCATCCATCTGCAGGAATGCGGCCGTTTAAAAGCGCTGTCCCCACACACCAGCCACCGGGAAAATCTCGCCTCCTACCTGTGTTTTATTGTCCTGGAAGGCTCCGGTACCCTCGAATACGACCAGAAGCACTACACGCTCTCTGCCGGAGACTGTGTGTTTCTGGACTGTAAAAAGAGCTACCTCCACCGCTGCTCCAATCAGCTCTGGACACTTGAATGGTCCCACTTTTATGGTCCGAACATGCCCGGAATCTATGAAAAATATACCGAGCGCGGCGGTCTTGCCTGCTTTCGCCCCAAAAGCCTTGCCCCGTATCAGAAAATTCTTGACAGCCTCTGTGAAACGGCGGCTTCCTCCGATTATGTCCGCGATATGAAGATTTTTGAGCAGCTCACTGCCCTGCTTTCTTTGCTGATGCAGGACAGCTGGCATCCCGGAAGCACTGCCAAACCGACCTCTCGCAAATATAACCTGCAGCAAATCAAAGATTACCTGGATTTCCATTATCCTGAAACAATCCGGCTCGACGACCTTGCAGAAACTTTTTATATCAACAAATTTTACCTGACCCGGATTTTCCGGGAACAGTTCGGCGTCTCCATCAACGCTTACCTTCTGTCGCTGCGTATCACTCACGCCAAACAGCTGCTGCGCTTTACGGATTTTTCAATCGAAAAAATCGGCATCCAGTGCGGCATGAAGGATGCCAACTATTTTTCCCGCATGTTTAAAAAAGTCGAAGGGATTTCGCCCGGAGAATACCGCAGGCAATGGTAAAACAGAATGTGCCTTGGCACATTCTCGCGCCGAGGTGCGGTTACTTCGGCAACCACCTACCTTTGCACCGAGTGCGCATCCTCGCGGAGCGTTTTATCGTATAGGAACAAAGTTTCCTATACGATAAAAAACAGGCAGGACCTCTTTTTCAAAATGTCCTGCCTGCTGTTCCTTCTGAGTGTTTCCTGCCCGCCTTAAATCGCCCGTGTCGCTTCTTTGAGCCATGCCGCCTCTTCTTCGTTCAAATAAGGCGTCATTTTTTCGCGCACCTGTGCGTGATAACGGTTTAACCGCTCAATATCTTTTCTCTCCATCACAGAAACATCGATGGCATCCAGATCGATCGGTGCCCAGGTCAGCGTATCGAAATACATGAACTGTCCATCTCCGTTTTTCACGCCGTTTCTGGCAACCATCACATTTTCAATTCGGATACCGTGGCTTCCTTCGATATAAATACCGGGCTCATTTGTCACATCCATCCCTGCTTCGATCGGCACTTCCTTCTGATTGCCGGTGAAACGCCAGCGGATGCCCTGGGGTCCCTCATGGACATTCAAAATATAACCGACGCCGTGACCGGTTCCGCATTTATAGTCGATGTTCTGATCCCACATGGGCTGACGTGCCAGAATATCCAGGTTTCTGCCGGTGCAGCCGTACAAAAATTTCGCGTCTGTCAGCTGCAGCATGCCCTTTGCGACCGCTGTGTAATGCTCCTTGATCGTCTGGGAAACCGGCCCCAACACGATCGTTCTCGTCACATCCGTCGTACCGCCAAGATACTGACCGCCGGAATCCACCAAAAGCATACCTTCCGGCGCAAGCGCTGCGCAGTTGTCCTCGGTCGCCTCATAATGCATCATCGCTGCATTTGTCCCATAAGCGCTGATCGTTGGAAAGGAAAGATCCAGATAACCGTCGATCTCACTGCGCAGATGATCCAGATACATCGCAGCGGAATACTCCGTCATCGGAATTTTACCAACATTTTTCTTGACCCAGTAAATAAACTTGCAGACCGCTACGCTGTCTTTTAAATAGACCTCTTGCATATTTGCCAGCTCGGTTTCATTTTTGACCGCCTTTAACAGCTCTGTCGGATTCGCTGCATCGACCACTTCTGCACGGCTTTCCAAAATCTTATAAAAAGCGTAGCTGACGTTGCCTTCATCGCACATCACGCTGCCTGTGATCGCACAGGACTCCATCCACTCTGCAGCCTCTTCATACGGATGCAGGGTAATGTGATACTTCGCCGCATGCGCTTTTAACACATCCGTCACTTCCCCATCCTGGAGAAAGAAATGGCACTCATCCTGTGTCAGATACGCATAGGACAATGCAACCGGATTGCATTCCACATCCGCGCCGCGGATATTCAACAGCCACATCAGATCGTCCAGCTTGCTCAAAAACAGACCGGACGCGCCGTGAGCTGCCATATCTTTACGAACTGCAGCCAGCTTTTCGGAAACATTCTGCCCAAACAGCGCCTCGTCCGGAACCAGAACCGGATGGCACGGAAGTGCCGGTCTGTCCGTCCAGACTTCATCTGCGAGATCTTTGCCATACACGATTTTAATCTGCTTGTCCGCCAGGTCTTTTTCCAGCTTCAGACCAAATCTCGTATCGACGACACGACCATCAAAGCCAAGTGTTTGACCGTTTTCCATCTTCTGCTGTAAAAATTCTTCCTTCGTCGGAACGTTGTCCTCCAGCATCCGGTATAAAGTAACTCCGGTTCCTGTAAGCTCCCGCTCCGCCTGGATAAAATATCTGCCATCCGTCCACAGACCAGCTTCGTCCATTCCGACGATCAGCGTTCCGTTTGATCCGGAAAAGTTGCATAAATATTCTCTTACCTTAAAATAAGCGTCCACATATTCCGAATTGTGAAAATCCGCTGTGGGAACCATGTACCAGTCTACGCCGTTTTTCTTCATGACCGCCCGCAGCGCTGCCAGACGATCCTGTATCTTCTGATTGACCATTTGTATTTCCTCCATGTGCCGGAGATTTTGGCACTACCAAAAATCTATCACAACAGCACATACCGCGCAAGAACTTGTCATAAGATTTTTTAAGGCTCTTTTCATTGATTTTAAACTCGATTACAGTTCGCACGCGCCATTCGCAAAATTGATTACAGTTCACCCGCGCCATTCGCAAAACGCGTCTTCGACGCTCTCCGCTGCTTCGCAGCTCATTTTTGCTTACAAAAAGGTACGAGTGAACTGTAATCATAATTGTAAACTTATTCTAAACTTTTTGTTTTTTTCTTGTTTCTGTTCCTGTACTCGTGCTATAATTTACCATAAAATCAGCAAATTCCGGTACAAGAGCACAATGGTATTCGACGAATTTCAGCTGTCATGTCTATTTTCAGACATATCCTCATTTCTATGTATGTTCCGGTCGTCCTTTGCACAACAAGCATCCTTTTTTCTTTTGCATCGGTACAGCCATATATTATTTTCAGAAAGGCGGTATTTCCATGGAACTTCAGGTTACGAATAATTTTTCCGATATTACATCCGAAATCCTTGCGCTTGCAAAAATGAGTGAGCAGGCAGGCTCCATTGCGCCTGAGCTCTACACACAGTACGACGTCAAACGCGGTCTGCGGGATTTAAACGGCAAAGGCGTCCTCGCAGGGCTCACCAATATTTCTGACGTGCGCGCCACCAAAATCGTAAACGGCGAAGCTGTTCCCGCACATGGGCAGCTGTTTTACCGCGGCTACAACGTGGAAGATCTCGTGCGCGGCTTCAGCAAAGACAACCGTTTCGGCTTCGATGAGGTAACTTATCTGCTGCTGTTTAACAAGCTTCCTAACAAGGAGGAGCTGGAATCCTTTTCCCGACTGCTCAATTCCTATCGAAGTCTGCCCACCAGCTTTGTCCGCGATATTATCATGAAAGCACCCAGTAAGGATATGATGAATACCCTCGCCCGCAGCGTTCTGACCCTGTATTCCTACGACGACCGTGCAGACGATGTTTCCCTGCCAAACGTCCTGCGTCAGTGCCTGCAGCTCATCAGCCTCTGTCCGATGCTGTCCATCTACGGCTACCAGGCCTACAGCCACTATCATGACGGCAACAGCCTGTATATCCACCAGCCTTCCCAGACGCTCTCCATGGCGGAAAATATTTTACATATCCTGCGCCCTGACAGCAGTTACACCCCTTTGGAAGCAAAAATCCTCGATATCGCGCTGATTCTGCATATGGAGCATGGCGGTGGTAATAACTCATCCTTTACCACGAGGGTTGTCACCTCCTCCCTGTCCGATACCTATTCTGTTATCGCAGCGGCAATTGGCTCCTTAAAGGGCCCCCGCCACGGCGGCGCAAATATCAAGGTTGTCAAGATGTTCGAGGAAATGAAAGAAGAAGTACACGACTGGAAAGACGATGAAGAAATCAGCCGTTACCTCGCACGCCTGCTCAACAAGGACGCATTCGACCACGCCGGTCTGATCTACGGCGTCGGCCATGCGGTTTACTCCAAATCTGACCCACGTGCTGTCATCTTCAAGGGCTTCGTAGAACGCCTTTCCGAAGAAAAGGGACTGCATGATGAATTCGAGCTTTATAACAGTGTAGAGCGTCTCGCCCCTGCCGTCATCGCCAAAGAACGTCAGATGTACAAGGGCGTCAGCGTCAACGTCGACTTCTATTCCGGCTTTGTATACAAGATGCTCGGACTGCCGATGGAGCTCTACACCCCGATCTTCGCCATCGCCCGTATGGTCGGCTGGAGCGCGCACCGCATGGAAGAGCTTGCTACCAATAGCAAGATCATCCGCCCTGCGTATAAGACGCTCTGCACCGATCAACCTTATGTGGAGCTGTCGGAAAGAAAATAACTGCGCGCAGTGGATCCCATAACGTCAATGCAGTTTCAACCATCAAGATAAACGGGCTTTCCCCACTGTTGACAGCCCGCATGTTTTTGCAATTGTGTAATCAAGGGGCGACAGCAAGGAGTGCTGCCGCCCCCTTTTGCCGGGCACACAAAAAACGGAGAACCATCAGGTTCTCCGTCATTTCTATCATCCATCTCTTTGTGATTTATGACATTGGAAAGCTCGCAGAGCACGCATTCTATTATTCATGACAATAGAAAGCTCGCAGAGCGCGCATTCTATTATTTTTCCAAAAACTCCATCACTGCCTGTTTCATGCCATCTTTTTCGCACTGGATGTTATGGAGCACCGGTGCGTTGCGGATTTTTGTGATCGCATCCGGAATCTTCACTCCACTAATCTTTTCCAATTCTTCCGTCAGGGCAAAATCATCCATATCTGCATATTTTTCATCCATAGCACTCAAAACGGTTCTGGTGAATTTATACGGACTTGCAGTAGATGCGATCACAGTTTTTGTCGTGTCGCCGGTTTCTTCTTTATATTTGTTGTAAACCGCTGCTGCAACCGCGGTATGCGGATCGAGCACATAGTCGGTATCTTCGTACAGGCTGCGGATCTGCGCCGCACATTCCTCCTGCGTCGCATAATTTCCGTAAAAATCACCGAGCTTTTCTTTCATCTCTGCAGTGATTTCATATTTGCCATCACCTGCAAGCGCTGCCATCAGGGATGCGTTGCATGCAGCATCCTCTCCGGCAATCCGATAAATCAGCCGTTCCAGATTGCTCGAAATCAGAATATCCATCGACGGGGACGTTGTAAGGATAAAATCACGATTTCTGTCATAAGCACCTGTACGGAAGAAATCATATAATACTTTATTGTCATTGGACGCACAGATCAGCTTTTTGATCGGCAATCCCATATTTTTTGCATAATAGGCAGCCAAAATGTTGCCGAAGTTTCCGGTCGGAACAGTAACATTGATCTCCTCGCCTGCTTTGATACGTCCTTCTTTTACAAGCTGTGCATATGCATAAACATAATAAACGATCTGGGGAACCAGACGTCCGATATTAATGGAGTTTGCAGAAGAGAACTGATAGCCTCTTTCTTCCATCCATGCTGCAAGCTCTTTATCTGCAAACAGCTTCTTGACGCCGGACTGGGCGTCGTCGAAATTTCCGTGGATACCGATCACGCAGGTGTTTGCGCCGGTCTGGGTGACCATCTGCTTTTCCTGGATCGGACTGACACCGTCCTTGGGATAAAAGACCATAATTCTCGTGCCGGGCACATCCGCAAAACCTGCCAGAGCCGCCTTTCCGGTATCTCCGGAGGTCGCCGTCAGAATTACGATTTCATTTTTGATCTGATTTTTCTTCGCCGCAGTCGTCATCAGGTACGGCAGAATCGAAAGTGCCATATCCTTAAACGCGATCGTCGGACCGTGGAACAGTTCCAGGTACCACGCATTTTTCACTTCCGCCAGCGGGGCGATCGCCTCCGTATCGAACTTACCGTCGTACGCCTTGTCGATGCAATAACGAAGCTCTTCCTCTGTAAAATCCGTCAGCAAAAGCTTCATCACTTCATATGCGGTCTGTCGATAATCCATCTGTGCAAACTCGTCCAGCGTTTTATCAAAAGAAGGCAACGCCTGAGGCACAAACAGACCACCGTCCGATGCAAGACCTTCCAGAATTGCTTTAGATGCCGACACGCTCTCTTCATTTCCTCTCGTACTTCTATACAAAACTTCCATGCTTCCTCCTGTTTCTGCTGCAGTTGCACAGCTTCGTTTCTTTTTTCTGTCCGTTTCGCTCAATTTTATCACAGGTTTTCTGACAGGACAATACCTTTTCCGATTTTTTGTCTTTATCCAAAGAACTCATGTCCGCCATGCGCAAACAATCTGACCAGATGTGTATCGAACCAGCGCATATTTTTTTCATTCGCCGCATTTCGCGCAGCAAAGTACAGCGCACCTTTTGACAAATCCGTTCCATCCAGCGCTAACTCTACTGCCTGTTTCGTTTCCTCACTGATTGAAACAGTGTCGATCGTTCCGTTTTTTACCGGGGAAAACTGATAAACACCGTTGCTGTGCTGATACACCACATCTGTCACACAATCCGGGAACAGCTCGCTCTTTACCCGGTTTAAGACGACGTTTGCAACCAAAATCCTGCCGTTTAAATCCTCCGATCCGGCTTCCGCCTCCACGATTTTCAAAAGCACCTGATAATCCGCGCTGCTGATAGAAAGCTGCGTGCTGTCTGAAACAGCTGCTGCGCTATCCTCCCGTTCCAGCATCCTCACCTGCAGCGTCGGCTCTGCCAGATCGTTTTCCTCCATGGTCCGCCCGTTTTCTTCTTTTTCATAATCCAAAAGTTCCTCCATGCAGACGACGCTGTCCATGCTGTCCAGATACCGTCCCATTTCTCCTACCGTTCCGGTCAGCCGGACGCAAAACCATGCAGATACAAACATCATGGACTCCCCGGTCAGCCATATACCATATTTTAATGTACTGTTTTTTTCCATTTCCATCCCCGTTCCCGGCTGTACGCCTTCTAAAAGTCTATACAGCCAGTCTGAAAAAAATCACTTTTTTCACAGACAAACTGCGACAGAAACTTCATTTTATGGTAGGATGGAGGAATACTGGGGCAAAATAGGAACGAATTACGCATATTTTTAGAATTGCATCCGTGCTAAAAGCAATCCAGTATTTTATCTATTACAGTTCACTCATGCCCTTCTGAGTTCAGATTCCGTGCTTGCACGAAAATCTGAACTCAGAAGGGCACG
>OLPN01003748.1_pt1 | contig 10328 bp, 9 predicted proteins | sample 1672601 | NCBI WGS metagenome assembly OLPN01 (sample SAMEA3136704, study PRJEB25190) | human gut metagenome
CCGGCGGCGCCATCAACCCTCACGCCCGTAAGGGCGTGTCAACCTTCGGGAATACCGGCAAACACCACCCAGGTCCTGGTCCCAATCCCGACCGCGCCACAGGCGGACAGCGGGCAGGAATACTTGAAAGAATCAAGTTGCCTGTTTTCTCATTTTCCTGTACAATATTATTATATTAATCTAATGTTTAAATATTGTATTTTAAGGATTTCCTATGAACTGTTACGACAGACATTACCTGAAAATCGCACTGCCTGCCGCACTGGAGGGGCTTTTTATGATTCTCCTTGCTTCCACGGACCTCATACTGGTGGGAGCTCTGGGGAGCCTTTCGGTGGCTGCCGTGAGCATCTTCCTCCAGCCCCGGCTCATCCTTCTCTGCTTTTCCCGTTCCCTGGCTTCGGCGGTGACCCTGGTGTCCTGTAACTATGCAGGCCGGGGAGAGAAGGAGCCGTCGGCGGATCTTCTGAAGAAGTCTCTTTTCCTGGGTGCTCTGGCCCTGGGACTGCTGCACGGGATTTTTTTCATTTTCCTGGAAGATATATTAATCCTCATGGGCGCCTCTTCCGAATACCTTCCCCTGGCCATGGAGTACAGCCCCCTGGCTCTTCTGGCGGTGTATTTCACTTCCCTCACCCTCATTCTGCAGGCGGTGCAGCTGGGGTATGGAAATACGGCTTCCATCATGAAAACCAATATCTGCGGAAATCTGCTGAACGCGGCGCTGAGTTTCCTCCTCATCCGGGGGCTGGGGCCTGTACCTGCCTATGGCGTTTTTGGTGCTGCCATAGGCACCGCCGCCGGCACTCTTTTCTCTCTTCTCTATGCCTGGTTCCTTCTGAAACGGGAAGGCTTCTTCCATGGAGGCCGTTGGATTCCCGATACCGCCTATTTCAAAAAGGTGGGTCCCCTTTTCGGCAGTGTATTAAGCGAGCAGGGCAGCGAGCGCATGGGCATGGTGCTCTTTTCCCGTATGGCCGCCGGCCTAGGTACGGTGCCCTTCGCGGTGCACAGCATCTGCATGAATATCTGCGATATTTACTATGATTTCATTATGGGCTTCGGCAAAGCAGGCATGGTGAGCGCCGGGCAGGCTGTAGGACGGGGCAGCATGGCCGACTGGCAGCAGTACCGGAAAAGAGGGCTCCACTGGTGCCTGCTCCTTTCCATGGCAGCCTGCGTCAGCATTCTTTTCTTCAAGGACTCCCTCTTTTCTATCTATTCTTCCGATCCCGCCCTTCACGTGCTGGCGGGCCCCATCATGGTTTTCATCGCTCTGGTGAGCTACCCCGAGGCGCTGGCCCTCTGGGGCGCCGGCATCCTCCGGGGCAGCGGACAGACGGCCCAGGTGGCGGCCTATTCTTTCCTGTCCATCACCTTCCTCAGGCCTCTCATGACAGCCTTCTTCATTTATGTGCTGGACATGGGCCTCATCGGCACCTGGTGCGCCCTTTTCATTGACCAGGTCATCCGCGCCTCCTGCGCCGCCTTTCTGGTGAACCGCCTTTCCGCAAAGAGGGGCTTCCTTCCCGATGCGGGATAAAAGAAATCAAAAAACTGTGCAGAAATTTCTCATTTCCGCACAGTTTTTGATTGGCCTGTGATGGATTCATTCTTTGTCAGCCGCTTTGACAAAGAACCATTTATGGGCCAGGTTGTCATAGGTGCCGTCATCCATCATGCTTTTCAGGGCCTCATTGATTTTCTTCTTCAGCTGAGGATTATCTTTGGAAAGGGCAATCGCAAAATTGTCTTCCGTAGGAATGGTGCCGGACAGGGATAGCCGGCTGCTACCGCCATGCTCCAGTTCGTAAAGGGCCGCCTGGTCTCCTGTAATGCCCACGTCCGCTTTTCCTGCTTCCAGGGCTTTGAAAATGTCCTCATAATGGTCCATGGATATGATTTCTTTGGGATTTTGAGCTTTTGCCCTGGATTCACTGGTAGATCCCCTTTTGGCCGCCACCACTTTGCCAGCCAGTTCTTCTTCATTCCGCACCGGTGGATTTCCTTTTTTTACAAGGAGAGAGTATCCGCTCAGCCGGTAGTAGGAGTCTGAAAAGGCCACCAGTTTCTCTCTTTCTTTCGTCACTGTGATAGCCCCTATGGCCATGTCCACCTGTTTTCCGGCCACCGCGTCCAGCAGTCTGTCAAAGGGCATATCCCTGAACTCGATGGTCGCTCCGGTTCTGCGGCCGATTTCCTTGAGCAGGTCCACCTCAAAGCCCACCAGGTTCCTGTTCTCATCCACATAGCGGAAGGGCGGATAGGCCGCTTCCGTGGCTGCCTTCCATACCCTGCCTTTTTCCATGCTTTTTGCTTCTTCCCCGTTTCCGCCGCACCCCTGAATCATGACGACGGCCCCTGCCAGAATGACAGCAGCTGCCAGTTTCTTCCAGTTATTCATAGAAGCCTCCCTCTAATTTTTATATTATAACGATTTATAAATCATTTATATTAAATATATATTATTTTCTCTAATTATTCAACTTTATTTTTTCAACTCTTTTTAATTATTCGTGTAGAAACACTCATCAAAAGACAGATGGCAGCCCCGTAGGAGGAAGGAAATCCTATGCATCCTCTCCCAGGTACGAAAAAAGGCTCTGCCCTGGAAGGCAGAGTCTTTTTCATTGGTACCGGCATCCCGCAGATGAAACCGCAGGAAATCCCCATCAATATTTATAGTTCAGTGCCAGGGTCCAGGCTTTATCATCAAATCCATCCTGCTGATCGTCCAGATCAAAGACATATTCACCATGGAGGGACACATTCTTCATGAGAGCCACATCGCCGAAGACGCTCCAGTATTTAATGCTCTTATCCTTCTCGATAGCCCCCCAGAAGTCCGCGGCATCGTAGGTGGTACCATCGAGGTTTGCATTGCTGCCTACCTTGTTGTAGGCCACATTAAGGTCGAAGGTGCCCGGTTTCTTGGAGCTGAAGTTGCTGTATCCCAGGCCTGCCTGCCAGGAGTTGTCCGCTTTTTTGGCATTGGAATCCCAGTATTCGCCGAAGAGGCGGAATTCATCCATGGGGATGGCCAGATGGGCGCTCCAGATGCTGTCGAAGCCCATGGCACTCTTTGCCTGGTCACCGGCAAATTTGATGTAGGTCGCATCGAGGGCTGCGGCGCCGAAGTTATAACCTGCCTGTCCGATGAAGGCATCATATTTAGACGTATCGAAGCTTTCATACTGGTTGCTCAGGAAACGGCCATAGCCTGCAGATGCATGGAAGGCATCTTTGCTGTAGCCCAGGATAGCCCCTTTCAGGGTGGAGTCGAACATGAAGCCGTCATAAATGGTGACCGGCATACGTCCCAGGGTTACATTGGCATCGCCAAAGGAATGGTTTACATAGAGCCAGTCCATGGTGGTATTCGACGAATTGTCTCCCTTGAAATCCATCTGGTTCTTGAAACGGCCCTGGACATAGGTGGAATCATTGACCTGGCCTCTGACTTTGATACGCATACGGCCTTTCCAGGTATCTCCGCTGGTTTCCTTGGAGTTATTGATATACCACATTTTGGCATCGCCGGACCAGGAAATATTTCCTACCTTCTTTTCAAGGTTGGAAACCCTGACGCCCAGATTTGCCAATTCATCGGCATATTCGCCGGCCAGCTTATCCAGGGTGGCACGCTGCTCAGCATTCAGCTGGTCTTCCTTTGCCATCAGGCGGGCAATGATCTGGGCCAGTTCATAGCGGGTGATATTTCTTTCCCCTTTGAAGGTACCGTCAGGGTATCCTTCCACCACTCCCTGGTCAGACAGGTCGGATACCGCCTGGTAAGCCCAGTCATCGGTGCTTACATCGGAAAAGGGATTGGCTGCCAGGGCGGAAACGCCGGCAGTCAGGGCTGCCGCTGCAGCCAGGACCATGATTTTCTTCATTAATGTACTCTCCTTTGATATAATAGGTTTCCTGTCCGGCTTGGGGACAGTGTGTTTCTTGCCGGCAGGAAACGGTTTGCGAATGGTTTCCTATCCGGCGTGACAATATGGTGTTTCCTGCCGGCAGGGAACAAGCCAGCCCCTGCTGCCTTTCAGCCGAACAGTTCATCCGGCAGGACTTTGTTTTTGCCTTCTTCAATGGTGAAGACGGAAGCCAAGAGTTTTCTGGAATAGGGATCTTTCGCTTCGGACAGGTCTTTGATTTTTTCTACTACCCTGCCATGCTGCATGACTACGATGTTGTCGCAGAACATATTGGCCAGGGCCAGGTCGTGGCAGATGAAGAAGTAGGCCACCCCTGTTTCCAGCTGCAGACGGTGAAGGAGTTCGATCACCGTCTTCTGTACCGACATGTCCAGAGCACTGGTGGCTTCGTCACAGATAATGATTTCCGGCTTCAGCACCAGGGCCCGGGCAACGGCGATACGCTGCCGCTGTCCGCCGGACATGCTGTTGGGATAGCGGTCTGCAAATTCCTCGGGCAGATCCACGAGGCGAAGCATTTCCCGCGCTTTTTCATCCACCTTTTCTTTTCCGATGAGGCCGTAGTTCATCAGGGGCTCGCAGATAATATCCCGGACCCGCTGTTTGGGGTCGAAGGCTGTAGAGGGATCCTGGAAAACCATTTGGATATTCTTCCTGGCCTGCCGGAATTCCCCGCCCTTCAGGGCAGTCATATCCTTTCCGTGAAGGAGGATGCACCCGCTGTCCATGGTGTAGAGCCGGGTCAGAATTTTGGCCAGGGTGGATTTCCCGGAGCCTGACTCGCCTACGATTCCCAGGGTTTCTCCTTTGTGGAGGCTGATGGTCACATGATCGGAAGCTGTCAGCTTTTTCCCGCCGCCCAGGTCAAAGGTTTTGACAATATCTTCCATGCGGAGGATTTCTTCTCCATATCCCTTCATGCCGTTTCACCTCCCAGAACCGGTACAGCAGCCAGAAGCATTTTTGTATAGTCTTCTTTGGGATGATAAATAACGTCTTCTGCTTTCCCGTATTCCACCACCCGGCCCTGTCTCATCACCATGATGCGGTCTGCCATATAGGCTGCCACCCCCATGTTATGGGTGACGATGATAATGGCGGTGTTCATCTTTTTCCTTACTTCCATCATTTCCTTCACAATGGCTGCCTGGGTGGTTACATCCAGGGCGCTGGTGGGTTCGTCGGCCAGGAGAAGTTTCGGATGGAAGGCCATGGCCATGGCAATGCCCACGCGCTGGCGCATGCCGCCGGAGAGTTCGAAGGTATAGCTTTTCAGAATCTGTTCCGGGTCCGGCAGCCGCACCATGGAGAGCATGTCCACCATGCGCTGGTGGGCTTCTTTTTCATCGGTCATGCCGTGAAGGGCCAGGTACTCCCGGAACTGGACGCCAATGGGCCGGATGGGATTCATCATGGCCCCGCTGTCCTGGAATATCATGGAAACGTCCTTCCCATCCAGACTGCGGTGCTTTTCGGCAGACTGCTTCCGGGTGTCTTCTCCTTCAAAAATCATGGTGCCCTCCGCTATGTGCCCGCCTCCAGGCAGCACATGCTGGATGGCACGGATGACCGTGGTCTTTCCTGACCCCGATTCCCCTACAATGGCAAGGATTTCTCCCTGGTCTAACGTAAAGGAAACGTGGCGTACTACAGGCTCTGCCTTACCATAGGCAATGCCCAGATCATTGATTTCTAACAGCATATTGGCTCCTGTGAATGATGAATACTATGGATGCGCCTGTGGGCGCGAGGGTTCAGAAGGTTCAGAGAGTTCAAAAGGTTCAAAGGGTTCAAAAGGTTCAGAGGGTTCAAAAGGTTCAGAGGGTTGCGGATTGCCCTTCGGGCAATGAGTTTTATAATGCCGCCTTAACGGCGGCATGGGCTCGCCTCTCATTTCAGTGTACAGCCTGCATAGGATGTGCAAGTCGGACAAAGTAAGACTGTGTAGAGTAACGAACGAATGAGTATCATCATCATTCTTCCCCTCCTACACCCTTTACCGCTTCACAGCATCCGTCCGGAGAAAGCGTGTCACCAGATTCTCAGTCGCCTTTCGACTCCCTACGCATCCGGTCTCCTTGCCACCCGATGGGAAGCGTCTCACGCGATCTTCAGGTCACTGCGCCCCCTGCAACCCCCGTTCGCTTGCCACCTCAAGGGGCACGAGAAAATTGGAGGTGCTTTCCTTTTTCCCGCCGACCGAACTGTGTTTATAGAGGGAAACGGTACCATCGGCGCGGTTGTACGGTTTTCACTGCCCCGTCAGCGGCATACAACACTCCCCTCTGAACCAGCCCGCTCTGTGGGCGGAACCCGGGCCGCCCAGGGCCAAAGGCCCGATGGCGGCTTGAACCCTTTGAACCCGCTTACAATCGGGAAGAACCCCAGTCGCCAAAAGTGCCTCTACTCTCTTATTCTGCCGGAACGATGCTCTTTGTCACCCAGTAATAGTCGCAGGGCGTAATGTCTGCATTCTTTACTTTCTTACTGGAAATCATATTGGTCTGGGGATAGCCGAAGACCAGGGTAGCTGCATCGTCCTGAATGATTTTTTCCATCTGTTCGATAATGTCTTTTCTCTTCGCCGGATCAAATTCCTGGCTCAGCTGGTCAGAGAGAGCATCATAGGCAGGATTGCTGTAGCCCGAGCCGTTCTGTGGGTTGCTGCCGTTTACATTGGTCTTCCAGTACATGTTGATGAAAACTTCCGGATCCCCTGCCTGCTCGGCCAGTACGTTGGAAATGAGCATGTCGTATTCGCCGCGGGTGCCAATGCCGTCAAGGACGTTGTAGTCCACGTTCTTCAGGTTCACCTTGATGCCTACTTTCTTGGCATCCGACTGGGTGGCTTCTGCAAAGAGAGGCAGTTCTGCGCGTCCGCTGTAGTAAATGAAATCCAGTTCCAGGTTCTTGCCATCTTTATCCACATAGCCGTCGCCGTCGGTATCCTTCCATCCAGCGTCTGCCAGCAGTTTCTTCGCATTTTCCACATTGTAGTTATCCGGGTATTCCGCCTTCAGTTTGTCAAAGCCGTAGTCCACAGACGGCGGAAGCAGGGGGCCGCCGGGAGTGAAGGTGTCTTTCAGGAGCACCTTGCAGTAGGTATCCCGGTCCAGGGACTGGAGGAGTGCCTTTCTTACATTCTTGTCAGCCAGGGGCTTGCCATTGGAAACGTTCAGGCGGGCCAGCACGTCGCGGATGGAGGAAATGGTGCTTACGGTGAATTTATTCTTATCCTGGAAAAGCTGCATATCGCCGGGGGCAATGTTGACAGCCACATCGATTTCGCCCTTCTGGAGAGCCATGGCCCGGGTATTGGGATCATCAATGGTATTGATCTGGGCGTGAGCGAAAGGCACCTTGTCATAGTAATGGGGGTTGGCATCCAGTTCTGTCTTGGCCTTGGAGAAGGATTTCACCATGTAGGGGCCTGTGGAAACGGGGCCCTGCTTTGCAAAGTCCACCTTGCCGTCAGAATCGGTGTCTACAATAATGAAGAGCGGATCCCCCAGCATGCCCGGCAGAGTAGCCACCGGTTTTTTCGTATAAATGGTCACGTTCTGGCCGTCAGCGGTGATGTGGTCCAGTTCAAACATGGCTTTCGCCCGGGGCGCCTTGGCAAAGGTACGTTCAATGGATTTTTTCACTGCTTCGCCGGTGACCGGTGTGCCGTTGGAGAACTTGATGTCCTTGATTTTGAAGGTCCAGGACATTTTGTCATCGGACACTTTCCAGCTTTCTGCAATCCAGGGCTCTGCATTCATTTTGTCATCAAAATGGACAAGGCATTCGCCGATGCCGTAGCGCATGACCTGCCAGCCGAAGTAGTTGTCTGTCGGTTCCAGGCTGTCTGCAAAGTTCGTTACCCCCACGGTGAGGGTGTCTTTGGCTGTTTTGGAATTGGATCCTGATCCGCCGCACCCCGTAATGGCAAAGGCCATCAAAGCAGCTGCAGCCAAAAGAGCACCTTTCTTGTAAATTGATTTCATCTGTTGAACGCTTCCTTTCTATATGGAAATAAACGCCATAGGCGTGAAAAAACGATGGGAAGAGCCGTTTCGCGGCCTGCCGGTTCACCATCCCGCCGGCCCGCTATTGATCTCTTGGATCCAGTACATCCCGGAGCGCATCGCCCCAGAGGTTGAAGATGACCACGGAAATGAAGATGGCCAGGCCCGGGAAAACCATGAGCCAGGGGGCTGTCTGCAGCTGCTGACGGCCCTCGTTAAGCATGAGGCCCCATTCCGGTGCCGGCGGCTGGCTGCCAAAGCCCAGGAAGGACAGGCCTGCCAGTTCCATCATCATGGCACCGATGTCGGATACCGCTGTAATCACCAGGATAGGCACTACGTTGGGCATGATATGGGTCCAGAGGATATGGGAGCTGGTGCCGCCGCTGACAATGGCAGCATCCACAAAATCCCGTTTCCTGATTTTCAAAACCATGGACCGGGACAGGCGAGCATACTTGGTCCAGGTCACCGCTGTCAGGGCAATCATGGCATTCACCAGACTGCCGCCCATGATACCGGCAATGGCAATGGCCAGGATAACGCCGGGGAAGGAAATCATCATATCTGCTATACGCATGATGACGGTGTCAATGAGGCCGCCAAAGTAGCCGGCCACAAGGCCCAGAAAGGTGCCTACGCAGAAGATGATGACCACCAGGGCCAGCACGCTGGACAGGGAGTAGGCTCCGCCGTAGAGAATGCGGGACAGCACATCTCTTCCCAGCTTGTCCGTGCCGAAAAGATGGGCCACGGAAGGCGCCTGGTTGGCGTCCTTCATCACCGCTTCCAGGGGGTTATAGGGAGCAATCACCGGCGCCAGCACCACCAGGGCGATAAGCAGGATAACCAGCAGGCTGGTGAACCGGAAGGTTCGATGTTCTTTGAATCCTTTCCAAAGATTCCCCATATTACCGGCCTCCTTTCCGAAGTCTCGGATCCAGATGGCGATAGGACAGATCCACCACCAGATTAATCACCATGTACATGAAAGCGATCCAGAGCACAATGGCCTGCACCGTTTGGAAATCGCGGTAGGTAATGGCTTCTACCACCATATATCCCAGGCCCGGCCAGGAAAATACGATTTCCACCACCGCCGCGCCGCCCAGAAGGGAGCCGAAAGCCAGCCCCAGCAGGGTCACCAGAGGAAGCAGGGCATTGGGAAGCACTTCCTTCCAGAGGATATGGGATTCCGAAAATCCCCGGGCCCTGGCGCCCATGACGTAGTCCTGGTTCAGCTCCTCCAGCACCGCCGCCCGTACCTGCCGGGTGTACTTGGACGTCATCACCACGCCCAGCGTCACCATGGGGAGGATCAGGTTTTCTAAAGAAATGCTGCCGCCCACGATGGGAAGCATTCCCAGCTTCAGGGCAAAAATCCAGAGAAGCATAAGGCCCATCCAGAAATTGGGCACCGAAACGCCCAGGAAGGAAAAGCCCCGGACCAAGTAATCAAACCAGCTGTTTTTCTTTACCGCCGTATAAATCCCCAGAGGAATGGAAAAAACAAGCATGAACAGGGTAGATGCCAGCGCCAGGATCAGGGTGGCCGGCAAGCCTCCCATGAGGGCCTCCAGTACCGGCTTCTTCATCATGAAGGAATAGCCGAAATTACCATGAAGCACCCTTCCCAGCCAGTCCAGATACTGGAAAAGGAAAGGCTTATCCAATCCCAGCTCATGACGAAGAGCATCGATTTCTATCTGGCTCACCACAATATCTTCATTGCCTGCAATCATCTGACGCACCGGATCCCCCGGCGCCAGCATGACCAGACAGAACGTGATAAAGCTGATGCCCAGAAGAACCAGCACCATTTCTCCCAGCCTCAGGGCCAACTGTTTCTTTCCCAAATCCAACCATCTCCTGTTTTAGTCAAATCACATTTCAAAAAAAGCACGAAAAAAGCAAGGCCGGAAACAGGGACCTTGTAGAAACATAAACAAAAAATAAATGCTTGCTTTACCCCATAACAGATAAAGAGCTGTTTCCTCATCACTCTTTAAATTTCCCAACGATACCGGCTGCGTCTTTCTTGGCGTGACGTCTCGCCCTCGCTATCATTGGTTTTTCATGAAAACAGTATATCACTATATTTTGAACTCTGCAATAATTTATTTAGCAATTATTTATGAAATGCTAATATTCAATAATGGTATGATTTTTTTTCATGGTTTAGATTCCCTGCTTTTTTCATAAAAAAATCCCCCTGAAGGACACACCTGCGGTGTGAGGATTCAGGGGACGCGCCTGCGGCGTGAGGGTTGACGGGGCTTCGCCCCGAGGGTTCTAAAGGTTCTTAAGTTTGACGGCCCTTTGGGCCGAGGGTTGTGGTATCGCCCTTCGGTGCACAGCGAACACATTTTGAAGGAGC
>OLPN01003753.1_pt1 | contig 10322 bp, 6 predicted proteins | sample 1672601 | NCBI WGS metagenome assembly OLPN01 (sample SAMEA3136704, study PRJEB25190) | human gut metagenome
TCACAAAGAAGTAGGTGTAGTACTCGAAGTTCAACGTGGCCGCCGAGCCCGCGATGGCCGCCGAGCCGAAGCCGTTAATGGTCGCCTGAACGACGGTGTTGGAAAGCGAGAACACGGCGCCCTGAATGCCGGCGGGAATGCCGATGCGCAGGATGCCGGCCAGCTCGGGGCCGCAGATGCGCAGCTCGCGCAGGTGCAGGCGGAAGGGGCCTTCCTCGCGCATAAGGAACGCCACCACGATGACGGCGCTCAGGGCAGCGGCGATGACGGTGGCGATGCCGATGCCGGCGGTGCCCCAGCCGAACAGGCGCACGAAGGCGAGGTCGAGGACGAAGTTCACCACGACGGCGGCAGCGAGGGCGTACAGCGGCCGTTTCGCATCGCCGTGGGCCCGCAGTAGCGCCGACCCGAAGTTGTAGATGGTGAGAAACGGGATGGCGCAGAAGTAAAGCCGCACATAGGTGAGCGCGTCGGCGAGGGAGTCTTCGGGCATGCCGATGGCATCTAGCACCCAGGGGGCCAGGGCGAGCCCCGCCCCGCCCAGGACCACCCCGGCGATGAGTGAGAGCGCCATGGCCGTGTGGACGCTCTTCTTGATGCTGTGGAACTCGCCGGCACCCACATGCATGGCCACCACCACGTTGGCGCCGATGGAGAGCCCCACGAACAGGTTCACGAACATAGCCGTCACCGGGTTCACGCCGCCGATGCCCGCGAGCGAGAAGCTGCTGACGAACTGTCCGGCAATGGAGGCATCCGCCGAGTTCAGCAACTGCTGGAGGATGCTGCTCAGCGCCAGGGGAATGGCGAACCGCAGAATCTTGCCCGGCAAGGGGCCGTTGAGCATATCGATGCCGTTGTCGCGCTTATCGCGTCGATTTCGCTTAGGGCGGGTGGCCGGGCTGTTTGACTTGTCGAGCTCGTCGCGCCCATCGGGCCGACGCGCGTCCCTCTCATCCGATATGTCTCGCTGCAAAGATTCCATAACGAGCGAATCATAACGCGGCCGCCACGGCCGCGCCCCACGATTATGCCATCGGCGTGCGAGACGGCTGCAATGGGATTGTGACCGTTGAGCTGCTCGTTGCGAGGAGGATGCGGTTTGGTGTTACAGAGAAATATCGAAGGGCTTTCTCCCGCTAGTTTCTCTCGTAGCGGACGGAGCGGCCTTCGCCGACCTTAGTTACGAGTCCTTTCTCAACCAATGCATTCAGAGTTCTGATAGCCTTGCTTTTCGATAGCTGCGTCTTTTCGCTTATCTGGGATCGTGTGAGAGCAGAGCCCTTGGCGAGCACGGCAAGTATGGCTTCCTCGTCGAGTGTTACGTTCTCAAGCACTGTCACGGGAAGCATCACCGTAATCGAGCTATCGCGCAGAGCGAAAGAGGGCGATACTGTTTCATGGGCGTATTCGTCCAGGATGCGCGGGATGCCCGTACCGAACCGTTCTATATGTCCCAGTCGAAAGAAAACGTTCGCAAGGATTGGGTTGCGAGCCACTGAAGGGCCTCCTGCGAGGTAGAGCTCCTCTGTGATTCCGGCAGGCAGTCCTCCTGGCGAGGTTATTTCAATGCGATCGGCAAACATGCCCACTTTTATGTTGGCGCGAACGTCCCAGCAACGGTGGACAAGCGCATTGGCGATAGCCTCCCGGAAAGCCTCCCGCGGTACGAGCGTCTTCGCTATGCGCTCGAATCCGACGATTTCTTCGTAGGCGTAGTAGGTGTCGAACACTTCTAGCGTGCGTTGCATCTGCTCAAGAACCGACATGTGCTCGAACGTGTGCCGGGCGTTGATGATGTTGATGCTCTCGCCGAAGCGCGCAATATCAATGCCAGGGAAATGATTGCTATCGGCGAGAAGGGCGGCCGCGTTGCAGTATTCGCCGGAAGGTGTCATAAGCTCAAGCGAAATAAGGGAATTTTGATCGAGGGGTTTGAGCCCCAGTTTGGAGGCGAGCTCCTTCTCGAGATGGCCAAATGCGAGGTCCTGCTCTTTTGCGACGAGGGCGTCGAAGCTGACATGCTCACCCGTCAAGACGAGCCTGCCGTACTCAAGGCGGCTCACTTCGACGGTTGAAGTGTCGGTTCTACGATAGGCGCGTCCAGAGGAAAGATAGGGTTTGTCGGGGCCTTCATGCACCGTCAGTGTGACTGTTCTTGTGTCCCCTTCGATGGACAGCTCGAAACGAGGCACTGGATCGATCGAGTCGTTAATCGCATGTTCGATGCGAAGGCAGGTGTCTTGCGGATCGGCCAGTCCGACGGGCGTGCCGTCGTCTGCGATGCCGAAAATGATCTTCCCCGTGCCGTAGTTGGCATAGGCGCTGACGGTCTTCAGGTAACTTTTCGACAGCTGTTGTTTAAACTCAAGAGTGGCTGTTTCGCGCATAGTGGCCGCCTTTACGTCTCATCGTTGCAAACATTATGCAACGAAAACAGTTTTCGTTTCAAGTGATTGCAACGAAAACAGGCAATTTGTGCCTATCGTCGCAGGGCGCGGGGCGTTTCGATGTCGTGATAAAAGGCGCCAGTCTTCCTCCTATAATCCGAAATGTCGTAAGAAACTGGGAGTTTATTGCGACATTTTCAAAAGAGTTACGCGCCACCTGCCTGAGTAACTTATCAGTTTTATGTCTAGCGCATTCAGTTAGCGCTTAGCTCGCAAGTCCGTTTTCCTTTCTGCAAGCCTCCATGCACTCGAGAACGATGGCTGCACCTTCACGAACCCGATCGCTGGCGTCAGCTGAATACGTGAGAGAGGTGGGCATGCCGAAGGGCTTTCCGTCGAGCTCTTCGAAGAGCACCACGTCGGCGCGGTCGGCGAACCAGTGGCGGTTTTCGGACAGCCCGCAAATATGCAGCCCATCGCCGTAGGTGGCGAAGGCCAGACCGCTCATGCCGTTGATAGGCTGCAGGCTGAAGTGCAGATCCAGATTGTCACCCAGCATGCGCTCGTAAAGATAGCGGATGCGGTCGTAATTGTGGGCATCGTTGATGATGATGGACGCGCCACTAAGGTCGTTGCGCGAAAGAGCGGGCCTGCTTGCCAAAGGGTTCGACGCCATCATGCTGATACTCATGCGGAAGGCCAAGCATGTTCTCGTTACCAGGTCGAGGGCGCTCGCTTCCTTTACGAGCGAGGCGAAAGGCGTGTAGTCGTAATCGAGCACGATGTCGGCCGTGCCATTGACGATGGGCTGGAAGATGGGATCCCGGTAATCGTGCTCGACGAAAGCAAAGGGCACGGATAGGCGCTCTTTGAGCTTGGCTGCGAACGAGGGCGTTGGATATTGAACAGCGATGCGAAGAGTGGCGTCGGGATCGCCCATCTCTCGGCACCGTGCCAGCGTCTCGTCGAGTCCGTCCAGCAGCGTTCGGGCGCCGTCGAGGAAAACGGCCCCTTTGTCGGTGAGTCGGTTGCCCGCTTTCCGATCGATGAGCGAAAAGCCCACGTCGCTTTCGAGCGCAGCAATATGGGTGCTTAGCGTTGATTGGGCGATGAACAACTCTTTGGCGGCTTCGGTGAAGCTTAAGTGGCGAGAGAAGACGACGAACTCTCGCAAGTACTCGGTTCTCATAGCGGACCTCCTCCCTTGCTTTTTGCATTATCGCATGTTGCGCAAAGCAGGAGCACGACGTCCGAGACGACGATATCGGATTTCACGAACAGCCATCATGAAACGTGATAGAGAATCGCGCATTTGCATTTAGCTATCGGCCTGGCGCCAGCGCACTATGGGGTCGTGCCGAAGGGCGACTAATGTAAGGAAAGGGGAAACATGAATTTGAACGAAGGTCTCAATCGCCGTAGCTTTCTGAAGGGCGCGGCCCTCATGGGTGGTGCCGCCGCTTTTGCCGGCATGGTTGGCTGCGCGCCCCAAACGTCCGCTTCTCGGGAACTGAGCTCCACGAGCGATTCGGCGTGGGACAAAGAAGTGGACGTTGTGATCGCCGGCGCCGGCGGCGGTGGCCTGGCTGCGGCCGTTGAGGCCTCTGCGGCGGGCAAGGAAGTTGTCGTGTGCGAAGTGATGAGCAGCGCCACCATGTCCAATTCAGCCCTGTGCGCCGGTATGATTCAGGGTGCTTGCACGAAGCTGCAGAAAGAGGCCGGCATCGATGATTCGGTCGAGGAGTTCGACAAGTATCTGACGGCCGTGGCCGAGGGCTTCGAGAACCCCGAGCTGCGCCGCCTGTATGCCGAGAAATCCGGCGAGACTATCGACTGGTTGGCCGAGCAGGGTGCGGCCCTTTCCACCGATCGCCTGTCGACCCAGGGAACCATGGTCGACTACTACACTGACGTGACGCCGGCTGTGGCGCGTATGCATCAGAACGCCGACGGCATCGGCGCCGGCTTCACCGAGCCGCTGCGCAAGAAGGCCGAGGAGCAGGGTGCGGAATTCATGTTCGATACCCAGGTCACGCGTTTGCTGACCAACGCTGACGGCGAGGTGGAGGGCGTTATCGTCGCAGATGGCGGCAAGGAGCAGCGCATCAAGGCGCGTCTGGGCGTCATCCTGAACACGGGCGGTTTCTCCCGCAACGCCGACATGGTGCGTAGCTTCATGTCGCCGGCCATGCCGGGCATGTTTAACGACCGCCCCGTCATGGGCTCCTATGGCTCGCCGTGGCAGCAGGGCGACGGCATTATGATGGCCTGCGCGCTCGGTGCCAAGCTGGTGAATCCTTGGTGCGCCTACAATGTGGCCCCTGGTCTGGAGCGCAAGGTTGAGGATAATTCCGCAGGCTACATTTCCATGCCGGGTATATTTGTTTCTACTGACGGCCAGCGCCACGTTCTGGAGAGCGGTCGTCCCACCGAGAACGTGGTGGGCGATGTTTGGAAGCAGCCGAACGGTTATGTGTGGAACATCTGGGATCAGGGTCTCGCGGACGCGACGGCTGATTTCGGCGGCCCTGTCATGTACTGCAGCGATGGATTCGAGGAAGAGCTTTCCGGCGGCTATATCGTCAAGGCCGACACTGTGGAAGAGTTAGCGGCGGCTCTTGATTTGGATGCGGACACGCTTAAGAAGACTATCGACGACTTCAATGAAGGTGCGGCCGCCGGTGCCGATGCCTTGGGTCGCCAGGGCGCAATGCCCCTGATGCAGCCGCCTTTCTTCGCAGGTCGCGTCATCGCCGTTTCGCCCGATACAGCTGGCGGTGTTGACGTGAACACTAACACCCAGGTGCTCAACGTGTTCGGCGAGGTTATCCCGCGCTTGTACGCGGTGGGCAACATGGTCGGTGGCTTCAAGGGCAAGGTGAACGCCGGCTGCGGCCAGGCGCTCGGCTGGACCTACACCTCCGGTCGCATCGCCGGCCAGCACGTAGTCACGCTGGAACCGCTTGCATAACTACTTCGATGCCGCCCACCAAGTTCCCCCTCCCGCTTGGTGGCGCGGCGCAATGCGAATGGGGCTGGAGATGGCATTCGCTAGCCCCATCATATCGATAGTACGAATTGACCAAGTTCGAACAAGAGTTTTTAGGGAGCAGGAGCATGGGAAGCTTGGGACAAAGGTTCCAGCAAATAACTACGAAAGGGGTTAACAAAATGGATCGTCGCAATTTCTTGGCAGGGGCTGCAGTTGCCGCAGGAGCAGCAGCATTGACTGGAATGACGGGCTGTGCCACGAACAATGATCTTCCGTCTACCGGTGACGTGGATTTGAAGGCATTGGCAAAGGAGATTGACCGCTTGGCGTCCATCGAAGAAATTCGAGCTCAGCTTTTCAACTATATTCAAGCTGTCGATCGCATCGACTACGAGCTGGGTTACAGCGTCTTCGCTGAAGACAGCTTGCTTGACTACGGTTCGTATTACTATGATATTTTCCCCAACATGACGGGTCGTCAGTTCATCGATAGCTGCTTGGGCGATCATCTTAACGGTTGCAAGTGGACTCATCACATGTACTCTGCCATGCGAATCGATGTGAACGTCGACAATGGGACGGCTGGTTCCAGCACCTATGGGCACATCAATCAAATTTTTTCGCCCGATGGCAAAGCACAGGCAACTGCCGTAAAAGACGCAAACCCAAATCCTGGTGATGTCTTGGCTCACCAACGAGTACGTTACAACGATCTTTGGGAGAGGCGCGATGGGAAGTGGGTCATCGTTAAGCGTACGGTGTCCTACGATATCCCCTATAACGAGACCATTGAAGCCAAGGCGGGCGTGAACGCGGAGAATTCCTATCGCGGAGATGAGTACAAAAAGGATCCGTCCTACGAAGCGTTTGCTTACGGTGCTTAAATAGTTTTAACACTCATATGGTCTGGGATGTTAAGCTTTAACGAGCCGGCATCAATGGAAGGTCCGTCCTTGTGCGGGCCTTCCATCGTATTGGCTGGTGGCTAAAAGCCACTCGTTTCTGAATGAGCGCTCGAGGTGTCACGACGCGAGGAGGGGCTGTGGACATTCAGCAGATCAAGTACTTTTCTCGAGTTTATGAGATGCGCAGTTTCACGCAGGCGGCTGATTCACTGTTCATTTCTCGGCAGGCATTGCGCAAGTCGGTGGCGCGGTTGGCACAGGAGATGGGGGAGCCGCTGTTCGAGAACCGAGGCAACGTGCTCTTCCCCACGGCGGCGGCCGATCTGCTGTTCAGCACCTCGCGTCCGGTGTTGAGTGCGTTCGCGCAAATGGAGGTCGAGTTGAACCTCGGCAAGCTAAAGAGCCAAGGGATCGTGCGTTTTGGGCAATCGGTGGAGGCAAGCGACGTTATGACCTCGGGCGAGATGAGGCAGGTCATCGACTTTTCCTCGACAAGCGAGCTCGTGACCAAGGGAATGCGCTTCACCGAAGCAAACTGCGTGGAGTTACGCCAACAAATCCTTGAGGGCGATCTTGATTATGCGAGCCTTATTGCCACAGTGGTGAACGAGTCCCTTTTCGATTACGACACGGCCATTGGGGGACGCATTCATATCGCCGTCCGTGCTGATGATCCCCTTGCCGAGAAGAGCTTCATACGTCTCGAGGATTTGGAAGGACGTCCCTTCACCTCCCAAGGTCCGGGTTTCGACGTGCACGATCGCCTGGTGGAAGCGACCGAGGAGCGTGGCGTCAAGCTCAACTTCGTGTGTACGCGTTCGGGCTTGCACAATCGGCTCGAAATGGTGCAAACTGGGGTGACGCTCACCTACGCCTACCGCGATCTGAAGTTTCCCCGTGTTGCTCCGGACGTGGTGTGCATTCCTCTTGAAGAGGCTCCCATGAAATGGTTCTACTGCACCATTGCGAAGAAGGGGCTCGGCGACCCCTATCTGCTGCGGTTTTTCAGCGGCAAAGAGGATTTCGTCCTCTGGAAGGACTGACAGCGGTTCGTCTCCATATCTAAGCGAACTCCTTCGTAAACCAAAAGCTCCCGGCGAACAACTCAAAGATTCTCCCCTCAAGCCTCGCTCGATTTCAGAATGAGGCCATAAGATGCCCGTCAACATCGCCGACGGGCACACGAGACGAGGAAAGGGGACATCTTGGAGCCTGTTCGGAACACAACGGGAACTCTGACGCGAAGAGGGTTCCTCAAGACCACGGCCGCGGCTGCGCTCGTTGCGGGTAGCGCTTCAGCTGTCGGGTTCGCGGCCCTTACGCCCAAGACGGCTTCGGCCCAAAGCGACGAGAAAATCTGTACGACCTACTGCAACGCCTGCATGGGTTGTCCGCTGGAAGCGGTTGTGCGCGACGGCAACGTGGTGCTCACGCGCGCGAAGGAGATCGAGGGGGCGCCCATTGATCAGAAGCGCATGTGCGCCCGCGGCGCCTCCATCCCCACGCTCATCGTGCAGGAGAAGCGCATCCAGTACCCCATGAAGCGCGCCGAGGGCACCGAGCGTGGCGCCGGTCAGTGGGAGCGCATCAGCTGGGACGAGGCCATCGACACCATCTGTACGAAGATCAAGGAGTACCAGGCAGAATTCGGCTCGGGCAGCGTGTGCTCCTTCACCTACGGCACTACCGAGCCTCGCAACATGTACAACCTTAACCGTTTGGAGAACGTGGCCCAGTTCTCGCACCAGAACCGCACTACTGACTTCGCGCTCACGCAAGGCACCATGTACACGGCGGGCGGCTTCTACTATCAGGGCGGCGTCGATATGGATCTCGTCTCCCAAATGAACACCTTCGTTGTGTGGGGCCACAACCCTATCGTGTCCTGGCCCAACGCCTGGCATTACATCGCTGACGCGATTGAGAACAACGATTGCAAGCTCATCGTCGTCGACCCCAACAAGAACACCATCGGGCAGAAGGCCGACTTGTTCGTATCGTTGCAGCCCGGCACCGACGCCGCGCTTGCTCTCGGTCTGGCGAAGATCATCGAGGAAGAGGGCAAGACGGATGACGCTTTCATGCAGCAGAAGTCCTGTGCGCCGTTCCTCGTGAAAGAGTCCGACGGGCTCTTCTTGCGCAAGAGCGACTTGGAAGAGGGCGTGGCGGCCGATGCGGACGACTTCGCCGTGTGGGACGAGGCCACGAATGCCCTGGGCTATGCTTCCACGGCGCAGAACCCCGTGCTGCGCAAGAAGGGCATCGAGATCGCCGGCCAGCGCTGCAATACGGCCTACAGCCTGCTCATCGACCGCATCAGCGAGTATCCCATCGAGATGGTGTCCGAGGTGACCACCGTTCCCGAGGAAACCATTCGCACCTTCGCCGACCTGCTTTGCCGCCCTGGCATGGCCGACATCTTCCAAGGCTACGGCATCGACCATTACGGGCACGGTTTCAATACCATTGCGGCAGTGAGTGTTTTGCGTATTATGCGCGGTATGGTGCCTGAGCCCCGTATGAGTTACCCGCTTAATTCCAGCGGCTTCGATGAGACGGAAACCGAGCATCCCGCTATCGTCCAGTCGCTGGGTACCTTTATGTTCAACGACCTGCTCGACACGGGAAAATACACATTCCCGGGCGTGACCGCGCACATGGGCGAGCAGGTGATGGAGCTTCCCGATGTCACGGTAGAGCAACCGCTCAAGATGCTCATCTCTTTCGGTGCGAACATCGTGAACTCAGCTCCCGACCGTAACAAGACCATCGAGGCGTACAAGAAGTTCGATTTCCTTGTGACTGCCAACATCGAGTGGTGCGATACGGCCGACATTTCCGATATCGTGCTGCCGGCGGCCACCATTCAGGAAGTGGGCGGCCCCATTGGCATGAACGGCTGTCTGGTTTGGGCCGATAAGGCCGTCGAGCCGAAGTTCGAGGCCAAGTCCGACTACGACATGGCGAACCTCATCGGCCGTGGGCTCGGCTTGGACGAGTGGTTCCAAGAGGAGTTCGACGAGGGCATGAAGCACGTGGTGAACACGGCCATGAGCGCCGCCATGGGCATCGATGCCGACAAGCTGAAGGAAGCCGGCGTGATGTACGTGGGCGCCGTTCCCATGCCGGCCTACATGACCATGACGGGCAAGCTGCAGTTCTATCAGGAGAACCCCGGCCCCATCGAGAACTACGGCCAGCCCATGGACCCCGCGAGCATCGCGCTGCCCCATTGGGAGCCGCCCATGGAGGCGTGGCCCGTCACAGCCGGTGGCTTCGATGCCAACCCCCTGGCCGAGAAGTACCCGCTCATCGTGACCGCCGGCACCCGTCGCTTCCGCGTGCACTCCTACTACGGCCAGAACCCGCTGCTGCGCGAGATGGAGATCAACGAGCCCTGTGTGCGCATCAATCCCGTGGATGCCGAGGCCCGCGGCATCGAGGACGGCAGCTACGTGCGCCTGTTCAACGACCGCGGCCATGCGGTGGCCAAGGCCACCTTCAGCGCCGGTATTCGCCCGGGCTGTCTGGATATCGACCGCGGCTGGCAGCGCTCCCAGTACCTAAGCGGCTGCAATAACGACCTGACGAGCAAGCAGATTGTGGACTGGACCTGCCCCACCTACGCCTACCACGATTGCCTCGTGGAAATTGAGCCGTGGGACGGCGTGGTGGCGGAGTCTCAGGAATAAGAGGAGGAGGAACCCATGAGATACGGAATGGTCATTGACCTGAAGCGTTGCTCTGGCTGCAAGACCTGCTCGGTCGTGTGCAAAGTGGCCAACAACATCCCCAACGACATTATCTGGAACCGCGTGCTCACCGAGGGCGGCAACGCGCCTGACACGGCCGGGGGCACCTGGGACAATCCCGAGATGCAGCACTGGCCCGTGGCCTGCCAGCACTGCGAGAACCCTGCCTGCACCAAGGTGTGCCCGGTGGGCGCCACCTGGAAGGACGAGCAGACGGGCATCGTGCGCCAGGACTACGACAAGTGCATCGGCTGCCGCATGTGCATGGCCGCCTGCCCCTACA
>OLPN01003759.1_pt1 | contig 10301 bp, 10 predicted proteins | sample 1672601 | NCBI WGS metagenome assembly OLPN01 (sample SAMEA3136704, study PRJEB25190) | human gut metagenome
CCGAGATTCTTCACTGCGTTCAGAATGACAGAGTCAAGGGGCCATCCAACGACCGGTGCTGCCTCGATTTCTTCCCGCCTCCCCTTTGAACCTTACGAACCTTCCGGCCAAAGGCCAATCAATCCTAAGAAGCTTCACGCCCGATAAGGTGTTTCCCTTCATACCCTTCATACCCTTTATTAGCGAATGATTCTCGAAGATATCCTATTTCTTTGGTTTATGTTAAAATAGGATGCATAGGTAACCCGGGATGGGTATACCGGGAGGTGTATATGTTAATTCAATGGTTCCCAGGCCACATGACGAAGACGAAGCGGATGATCGAGGATCATCTGAAGGCGGTAGATGTGGTGGCTGAGCTGCTGGATGCGAGGATTCCTGCTTCCAGCGCCAATCCTATGGTGGAAGAGCTGGTGAAGGGGAAACCCCGGATTGTCATACTGAACAAGGCGGATCTGGCGGATCCGCGGCAGACGGATCGGTGGGTTTCTTTCTACAGGAAGAGAAATATCCCTGTGGTGCCCATGAGTGTAGGCAACGGGAAGAATAAAAAGAAGCTTTTGTCTCTTATTCGGGAGACGGCGAAACCGATTCTGGACAAGTGGTACAGGAAAGGGCTGAAGAACCGGTCGGTGCGGCTCATGATTCTGGGTATTCCCAATGTAGGAAAGTCGTCGCTTATCAATTTTCTGGCAGGCACGGCTGCGGCCAGAACGGCGAATACGCCGGGCCATACCCGGGGGAAGCAGTGGGTCCGTCTGTCGGAGGGACTGGATCTTCTGGATACGCCGGGGGTGCTGTGGCCCAAGTTTGATGACCAGACTGCGGCCCTTCGTCTGGCGGCCACCGGGGCCATTGCAGGGGATGTGTTCAACCCCGACGAGGTGGTGCCGGTGCTTCTGTCGTCTCTGGCGGAAACGGAACCGCAGGTTCTGAAGGAGGTTTACCGCATCGATGATGTAAACCAGGATCCCCAGCTGCTTCTGGAGGCAGCGGGGCGAAGGAGGGGATGTCTTCTTCCCGGAGGGGCCATCGATTATGACCGGGCGGAAACAGCGGTGCTTCACGATTTCCGCAGCGGCAAGCTGGGGAAGATTACCCTGGATCCGGTGCCGGAGGAGGAGCCATGACGATTTCTGAAATCCGGGAGATCCTGAAAAAGGATGATGTGCCGGAGGAGGTATTAAAGGAAATCCTTTCCGATGAGCGTAAGGGGGTCAGGGATCTGGCTGCTTCCTATATGCGCCGGCTGGAGCGGGAAAGCAGGGAACGCATGCGGGTAGAGGCTCTCTATGAGGTGGAGAGCGAATTTTACAAAAGAGGCATGACCCATATCGTTGGTATTGATGAGGTGGGAAGGGGCCCCCTGGCCGGGCCGGTGACGGTGGCGGCGGTAATTCTGAAACCCCATTGGTTTGCACCGGGCCTGAACGATTCCAAAAAAGTAACGCCAAAGCACCGGGAGGCGCTTTCTGCAAGGATTCATGAGGAAGCGGTGGACCTGTCTATCGTGAGCATGCCGCCTTCGGAAATCGACGCGGTGAATATTTACCAGGCCACCATGGAGGCCATGTACCAGGCGGTGAAGAATCTTCATGTGAAGCCTGACGCTGTCATTGTAGACGCCATGCCTCTCCATTTCCCCTGTCCCACCATTTCCATGATTCACGGCGACGCCAGAAGCGCTTCCGTAGCGGCGGCGTCCATTGCAGCCAAGGTGTACCGGGATCACCTGATGGATGAGTACGACAAGAAATACCCGGGATACGGCTTTGCCCAGAATAAGGGCTACGGCACGGCCGAGCATATCGAAGCGCTCCACCGGCTGGGGATTACCCCTATCCACAGGAAGAGTTTTGAGCCCGTAAAGTCCATGATTTATGAGGGCTGGTAATAGAGGAGGAAATGTATGAAACAATGTATGGACGCAGACAATCTTCACCGAAGGCTGAAGAAAATTATCGGCCAGGTGCAGGCCATCGACCGCATGGTGGATGAAGATGTACCCTGTGAAGACATCATTACCCAGGTAAACGCAGCGAAATCGGCTCTTCACAAGGTGGGGCAGATCATTCTGGAGGGCCACCTGCAGCACTGTGTCAGGGATGGCATCGAACAGGGAGATGCGGAAGAAACCATAGCGAAATTTGCGAAAGCCGTGGAGCGGTTCTCCAATATCATTTAAACTTTTCCGCTCTTCAGGAAGCGAAATCGCAGTAGGAGCATTTCAGAGTCAAAGCAGGAAGCTCGTGAATCAGCAATTCCCTAAGAAGCTCTTATGCAAAATCGTATCAATAAATAGAGATAAATGAATAAAAATTATATACATATTAGGCTGCATTAGAACTATCTTTTACATATCCGCTTTTGTTGTCACTGGACTTCTGTGGTGTTACAATTATAAGTGCGGTATAAGTTTTAGTGTGCCGTTTGTAATGCTTGGAGGCTTTTTTGTATCCTGTGAATTTAAAAATGAAGGGACTTCCCTGTCTTGTGATTGGCGGAGGGCATATTGCTGTCCGTAAGGTGAAGAAGCTGCTTCTGGAAGACGCAGAGGTAACTGTGCTGGCTCCGGAGATTTCCCCGGAACTGATGCAGTACTTCAGGGAAAAGCGGATTTCCTGGCAGCAGGCTTCCTACCGGAAAGGGGACGCGAAGGGGTATCGCTTTGTGGTTACTGCCTGCGGTATCCGCCAGGTGGCGGAGTGGGTGCATGAAGAGTCCCTCCTTCAATCCTTTTTGTATAATGCGGCGGATTTTCCGCCTCTGGGGAACTGTTCTCTTCCTGCCGCTTTTGAAACGGGAGGCATTCACTTTGCCATTTCTACCGACGGAAGGTCGCCGGCCATGGCGAAATATGTGAAGAACTGGCTGAAAGGCAGGATTCCTCCTGCTTTTGGCGTGTGGCTGGACAAGGCGGCCCTTCTCCGGGAGGAGCTCAGGAATGAAATCGCTGACAGCCGGGATCGGGAACGTTTCTGGCATATGGTATTTGACGATGAGATTATGAATCTTGTTATTTCAGGGAAATTAGACGAAGCAGAGGAGCGTGTGCGTAATGCAGTTGGTTGTTTTAGGTCTGAATCATAAGACCGTTTCCGTAGACATACGGGAGCAGTTTGCTATTTCTGAAGAAAGTGCCAGGAGTGGTCTTCGCCATCTGGATGAACAGGAGGGGATCGAGGAAGCGGTGGTTCTTTCCACCTGCAACCGGACAGAAATCTATGCGGTGCTGAAAAACGGCGCTGCCAGAAAGACGCTCTACCAGTTCTTCCTGGCCCTTTCGGGAAACAGCGAGGCGAAGAAGGAATATTTCTTCTATTTTGAAGGAGAAGCCTGCATCCGCCATCTTTTTGAAGTAGCATCAGGGCTGGATTCCATGGTGATCGGTGAAAGCCAGATTCTGAACCAGATTAAAACGGCCTATACCATGGCTCTTTCTGAAAAAGCTACGAAAACTATTCTGAATACCCTTTTCCATCGGGCCATTACCACGGGGAAACGGGTGCGCACGGAAACTCGTATTTCTTACAGCGCCGTGTCCGTGAGCTACGCTGCTGTCAAGCTGGCTGAAAAGATTCTGGGCGGTCTGGACGACCGGACGGCCATGGTTTTCGGCGCCGGGGAAGCGGCTGAGCTTCTGGTGAAGAACCTCATGGGCAAGGGCCTGAAGAAGGTGATCGTCACCAACCGCCACATGGATAAGGCGGAAGACCTGGCTTCGAAAATCCATGGGGAAGCGGTACCTTTCCACAGCGCCCTGTCCCATGCCGACGATGTAGATATCATCGTCACCGCCACCGGCGCTTCCCAGTACATTGTGAAAGCCTGGGATGTAAGGAATCTCATGATGCGCCGGGGCAGCCGCCCTCTGGTGGCCATCGATATCGCCGTGCCCTGCGATATTGAGCCGGAAGTGGGAAATATCCGGAATGTGACCCTTTACAATATTGATGATCTCCAGGAAATCGTGGCCAATAACATCCGTTTCCGCGAAGAGGAAGCACAGCGGGCGGAAGTCATCGTACAGGAGGAAATCGAATCCATTGAGGATCGCTTCAAATATTTAAGCACCCGTCCCGTTATGGTATCCCTGTCCGATAAGGCAGAGGAAATCCGTCAGCGGGAGCTCCGCCACGGCCTCTCTAAAATTGAAGGACTCACTGATGAGGATAAGAAGGTGCTGTCCCATATGACCCATATGATCGTGCGGAAAATCCTTCGGGAACCCATGATCCATCTGAATGAATACGCCGGCACGGAATGGGAGTCGGAGGATAAGTCCGCCGTTGCCCGCCTGTTCAAGCTGGATGTAAGAAAGGGGCAGGAATTTGAAAAATAAAATTACCATTGCCACCAGGGAAAGCCTTCTGGCCCTCTGGCAGGCCCATTATGTGGAAAACCGTCTGAAAGAGCAGTACCCCGGTCTTTCGGTGGAGCTTCTTCCTGTCACCACGAAGGGAGACCAGATTCTGGACAGGCCGCTGGTGGAAATCGGAGGCAAGGGCCTTTTCATTAAGGAACTGGAAGTGATTCTTCTGGAGAAAAAGGCGGATATTGCAGTCCACTCCCTGAAAGATATGACTGCCAAATGCCCTGATGGGCTCACCATTGCGGCAGTCACCAAAAGGGAGGACCCGCGGGACGCCTTCGTTTCCAATACCTTTAAATCTCTGGATGAACTGCCTCGCGGCGCCAGAGTGGGCACATCCAGCCTGCGCCGCCAGGCCCAGCTTCTCCATTGGCGGCCGGACCTTACCATCCGCTCTCTTCGCGGCAATGTGCAGACAAGGCTGCGCCATCTGGATGAGGGGGATTTTGACGCTGTCATTCTGGCAGCGGCGGGCCTCAAGCGGCTGGGACTTGGAGACAGGATCACTTCCTATATTTCTACGGAAGACAGCATTCCTGCTGCCGGCCAGGGCGTCATGGCGGTGGAAGCCAGAAGTGATGACCGGGAAACCCTGGACCTTCTTTCTTTCCTCCATGACGAGGAAGTCGCTTCCTGTATTCGTGCCGAACGGTCCTTCCTGGCCAGGGTAGGGGGCGACTGCAAGGTGCCGGCCGGCATTTATGCGGTGCCGGAAAAGGGACATATATCTGTGAAGGCTTTTATTGCTTCCCCTGATGGAAAGAAACTGTATCGGGGCAGCACGGAAGGTCCCATTTCCCGGGCGGAAGACCTTGGCAGTGCTATGGCCGGCAGGCTTCTTGACGAAGGCGGCCGGGCAGTGCTGGAAAAACTGCAGAAAATCTGACAAATGAATTGAGGAGAATATACATGAAACAAGGGAAAGTCTATTTAATCGGCGCAGGCCCAGGAGATCCGGAACTTTTGACACTGAAAGGGAAGCGGTGCCTGGAGGAAGCGGATGTCATCGTAGGTGACTACCTGGCGGACAAGCGGCTCCTTCGGTATGCCCGGCCCGATGCGGAGTATGTGTACGTGGGCAAGAAGGCCGGATGCCACACCATGAAGCAGCATGAAATCAGCCTCCTTCTGGCGGAAAAGGGAAAGGAAGGGAAGATTGTGGCCCGCCTCAAAGGCGGGGATCCCTTCGTTTTCGGCAGGGGAGGAGAGGAAATCGAGGTGCTTCGCGAGGCAGGCGTCCCCTTTGAAGAAGTGCCCGGCGTGACCAGCGCCATTGCAGCGCCGGCTTATGCAGGCATTCCGGTGACCCATCGCGGCGTGGCTGCTTCCTTTGCGGTGATTACCGGCCATGAGGATCCCAATAAGGACAAGTCCTCCATTCACTGGGACAAACTGGCCGGCGGCGTGGATACCCTCATTTTCCTTATGGGTGTAGGCCATACCGCACTTATTGCCTCCCAGCTCATGAAGTACGGAAGAAGCGCCGATACGCCGGCCGCTTTTGTCCGCTGGGGCACCCGTCCCTACCAGGAAACATATACCACCACCCTGGGAAAGGCAGCGGAAGATGTAGTCAACATGGGAATCAAGCCGCCGGCTGTCTTTGTGGTAGGCAATGTGGTGAAGCTGAGAGAAGAAATGCGGTGGTTTGACAACCGTCCGCTCTTTGGAAAACGAATCATTGTCACCCGTTCCCGGAGCCAGGCTTCCCGGCTGGTGACCGTACTGGACCAGAAGGGCGCTGAAACTTTGGAAATCCCCACCATTGCCATCAGAGATCCCTCTGATGATTTCAAAGGCATGGATGAAGCACTGGACCGTCTGGAAATGTATGACTGGCTTATTTTTACCAGCCAGAACGGGGTAGATTCCTTCTTCCGGCGTCTCTACCAGTCCGGTCGGGACACCCGGGCCCTGGGCCACATGAAAATCGGGGCCATCGGACCGGCCACCGCCCGCCAGCTCACCCGTCACGGCCTTCATGCCGACTGCGTGCCGGCAAAGTACAAGGCGGAAAACCTGCTGGCTGAGATGAAGCCTCTCCTGAAAGGCTATGAAAAGGTGCTTATCCCCCGGGCCAAAGTGGCCAGAAGCGTCCTTCCCGAAGGCCTTCGGGACCTGGGATGCCGGGTGGATGTGGTGGAAGCTTACCGCACGGAAGCGGACACCGCCCACAAGGAAGAGCTGCTGGACGTGCTGGAGCATCACGGAGCTGATATCATCACCTTCACCAGCTCCTCCACCGTGTATAACCTCATGAACCAGATCGATGGGAGGACTGATCTTCTGAAAGGCGTTACCCTGGCATGCATCGGACCCATTACCGCCGCTACATGCCGTAAATATAATCTGGAACCATCTATCATTTCTGATATCTATACGATTGATGGCCTTGTCAATGCAATTGAAAAAGGAGTCGAAAAGAAATGAAATTAAACACACTTCGTCCAAGAAGACTGAGAAGAACGGAAGCCATCCGCTCCATGGTCAGGGAAAACTCCCTGGAACTTAATGATTTCGTCTATCCGATTTTCGTAGTGCCCGGCACCAACGTGAAGGAAGAAATCCCCAGCATGCCTGGACAGTACCACCTTTCTGTAGATAATGCGGTGAAAGTGGCGGAAGAAATTTACAAAATGGGCATTCCGGCAGTGGAAGTCTTCGGCCTTCCGGAATACAAGGACGACATTGGCTCCTCTGCCTGGGATATGAAGAGCCCCGTGCAGCGGGCCATCCGGGCCATCAAGGAAGCGGTGCCGGACCTTGTCATCGTAGGTGACGTATGCCTCTGCCAGTACACCAAGAGCGGCCACTGCGGCCAGCTCAAAGGGCATGAAGTAGATAACGACCCCACCCTGGAGCTTCTCTCCAAAGTGGCCCTCTCCCAGGCCGAATGCGGCGCCGACATCGTGGCACCTTCCGATATGATGGACGGCCGGGTGGCTAAAATTCGTGAAACCCTGGATGCCAACGACCTTTCGAACGTTTCCATCATGTCCTACGCCGTGAAATACGCTTCCGGCTACTACGGTCCCTTCCGTGACGCCGCTGACTCTGCGCCTCAGTTCGGAGACCGCAGAGGCTACCAGATGGACCCGGCCAACAGCAGGGAAGCTATGAAAGAAGTGGATCTGGATATGGCGGAAGGCGCCGACATTATCATGGTGAAACCGGCCTTGGCTTATCTGGATATCGTCCGCCAGGTAAGAGACCATATCAACCGTCCCGTAGCAACCTATAATGTATCCGGTGAATACGCCATGGTGAAAGCCGCTGCCGCTAAAGGCTGGATTGACGAAAAGAGAATCGTCATGGAATCCCTCCTCTGCATGAAGAGAGCCGGTGCTGATATCATCATTTCCTACCATGCTCCCGATGTGGCTAAATGGATGAAGGAGGAAGCAGGGAAATGATCGACCTCACCAAGTCCAAAGCCGCTTTTGAAGAAGCTAAAAAATATATGCCCGGCGGCGTCAACAGCCCCGTGCGATCCTATCCCCATATGGGCTGCCCGCCTCCCTTCATCCAGGAAGCCCATGGATCCCATATCACCGATATCGACGGCAACACTTACATTGACTATGTAGGCTCCTGGGGTCCCATGGTCCTGGGCCATGCCCATCCGGCTGTAATCAAAGCCATCCAGAAAGCCGCTGAAAGAAGCACCAGCTACGGCGCTCCTACAGTGATGGAAACGGAAATCGCTGAACTCATCCACCAGGTTTATCCATCCATTGAAAAAATGCGCATGGTCAACTCCGGCACCGAAGCCACCATGAGCGCTCTCCGCGCTGCCAGAGGCTATACCGGCAGGGACAAGATCCTGAAATTTGAAGGCTGCTATCATGGACACGGCGACAGCCTTCTGGTGAAAGCCGGTTCCGGCGCCGCCACCTTTGGAAGCCCCGACAGCGCCGGTGTCACCAAAGGCACTGCCAAAGATACCCTGGTGGTTCCTTACAACGATATCCCCGCCTTCACAAAAATGATGGACGAAAAGGGCGATGAAATCGCCGCTGTCATCGTAGAACCAGTGGCAGGCAACATGTGCTGCGTACCTCCGGTGGAGGGATTCCTTGAAGCCCTCAGGAAAGAAACGGAAAAACACGGCACCGTCCTCATTTTTGACGAAGTCATGTGCGGCTTCCGTACCACCTTCCACGGTGCCCAGGCCCGCTATCATATCCACCCCGATATGACATGCCTCGGTAAAATCATTGGCGGCGGCCTCCCTGCAGCAGCCTACGGCGGCAGAAGAGAAATCATGAACTGCATCGCTCCCGACGGTTCCGTCTACCAGGCCGGCACCCTGTCCGGCAATCCCCTGGCAGTCACTGCCGGCATCGAAACACTGAAACAGATGATGGCCATTCCGGACTTTGATAAAATTCTGGAAAAGAAAACAAAGGACCTCCTGACAGGCTGGAAACAGGCTGCAGACAAAGCAGGGGTACCCCTTGTATGCCACCAGTCCGGCTCCATGTTCGGTATTTTCTTCTCCGAAAAAGACGTGCTCAATTATCACGACGCCTGCAGCGCTAATGCGGCGCAGTTCAAAGCCTGGTTCCTCTCCATGCTGAACCAGCACATCTACCTGGCTCCCTCTCCTTTTGAAACCCTCTTCATGTCTTACGCCCACAGCGACGAAGACATTGAAAAGACCATCCAGGCAGCAGACAAAGCCATGGAAGAAGCAGCGAAAGTTAAATAAATAAGTAAAAATCACGGTCTCCCTGCCGGGCCGTGATTTTTTTTGCCTGTCTGCGGGAAAGTTTTTCCTTATGTCCTCTGGCTGCCTCGTGAGCAGAGAAAGGTCCGGCCCCTGGAGGAAATTAAGGAAGCGCTGATTAAATCATTGTTTGCTTTTATTCTTGAATTTTTATGCAATGCGAGGAATGGGCTGACGCGAATAGCGAGCTATTTAAGGAAGCCCATGACGAAACAGTGCATAAAAATTCTTATAAAAGAAAACTCTATGAATTAATCAGTGCTTCCTTAAATATACAAAAAAATATATTTAATTTCCTTTACTTCGATAAATGTCTATGCTATAATATAAACATCGAAGGGGTTCGATAACGAGCCTCCACAGTGTGAACGAAGCAAAGGAGAAACACCCATGAAATTATCCGCAAAACTTTTAAAAGCCCTGAACAAACAGATCAATATGGAACTGGCTTCCGGCTATTTATACCGTTCCATGTCCCATGACATGAAGAACCTGGCTCTGAACGGCTATGCCAAATGGCTGGACAAGCAGTATGAAGAAGAAAGAGAACACGCTTTCAAAATCATTTCCTATGTAGAAGACAGAGATGGTGTAGTAGACTTTGACTCCGTAGAAGGCGTTAAGAAACATTACGACAAGCCGCTGGACGCTGCCAAAGATTCCCTGGCTCATGAAGAAAAAGTATCCGCTTCCATCAGAGACCTCTTCAAACTGGCCAGAGAAGAAGGGGACATTGAAACCGAAGTCTTCCTTCAGTGGTTCATCACCGAACAGATTGAGGAAGAAGTCAATGCCCGCGACAACGTGGCAGGCTTTGAAAAAGCAAAGGATTGCGAAGGACTGCTCTTCATGTTCGATGCACACTTGGGCGGCCGCTGATTTCTGATTCCTGTAAAGTACCTTCCTTTTGGAGGGTACTTTTTTGTTGGTGAGCGGGCTGTAGTCTGCACAAGGAAAAGCACGTAACGTCAGGCTTTTTCCTTAGCCTGCCCATAAAAGGGCCTTCCTGTTGTCGGCTGACCGACCCCAGATGACGAGTGTCCGGCGGGAAGAAATCGAGGCAGCACTGGTCATGGGATGCCCCCTTGACTCTGTCATTCTGAACGCAGTGAAGAATCTCGGTGCGTGGCAAATATGAAGCCATAGGAATTCATGCAGGGGCCTGGTACTTCGCCCTTCCCGCCGACTGGGATTCTTTAG
>OLPN01003762.1_pt1 | contig 10295 bp, 9 predicted proteins | sample 1672601 | NCBI WGS metagenome assembly OLPN01 (sample SAMEA3136704, study PRJEB25190) | human gut metagenome
GCTTCCGTCTGGTGAATATAGAGCTTTTCGATTCCATGATTCTTTAAAAATTTCACAATATCCGGATGCAGTTTCTCCGGAAAATCGGCATACTCCGGCTCCCGGGCGGGGATGGTTTTTCTGTAAATAATGAGGTCTTCTGTCATTTTGTCCCTTTTCTCCTGTCGCTTTTTCTCTGATTATAACACTCATCTGAAAATCCTGCCACCGTTCCTGTGACATAAAAAATCCTGTGACGACCTGCGCCACAGGAAATTCTTTACTCGTTTACATCCCAGACCTCTTTTGCAAGGTTAAATACCGCCCAGCCCTTGGGCCAGCCTGCATAGAAGGCAACGTGGGTGATGATGGCTGCGATCTCTTTCTGAGTCACGCCATGAGCCTTTGTGTTCTGTAAGTGAAATTCACTCGCCCTCTGTATCGTTGGTCTTATTTACCGCTTTTTTTGCTACTTCCAGTCCTTTTACCAGAATCTCCGGCACCTGAAAGCCCGCCTCCACGAAGTTCTCGCAGAAAGAGTATTGTATGTGTCCATCGCCTTCACCTGTTATCCCCCCCCGCTTTTTTCGAATCCCTCTAAATATATGTCGCGGCAGGGCTGGGGTTTCGTGTGGTTTTTGCTTTAATTTCCAAGAACAGCCGATACCTTGATCTCTTTTTCCGCATCACTGAGATCGAAAGCGCCGCCATCCTCCACGGTAACATGCACTTCATAGAGCATATCCTCGGAAAGGGTCTCCGGAGTCTCTCCGCTCTCTGTCTGAATGTGCCACAGATCAGCCGGAACTTCCGCTAATGTACCCTCTGTATTATATGCATAGAGTTTCATTGCATCCTCACTTCCGGAAAGTCCCTTCATCCGAAGAGCCACTGTCGTATTCGGATGGACATTTTCCACCGTCACCGTATTCAGCCAGCTGGCAACCATTCCTTCTCCGCCGTCCGCTTCAAACGTTTCCTGGCTCAGCACATTCCGCATGGCCTGATCGAGATCCACTTCACGGTATGGCATTTCCGGCAGATAAACGAAACGATCCTGAAGTCTTAAGAGCTCCAGATACCCCGTCGGACAATAAAGGGCGTTTCCGCTGTTTCCCGCATACATACCGATCGCCATATTGTTATAGCCGGGCTTATTGGCGACATCCATGGTAAATACCGTCTCGCCGGTCTCAAAATCCAGGATGATATACTGCCACATACCGGTTTCCAGATCCTGAACATAGCCGTAAACATAACCTGTTGCCGTAGAAAGCTTCAAGATGGAAGTGTCCGCCAGATCACTTCTGCACCAGATGCTCTTCATCTCATAGCCATCCTCTGTTTTTACCGTATCGACGCGCTCCACACCCGGCATAATCATTTTGTTTCCCTGTCTCAGCCAGTTCACATCGTAAATATTTTCATAGCTCTGTACGGAAGAATCGTTGTCTGCCTCCGCAAGTTTGGCACTGCCCGCTCCAAACCAGTTGCAGACGATGGTGCTCACGGTTCCCGCTCCGTCATCGTATACGATGGCAGAATTTTCCACAGAAACCTGTGTTCCCTCCGGAAGTTCATCGATCACAGGAAGGCTGGCTACCACTTCCCCCGTCTTCATATCCAGCGCAAGAAGATTTACCGGATTCTGATTATCGGTAAACATCACCAGATCTTTGGTCAGAGACGGAGAACAGCCGCTGCCCCAGGCCAGTCCGCCGCCGGTAGTCGCATCACCTTCTGCACTGTCTTTTGCTCCGACGCTCTCATAAGGCGTCTCCCAGACCTTTTTTACCCCGTTATCCGCCTGCATCAGATAACAGTTCTGGTTGGTCAGGATCACAGCTCCGTCTTTGGAGGCCGCAATTCCATTTTCTGCACCTTCCCCGGGAGTCAGCTCATATACGAATACTGCCTCTGATAGATCGGTCTCTTCTCCATTTAAAATGGCATTGATGGCTGTCCGGGAAATATATCCCAAGGTTCCCTGCTGCTGCCGGTCCGGATAAATGCGGAAGCCGCCGGTGGCAAACCAGAGATTTCCGTCATAATCAAAGACAACCGAGAGTAAATTCTGATCCAAAGTCTTTCCGAGAGCTGCCTCCGCTACGGCTTTGATATCAATGTCCAGCACTTTTTCAAACTCCGGAAGCACATTTTCCTCTTCATCCATCGTTTTCAGCATAAGCACATGGTTGTTGCTCGTCGGGCATACCAGCCGGTTGCTCTCATCCACAAAGGAATACGAGCTCTGAATCATATAGCCGCCTCCGTCCTGCTGCTTGGGCGAAAAATAGCCGATAGTTGTCGTCTCATCCGCATTGATGTCACGGATCGCGAGGCCTCCTAAGAACGGCACCACCGCATGGCCGTAGGAGTCAAAAAAGATCGCCGGAGAAGCGTTGGCATTCACTTTTTCATAGGAAACATGAATCTCCGGGTAAATAGCCAGCGGCAGCACTTCATCCGTTGTATCTGTGTTGTAGCAGTCGTGATGGATATTGGCGTCATTTTTTACCATATAAGGATTTGCATCCACCGATTTTTCTGTAAGCGGTTTTATTGTCAGGCCGGAAGTCTCCTCTGCTGCCTGTACTTTTCCAGTTCCAGTTGTAAACATCAATGCGATCATCGCAAGAATCATCGTTCTTTTTTTCATGGTCGTTCTCCTTCCTGTTTTATTGCTTTTATTATAAAAAAGCTGGAATTTTTTTCAATCCATCTGTCACGAACTGTCAAAAAACAGCACGAATTGTAAGGAGCGATAGCCGTTTTTATGATTCTGTGCTATACTGTTTCCAGATATTGGATAAAGGAAGAATACATATGAGAATTGCAGTTGTCGATGATATCGCCGATGAACGGAAACTTTTATGCAGCAGGCTGACAGAACAGTTTGCACGGCGCGGTGTTCATGCGGATTTATTTGAATATGAAAATGGAGAAAGCTTTCTTGCAGGAGCAAAAGAACGGCCTTTTACGGTCGTATTTTTGGATATTTACATGACGGGAGCAAACGGAATCGAAACGGCAAAAGAGCTTCGAGGCTTCGATTCCGACTGCCTCCTTGTCTTTACCACCACCTCTACTGATCATGCGCTGGAAGGTTTCCGGGTCCGGGCCATGCATTACCTCGTGAAGCCCTATGAGGAGAAAGAGCTTTCCGGGCTGACTGATGAGATCCTCTCCCGGATTCCATCTTCGGGAAAATATCTCGATGTCAAAGTGAACGGGAGTAACGTCCAGATTCCTTTCCAGAAAATCGTATTTGCAGAGCATTTTTCCCATATGATCCATATTCACACCACCCGGAAAAAGGAAGTGCTCACGCGTCAGTCCTTTGAAGCCTTTACTTCGCTTTTAAAAGTGGATCCCCGTTTCTATCTCTGCAACCGCGGCATTGTCATCAATCTGGAACACGCCGTTGATTTTGACGGAAAGGAATTCCTTCTGGACGATGAAACCCGGATTCCTGTCAGCCGGAAGCTCATCAAAGATGCCCGGCAGACTTTCATGGATTATCTTTTCCAAAGGGGGACACAGCCATGAACCAGTTTCTGCGCCCATTTCTGGAACTCACCGTGATCCTTCCGGGAATGTTCCTCGCTTATCTTCCGGTAAGCAGTTATCTGCGGCAGAAACCTCTGAAACTGACAGCCTGGCTTTTTCCCCTGCTTCTGGGGCTCTGTATTTCGGGCGGTTTTCTGTCCTGTTTCTTTCAAATTTCAACGCTACCCGTTCTTTTTCTTCTACTGCCACTGCTCCTGTTTCTCTATCACAAGACGCTTCGGATCTCCATCTGGAAGTCCGGCAGTATTTTTCTGGCTGTCTGCGCGGTTTTTGCCTGCCTCAACAGCCTTTCCCGGGCGGTAAATGCCATTACAACTGCCAACCTCAATCTGACAGAAAACGAACTGTGGTTTCAGACCAAATCCGGCCTCTTTTACAACGCAATCTGTTTAAGCTTCGCTCTGGCTACCTGGTATCCTGCCTCCCATGCGGCAAAAAATATGATCGACGATGAAAATTTTGCCCGGACTTGGTATATCTTCTGGATTCTGCCGCTGACCTTTATCGGACTCAATCTTTTCATGGTTCCCAGATACCGCAACACACTGTATACCGGCCGGATCCTACATGGATATATCGTCATCAGTCTTGTACTTCTGGCAATTCTGGTACTTTTTTATGCCATGTTTCTTCTCATGGCAGACAGCCTAAACCGAAACGCAAGGCTTCAGCAGGAAAATCACTTTCTTTCTCTCCAGCAGGCCCGTTACGATAACCTCCGCGCCGCCATTGAGGAAGCCCGTCAGGCACGGCACGATATCCGCCACCATTTTCTTCAGCTGTCTGTCCTGGCAGAAAACGGCGATCTGGAAAAGATCAAGGAATACCTTTCCCACGCAGCCAGCAAAATTCCCAACTCGGATCTTCATTTCTGTGAAAATCAGGCAGTGGACAGTGTACTCGGCTACTATTCCGCCCTGACAAAGCGGGAAAATATTCCCTTCCAGGCCAAAATCGATCTGCCGCCCCGGCTTGCCATCGACGAGATCGATCTTTGCCTCGTCCTCTCCAACCTTCTGGAAAATGCTCTGGAAGCCAGCCAGAAGACGAATGTTGCCCGGCGGAAAATCGACGTAATGATCTGCCTTCACCATACGCATCTTCTTCTCATTCAAGTCGAGAACACCTTCGATGGAAAAATCGAGCAGAAAAATACCGTTTTCCAGTCCTCCAAACGCCCCGGGAACGGCATCGGCATCCAGTCTGTGCGGCATATCGCTGAGAAGAATGGCGGAGGAAGCAGCTTTACTTATGAGGATGGGAAATTTGAGGCGAAGGTGATGTTGCGGACAGATGAAAAAAGTGCTGTATATACTGGTCTGAAAACCTTGCACCCCCGAAAAAAAACGAGTATACTCATACTGTCTGCTGTCAACGGACAAATTACAAATGACTGGAGATTGGTATTATGAATGAAATTAAATTAAGAGAATACGCGAAACTGATCGTAAAAATCGGTGCGAATGTGCAGAAAGGACAGGTTGTCCGTCTGCAGGTTGGCGTAGATCAGGTTCCCCTTGCAAAAATGGTAACTGAGGAGTGCTATAAAGCAGGCGCAAGCCGCGTAGAGCTTTTCTGGTCCTGTGGAGAGATCAACAAACTGGATTACCAGTACGCTTCCGCTGAAGTTCTCGGCGAGGTTCCCGTCTGGGAGGAAGAACGCACAAAACAGATGGTAGAGCAGCTTCCGGTTCGTATCTTTATTGATTCCTCTGATCCGGATGAGCTGGCTGGTATTTCCCCGGATCTCATCTCCACCGTCAGCCAGATGCGTCAGAAAGTTCTCAAAAAATACCGCGATCAGATTGACGGCAAACACCAGTGGCTCATCGTCGCTGCAGCTTCCCCGAAGTGGGCGAAAAAAATCTTCCCGAACGAGACTGAGGAAATAGCTGTTGAGAAGCTGTGGGATGCGATTTTTGACTGCGTTTACTTAAAAGACGGCGAGGATGCCGAAAAGATCTGGCAGGCACACAACGACCGCATGACCCAGAAGGCCAACTGGCTCACCGAGCAGAACTTCAAATCTCTTCATTACACCAGCAGCAACGGTACAGACTTTACCGTAGAGCTGATTCCGGGCGCCAAATGGGGCAGCGCAGGTGACATCAACCATGTAAACGGCGCTTTCTTCGTTCCGAATATGCCCACTGAGGAGGTTTTCACCAGCCCTATGAGAGGCAAATGTGAGGGCCGTCTGGTTTCCACCAAGCCGTTAAGCCGTTCCGGTCAGGTTATCAACAACTTTACCGTTGATTTCAAAGACGGAAGAGTCGTGGACTGTCACGCAGAAGAAGGAGAAGAAGTCCTGAAGAAAATGTTCTCCATGGACGAGGGTGCTTCCATGCTGGGCGAGGTTGCACTGGTTCCCAAGGAATCCCCCATCAACCAGTCCGCTCTCATGTTCTTCAACACCCTTTTTGATGAGAATGCCTGCTGCCACGTTGCTGCCGGCCGAGGTTTCTCTGAAGTGATCGAAGGTTTCATGGATATGACCGATGAGGAAATCTACGCGAAAGGAATTAACGATTCCATCATTCATATGGATTTCATGATCGGTTCTGACGACCTCCATATTGTGGGAATCCGCGAGGATGGAAGCGAGACGGATATCTTCGTTAACGGAACTTGGGCGGAGTAATTTACTATGAAAGTCCCGGACGGTAGCCATGAATGAGCCATGCCTGCATGAGCGAATTCATGGATATCGGACAGACTAGACCGTATGAGTAAGTAGGATTACAAATGCAGTCGACAGCTGTGGGAGCACCACAGGCGCGGAACAGCTGGTTTAAAAAAATCGGGAAGAAAATCTGGTTCTGCCAGACTTCTTCCCGATTTTTATATCAAAGTTCTATACGAAATCTTTGATCTGCCTTTCTGCTGTTATCAATATCCAGCCCCGTTATCTGTCTGCTTCATAATCTTCACGAGACGGCTGGTTCCCAGGCGGTCTGCGCCAAGGCGCATGAACTCTTCTGCGTCAGCAAAGGAAGAGATGCCGCCGGCTGCTTTTACCTTCACGCCTTCTCCCACATGCTCTTTCATGAGCTTCACATCCTCGAAGGTTGCTCCGGCTTTGGAGAAACCGGTGGAAGTCTTGATAAATTCGGCTCCGGACTTGGTGACGATCTCGCACATTTTAATTTTCTCTTCCTCGGTAAGAAGACAGGTCTCGATAATGACTTTCAGGATCTTTCCATTGCAGGCTTCATGGATCTGGCAGATTTCATTTTCCACCTCATCATATCTGCCGTCCTTTAAGAAACCGATGTTGATGACCATATCGATCTCTCTGGCTCCGTTTGCAATGGCGTCCTTTGTCTCAAAAACTTTTGTTGCCGTGGTGCTGTAGCCGTTGGGGAAACCGATAACGGTACAGATGGGAAGTTTTCCGTCTACATACTCCGCGGCCTGTTTTACATAGGCTGCCGGAATACAGGCGGAAGCGGTGCCAAATTTCATGGCGTCATCCAGAATCTCTTTGATCTCTGCCCAGGTGGCAGTCTGAGTCAGCAGGGTGTGGTCTACGATTTTTAAAACATCACTTGTATTCATTCTTTTCTCCTTTTTCAGTCGGTAAGTTTTTCTAAGATGGAGGTGCCGATCGTTCCTTCGGGCATTTTCAGGCCGAAGTTATCCATGATCGTCGCTCCGATAATGGCAAAGGTGTCGGTCTCTTCCAGCTGCGCCCCGTTTTTCATGGAGGGGGAATAAGCCAGGAAGGGCACTTTTTCTCTGGTGTGGTCGGTTCCCGTATGGGTGGGGTCGTTTCCATGATCCGCAGTCAGAATCAGAAGATCATCCCCTTTCAGTTCTTTCAGAAGCTCGCCTAATTTCACATCAAACCGCTCCAGCTCTGCCGCATAGCCCGCCACGTTTCTCCGGTGTCCCCAGAGGGCATCAAAATCCACCAGATTCACAAAGCAGAGGCCCTGGAAATCTCTCTTCGCGATCTCGATGGTCTGCTCCATGCCGTGAACGGAACTCTTGGACTTATTGGACTCGGTCAGTCCTTCCCCGTCGAAAATATCATAGATTTTTCCTACAGAGATCACATCCAGCCCCGCATCCTTCAGCACGTTGAGAGCTGTTCTTCCGAAGGGCTTCAGCGCATAGTCGTGACGGTTGCTGGTGCGCTTGAACTCTCCTTTTTTCCTGCCCACATAGGGTCTTGCGATGACACGGCCGACCTTCCACTCGTCCTTCATCGTCAGCTCTCTGGCAATCTCACAACAGCGATAGAGCTCATCCAGGCCGAAGGTCTCCTCGTTTCCGCAGATCTGGAGTACGGAATCGGCAGAGGTGTAAACGATCATATGACCCGTCGCGATCTCTTCTTCTCCCAGCTCATCCAGAATCTCGGTTCCGCTGGCGCTCTTGTTGCCGATCACTTTATGGCCTGTACGCTTCTCCAGCTCCTCAATGAGTTCGGGTGGGAAACCGTGCTCCGTAAAGGTCTTAAACGGGGTCGTGATATGCAGTCCCATCATCTCCCAGTGGCCGGTCATGGTATCTTTTCCGCGGCTGGCTTCTCTCAGTTTTCCATAGCGGGCCAGGGGCGCTTCCACTGGCGCTACACCCTGAAGCTGATGAAGATTTGCCATACCCAGCTTCTGAAGGTTCGGAATCTTGAAATTCTCTGTCCGCGCTGCGATATGCCCTAAGGTGTCACAGCCTGCGTCTCCGTACTCTGCGGCATCCGGCATGGCACCCACGCCAAGAGAATCCAGAACGATTGTAAAAATACGCTGATATTTTTTCATTTTGCCTTCCTTTCGCGGTCTTCCTTAATAAGTTTCCGGATGGCCTCCACGCCCACGGTGATGGCTGCTTCCGTGTCGTGGACAATGGGATTATCCATGCCGAGGGCGTTCCGTTCCTGATTTCCCATAACCAGGAAGGTGGAACCACAGCGGACTCTTAAATGCTGGGCCACAATAAACAGCGCCGCGGATTCCATCTCGGAAGCCTTACAGCCCATCCGTTTCCAGGCTTCCCATTTATTCAACAACTCATAGCTCACCGGCATTCTCTGAGGCTCATGCTGACCATAAAAAGCATCCTTGCACTGAACCACACCAGTGTGGTAGGTATGTCCCAGCTCCTCACAGGCAGCTACCAGGGCGTTTGCCACATCAAAATCTGCGACAGCCGGATATTCGATGGGGGCATATTCCCGGCTGGTGCCCTCCATCCGGACAGCGCCGGTGGCTACCACAATGTCGCCGCCTTTTACATCCAGCTCGATGCCGCCGCAGGTGCCCACACGGATAAAGGTATCCGCTCCACAGAGCACCAGCTCTTCCATCGCAATTGAGGCGGAAGGACCGCCAATGCCCGTTGAAGTCACGCTGACCTTTTCTCCGTCCAGATAGCCCGTGTAGGTGACAAATTCTCTGCTGTCCGCAATGAGTTTCGCATCGTCAAAATGCTTTGCGATCTTCGCACATCTCTTGGGATCCCCTGGCAGGATCACATAGCGGCCCACATCCCCCGGTCGGATCTGGAGATGATACTGAAGATCCTTTTCTCCTGAATAATTCTGCATCATTTTACCTCTCTTTCGTTTATAAGGTAAGTTTTACTTTATTCTCAGTGTCCTTAAATATGCTTTCTGCTCCTGAGTGATCCGGTAGCTCTCAATGGCCTTCTGGATCGTTTTGTTATGCGTCCAGGCATCCAGCCTCTTCTCCTCCAGAAAAGGAAAAATCGCTTCATACTGCTTCGCCAGAGCCGTGGCAAAATACCAGGCCCGCATCATGTTCACATAGTATTCCTTCGAACGGATTTTTGCCACTTTTTCCGGATATTCCAGCGAAAAATGTTCCTCCAGGTAGTAGCGCATCAGCATCCCGATGCCAAAACGGATCGTATAGGTGTGATCCGAGGCCAGCCAGCGCTCGACCTCTTCTGTAAAAGTATCAAGATGCTTCTTTACCACCCGAACCGTCAGAAGATCGCAGGTAGCCCAGTTGTCGATACAGGGCAGAAAACGGTTCAGCTCTCTGATCAGCGTCGGATAATCTTTAATCTGCTCAATCAGAAGTCCGTGGAGGTTATTTTCCTCATAATACTGATGGGGAAGTACTTTTAAAAATTCCTTCGCTTCTTCGGTTTTTCCAAACTCTTTTGCAAAGGCCCGAAGTTTCGGTGTCCGTACATCAATGACCCTTGCCTTGTCCACCGTAGGCATCAGCTTCGCATGAAAATCCCGGTAGGAAAGGTCCTGCAGGGCAAAAAGTTCCTGTTGTATATCCACTTTTATTTCACTCCCGTTCATATCAATCAGCTTTCCAGCTCAAAGATACTATCCACCCGGTGTCTTCGGTCAACCACATTGTTATACTGCAATACTTTATATTCTTCAATCAGTTCTGCATATTCTTCCGGCAGTGAATCCATAGAATACCAGTTGCCCTCGGAATCACACACTGCGCCGATTCCGATAATCGGTAATTTTTCCTTAAGCTGCAAAAGGAACTTATTATAAACCGTCATTTCGAGGCCCGCCTGCTCAAGAATATAACTGCCCAGATAGTTGCTACTCATGTTTTCCTGTGTGGATTCTGAAGGATAATTAGTCCAGATAATGTACGGTGTTTTATAGGTTTCCTGTACCTGAAATAAATCCAGCGTTCCAAAATCCTGTCCCACTAATTCGCTGAAAAATCCCCAGTCTAAACTTGGCCAATGGTCTCCGAACATAACAATCATAGTTGGCTCATCAACATATTTAAAGAAAC
>OLPN01003772.1_pt1 | contig 10269 bp, 6 predicted proteins | sample 1672601 | NCBI WGS metagenome assembly OLPN01 (sample SAMEA3136704, study PRJEB25190) | human gut metagenome
CGTTGAACGCCCTCAAAGCATTGCGCGGCGCACCCATCAGCATGGGCCGGGGTGAGATTCCCGTGGAGCTGCGGCCAGCAGACATCCGTTTTTTGCCTCTTTAATTTTCAGATAAATCTTCTGCTTTTCTGTTTACGGATAGTTCGTAAACTTTTCATTAGCAGCAGACAAACCCGAAACGGCGCGGTACAATGAGGGTGGAAGTTATGAATGAACACCCTTTTGCGTGCCGTTTCTGACTGGAAAGGAGGCTGCTGTGTCAGAGATTCAGAACGGTACGGAGAAAAGGCCTTTGGAGTGCCGCACCTATACGGTCAATGACATTGCCGTGATCTTAGGTGTCAGCCAGGCACGGGCATATAGCCTTGTGCGGGAGGACCTTTTCAAAAGCGTACGAATTGGCAACTCCATACGGATTTCCAAGCGGTCGTTCGACCACTGGCTGGAGTCACTTGACCTGTGACACAAGAAAGGAAGATTCGTTATGGCATCCATTATCAAAAGAAAGAAAAACTATTCTATTGTTTATACCTATGTGGACGAGAACGGCGAGACCAAGCAGAAATGGGAAACCCGCACTTCCTACCAGGAGGCATTGAAGCGCAAGGCAGAGATTGAGAGTCAGAAAAGCTCCCACTCCTTCCTTCCGCCCACCAATCAGAATATTGCGGAGTTCCTGTCGGACTTCGTCTCCCTCTATGGCGAAAAGCGGTGGGACGTGTCTATGTACGACAGCCAAAACTCGCTGATTGCCAACTACATCAACCCCATCATTGGGGATATGCAGGTGCAGGACATCACCACGCGGGTAGTGGATAAGTACATCCAGACTTTGCAGAAACCCCCTGCTGTGAACACCAGGACGCACCACGCCAAAACGGAGTTTGTCACCAACGCTACCATCGAAAAGATCATCAAACTTCTCCGCTGCGCCTTCAAACAGGCGGTTCGGTGGGAGCTGGTTGCCAAGAACCCATTTGACAATGTGGTGCTGCCCAAAGTGGAATACAAGAAGCGGGACATCTGGACCGCCGATATGATCCGCACCGTCCTGGATCAGTGTACGGATAGCAAACTCTATGTGGCAATGAATCTGGCCTTTGCCTGTTCGCTGCGCATGGGTGAGATTCTGGGGCTGACCTGGAGCAATGTCCACATCTCCGATGAAGATATTGCCGATGACAACGCCTATGTCTACATCGATAAGGAGCTGGCGCGGGCCTCCAAGCGAGCCATTGAGATGCTGGGGCAAAAGGACATCTACCATATGTTCACGCCGCTGTTTCCCAACACCAGCACCAGGATCATCTTGAAAAAGCCCAAGACCGATTCCAGTATCCGCAAGGTGTGGCTGCCCAAGACCCTGGCTTATATCCTGCGGGAATGGAAGTCCGCGCAAGACGAGCTTCGGGCGCTGCTCCGTGACGAGTATCAGGACTACGACCTGGTGGTGGCGCTGGCCAATGGCCGCCCTTGTGAGGACCGTATCATCCTGAAGTCGTTTGAGAAGCTGCGGGAGAAAGCAGGGCTTCCAAAAGTGGTCTTTCACTCCCTGCGACATTCCAGCACCACCTATAAGCTGAAGCTCAACCACGGCGATCTGAAAGCCACCCAGGGCGATACAGGCCATGCCGAGATCGACATGATAACCAGTATCTATGCTCACATTCTGGACGAGGATCGGAAGATCAACGCCCAGAAGTTTGAGAGCGCCTTCTATGCCAATCCTGATCTGCGTTCGGTTCGCCCCCCGGAAGAACCAAAGGAATCGGCTCCCGCCACATTGGATTTGGAGGCCCTGGTGGAACAGCTTCGCAAGTCGCCGGAACTGGCCAACACACTGGCTACATTGCTGGCGTCGGCCCCATCCGAAAAATAGGGCGGGAAAATCGTATTAGCAAATCGGCGTTTTTTATTAGCAAGGCCGGAAAAATAGTTCGAAGCCAATTAGCAGGCATACAGCGGAAAATGTATAAAATCGTTCCGGCGGAGCGGCAAGAATGCTCCGAAGAAACGATAACAAAAAACCGCTGTAAACCATCGAAAAACGGCTTACAGCGGTCATTTTTGGCACCCCACAGCTGGGTTTGAACCAGTAGCCTGTCGCTTAGGAGGCGACCGCTCTATCCAACTGAGCTACGGGGGCTTATACAGAAAATATTCAATTTTACAGGGCTCCAGGATTCGAACGATTCGATTTTTAGGAGCCTTTAGATTAAATTTTCCAGTATTACTCTACCAGTCAACCGTGAATTTTTGTCTCTTCATTATCCTTTATACGCGCGATAGAGGAACGCCACAATCTGTGCGCGCGTACAAGTGTTGTTCAGTATAAACAGGTATCGCCGATGCCATCAGCAATATCCTTCTCAACGACTCACTCGACCGCCCCGTAATAATAGGCAATCATTCAATATGTCGTAGAAGAAGTTTCGCACACTGGTCTTCCTTAAAGGCTGCTTTGGCGGTGACTGTGCCGTGCGCAATCGAGCAGTGCTGCTGCCATGATCGCATTCGCGCCACCTATGCATACAGTGTCCAGTTCTCCGCCTGTCAATAATCGCTAGTGCCTTTGCCATTGCTGTCACCATCACTGGCATCACCAACCGACAGACGCTACCTCACCGTGTCGGCATAAGGTTCAGAGCAAGCACCTCGCCGTAGATGACAGTCATGGTATTTGACGTTACCTCACTGCTGCTGTTGGAATCGAAAGTACCGTGTAAGTGTTGATACATCCCCCGCTTAATAGTATTGCTTTTATATCTCCTTGACGTTTTTCGCCTGCTGCTCAAAGTATACTCAGAATTTTGATTTCAGGTATCAAAAAAAGCACCTTCACGTTGTGCATTTTTTTGATACCACTGCCTTTCCATACGACTTTCCACTTTCGGGGTCACCTACCCGGAGGTTTTCTAAGTGTTCTGAAAAATACAAAAAAACCGCTGATTTCCTACGAAATCAGCGGTTAAACATGGTTGCGGGGACAGGACTTGAACCTGCGGCCTCCGGGTTATGAGCCCGACGAGCTACCAACTGCTCTACCCCGCGATATAGATTTTATCGCAACTCTCTCTCAGAGTGCTTATATACTATACCATAGGATAGAGCAGTTGTCAAGCATGATTTTCAATTTTCTATTCGACAAATTCAGTCTTTTATCTCGCTGTCCTCTGCGGGCAGCAGATCCGGCAGTTCAAACCAGAAGCAGATACCGCCTTCGACGTTCTCCGCGCCGCAGGCGCCGTGCAGGGTATCCGCGATGGCGCGGACAAGCGACAGACCGATGCCGGTGCCGCCGGCCTCTCGGGTGCGGGCGCGATCGGTGCGGTAGAATTTCTCCCAGATCTTCGGCAGCTCCTCCTCCGGCAGACCTTCACCTTCATTGAACACGGACAGGCGCACGCTGTTTCCGGTTCTTGCCGCCGAAATCTCAATGTGCTTGCCCTCGGGCGTGTAGCGGATGGCGTTGGACAGGTAATTCATCAGCACCTGATCGAGCAGATCACCGTCCGTGCGGACCGTAATATGCGTGTTCTCATATTCCACGGTCAAACCTCGGTTTTCACACAAAACAGCGGTTTTGCGCACCGCTTCCGCACAAAGTGCATGCAGATCAATATCCTCGTCGAACGTCTGCTCTGCACCCAGCTCCAGCCGTGAAAGACTGAGCAGCTGCATGACCAGTTTGTTCATGTGGTCGGCCTCATCGGCGATGGTGTCGCAGTAGAACTTGCGGTCCTCGGGGTCATCGGCCACGCCAGCCGTCAGGCCCTCGGCATAGCCCTGAATGAGCGCAATCGGCGTTTTCAGCTCATGCGACACGTTGACGATAAACTCCTGCCGCATATTGTCGATACGCTCCTTCTCCTCGATCTCCTGCGCCAGCTGATCATTGGACTCCTTCAGCTCACCGATCGCCTGCTCCAAATACGCAGACAGACGGTTGAGCGACTGTCCCAGCTGGTCAATCTCATCGCCGTCCTCCTTGCCGGTGTACTGCATAGAGAAATCCAGCTCACTCATTCGGTCGGCCAGTCCCGCCATTTGAATAAGCGGGCGCGTAAACTGACGCGAGATAACATAGCCGCACCCCAGACAAATCAGCAGCGCACAGCCGCCGGCAATCAGCAGAAACACCAGATTCAGCGAAGAATTCTGTTCGATATACGCATAGGGCATATATGCGATCAGATATTCACCGTGTTCCGCATTCAGCACGCCGATCAGACACAGATACTGGTCATTATCGCGCAGACTGATCGTCATAAAGCGGTATTCGTTTTTACCCAAATCTACCCAGTCACGATTCTGGACCACGGACGCCAGCACCGCAAAGCTGCGGAACTTTTGCTCCATGTGCCCAAAATCAAACCCTACGTCGCCCTCCTGCATGGCAGACGAGGTCATCACATCGCCGTTATCGGTCACCACCGCCAGACGAATGGCACTGCGGCTCTCATAGCTGTCCAGCAGCGCGGCAACATCCGAGGAATCACTCGCGTAGCTGGTGCAGATGCTGCCGTAGGCATCACGCAGCTCGCTTCGGCGTGTCATCATATAGTAATCCTGATAAAAAAACACGTTGAGCAGCACCAGAATACCGATAAACACCAGCGCGATAATGCTGATCGCGGCAAAAAACTTAAACCGGATTGACCGATGCTTCAGCTTCATACCTCAAAGCGGTAACCGTAGCCGCGCACGGTTTCGATCATGGTGCCGCACTCCCCGAGCTTGGCGCGCAGCTTTTTGACGTGCGTATCCACGGTACGCAGGTCGCCGAAGTAGTCGTAACCCCAGACAGCATTGAGGATGCTCTCGCGCGACAGCGCAATCGCGCGGTTGTTCTTAAAGTAGATGAGCAACTCGTACTCCTTGGGGGTCAGGTCGATCGGCTTGTTCTCCACCATGACCTCACGGCGCAGCTCATTGACCGACAGCTTGCCGAGCTGTTCGAGCGGTGCACCGGCGCGGCCTTCTCGTTTGAGCAGTGTGCGCACGCGGGCCGCCAGCACGATCGGCGAAAACGGCTTGGTAACGTAATCGTCCGCACCACCTTCCAGGCCGCGCACCTGATCCGCGTCCTCGGCACGGGCGGTGAGCAGCATAACCGGCAGGTGGGTTTCGCCGTGCTCCTGCTCGCGCAGCTCCCGCAGGACTTCAAAGCCGTCCATCCCCGGCATCATCACGTCCAGAATGGCCATATCCAGTCCCGGACGGCGGTTCTCCAGAATATTCAGCGCTTCCTTTCCATCGGCGGCTTCGACGATGGTATGACCGTCCCGCTTGAGAAAGTCGCTGACCAGACGACGGATACGCGCCTCATCGTCTGCGATTAAAATAGTAGACAATATAATTCCACCTTACATTCTTATAATACCGCAAGTATACCCCCGGTGTTTGTTCGTTGTGTGAACAAAATCATGGGTTTTCAATTTTTGTTGAACAGGAGGTTGCTGCTTGAGAAGCGAACCTAACTTGCCTGCCCGGCAGGGGCACCGTACCCACGGCGAGGGGCACAAGAGGGATGGACACCTATGGTTTCCACCCCTCTTGTGAATCTCCCCGCTTCCTCTTAGCGTCTGCCTGTCATAGAACTGAGACTCGCCAGAGAAACGGCCATATTGTTTATCTTCCGTAGGGGCGACCAATGTGTCCGCCCATTTCTCTACCTTTACGCAGTATCAGATACTCTGCTGCTACACATACGGTTTAGTCTACGCAGGCGCGACACAAGGTGAATTGCCCGAAGGGCAAGAGAAGGTCCCCTGGGGGATACCCGTGTCGCGCAACTCGTTTGCACGTTATTGTGCACGGCACCGTTGGATTAAGCCGTGAACAACTCGTAGCTATACGGCATCCACAGTGCGGGCAGACTGCTGTCGGCTGTTGCCTTGTGCATGGTCAGCTTGACGTATTTGCCGTTTTCTTTACCGGTATTCGGGTCGGTAAACTGATAGGTCAGCGATGCAAATTCGTTATTATCGCCGTAAATCTGCTCGGAATCGCTGTCGAACCTGCCGTATTTATCGTTCAGGCCGAGGAAAGCCCGTGCTCCCTGTTCGGGGGTCTGGTCACTTTGCAGGGTTTGCTGTATCGTTTTCTGCTCACTGTCGGAGTAAAGCGTAAACTCGAGTCTACTGCACAGCAAATCAAACTGCTCTGCGGTCAAGCCCTTTGTAGAATCAGCCAAATGCTCCACCGTTGTCGGTTCGGTATTGGTAATATCCTTGAAAGTCACCCTATCAGCGGCATAGACCTTATACTGTGCTTCGGTTGTCCAGTCGATACGGCTGACATAGACCTCACAGGAATTATTATTCGTATTCACGGCAACCTGATACGGCTGATCGTGCTGTGCGCCCATATGCAGGACCGCATAATGTGCACCAAGACTTGTCAGCAGCTGCGCACGGCGAACGGTACCGTCCTTATCCGTCAGGTCGTCGAGTACAAAATCATCCGCAGTGATATTCTGCGCGGCAGTGAACATTTCCTTGTACTTGGCAGCAATCTCCTGATCGGCCGGGTCATACTGCACATCGGATACATACGCCAGATAATAGGTCAAACCGTCCTTTTCGGCAAGCTGCTTGACCGGAGACGGATAGTTTTCCGTCCAGTTTTCGCCGTATTCGCTGTGCAAAACGGCGGTTGCGTCTACATTCAGCGTCATAATGCAGATGTCATGCGCCGAGCTGCTGTCTGCCTCATCCAGCATATTGAAATGCACACTGCCGTCCTCATACTGGCGGATGCCGACCGTATTACGGAACGAAAGCGGCATCTCGAGCGTATAGCCCAGCACATCATTGCGGTATTCCACCGAGTTCATGGTTTCGTCACCGTGTACGACGGTGGCCGCCTCCCCGTTCGACAGGACGTACAGCGCCGCCGCCTTGTGCTGAATGTGACGGGCATCGGTGTATTCCAGCACCAGTGCGTGCAGGTACGGCTCCACCGCCGTGGAGGTAAGCGACTTGCTCATGCTCTCCGGCACGGTGTACGTCCAGCCGTCAGCGGTTTTGGTGAGCACTGTCTGCTCATCTGTCAGCGCATCCTGCATGGTGCCGTCCGAATTGACCAGCCGGTTGGTGAGCTGTACGCCGCCGGACGGCTCGTTCGCAAACGTAAATTTGATGGTATCACCGACTGCCAGCTCAGGCAGTTTGCCGGTCGTCAGCGCACCTCTTGCGTTCGCACCGATGCCGAGCTCCTGCTCCCCGCTCTTGGCGGTGATGTCCTCCACCACGCCGACCGGCTGCCAGTAGCCCGCGGCGGTTTTCTCCAGCTGCACCTTGACCGGCGCACTGGAATCGCCAAATGTCAGCTGTACAACGGCAATTTCCGTATTATCATCGCTGTTGCTCCAGCCGCCGACGGCCTGCCAGATGACCTCGGTGTCCTTCAGCAGCATCAGATAGGAATCGCCGCGCAGCGCCATGCCGAAATACTGCATAGCCGCCTGTGCCGGATCGGCGTAGCCTCTTATCATCTGCGTATCCATGCTGTCGATGTACTGCGGCACGGTCGGCCACGACAGACCGGTCGCATAGTACGTCCGGAACAATTCGCTCTGCGTCATGCCGTCCGTACTGAGTTCGCGGATATAGCCGATCACCGAGCTGTTTTTGTTCTCGCGGATGGTCTGCACGGTGTACGCCGAGCGAACATCGTCCGGTGCGCTGCTCGTGTATCGGAATACGACCGTGTAGTCCTGCTCGTCATCGGTGGGTACAAGCACGAAATCCGTTGCAGACGGCGAGGACGGACCGTATTTCCACGTCCACTGCTCGCCGCCGGTCATAGCCATCTGCTGCGTGATAAGGTCTTTCTGACCGTCCGGCGTCAAAATCGGGAACAGATACTGCGCACTCTTGTGCAGAACTGCGCGTGCGTACTGCTGCGCGAGATCCGCCGCCGTGCGGGAACGAACGCCGCTGCCGTCCGTCCAGTCCTGCGGCAGCCAGCCCTGACCGAACTGGTTTATCATGGTGACAACAACCTTGCTGTTATCCTTAAACGTGAATGTCACCTTGCGGATGTCGTTGTACGGTGCGGCATCTTGGTTGCTGCCTTCCACCTGACTGACCGCCGGAGCAATGCCGAGCAGCACTTCTGCCGCCTCGGTCGGGTCGCTGATATTGTAGCCGTTTGTGATTTTCCACTGGTTGCTGTCCGAGAGAAAATCCGGCAGACCGAGGTCATTCTCATACAACAGCTTAAATTCATCCAGAGAAGTCACGCGGCCGTTTTCCGGCACAATTTCGCTGTTCGATACGGCCCACTCTCCATCCTGTTTTGCAAAGGTCAGCTTTTGTACCACACGTCCGGGAATGGTTTCGCCCGGATTATCGCTGAACTCTCTATCCGTGATCAAATAGGTGTCTTTCCCATCCAGTTTGACCGTATAGCCGAGGTTTTCCGCCTCATTCGCCTGTTTTTGTGCCAGCTGTATACGCAGCTCTTTCGTTAAACCCTTATCGTTATCACCGACCGCGATCGTGCAGCTAAGCGAGCCGACCAGCAGCGCGATCATCACAACGAGCGCGACACCGCGTTTTTTGACCGACTTGTCAAACAGTCCCTCAAACCGACGCATGAGCGTCTTTTTGTCATCACCGAAGCAGGACACCAAAGCCTTTCTCTTTTGCGCCTGCGCGATAGCCGACCGCAGGATGGTCTCGCCATAGGCTCTGCGGTACGCGCCGTCGTGTCCGCGAACAACCGCGTCGTCGCACGCCGCCTCAATATCCTCCTGCGCGAATCGCTCGATCAGATGCACCAGCGGATTGAACCAGTGCAGGCAGCGTGCCGCCAGAAGCAGCAGCTTGAGCCACAGATCGCCATGCTTGTAATGCGTCAGCTCGTGGCGGAAAATGAACGCCGCATCCGTCCGGGAAATGCACTCATCCGGCAAATACAGCGTCGGATGGATAAATCCGGCCAGCATCGGGCAGTCTGCCGCCGAGGATACCCGCAGCGGGATTTCCCGGTCAATAACCAGGTCGGCGCACTGCTCCTGCAAAATCGTGTGCAGATCCGCGCGTTCGACCGAACGGGACGTACCTTTCAGGCTGTGTATCAGCCGGTAATAGCCAATCCCCTGCCAGAGTACGCAGGCAATCACGCCTGCCAGCCACAGCGTCAGCAGAATGTCGGTAATATCCACGGTCTTGACCGTGCCGGTATCTGCCGCGCTGAGCGTTTGCGCCTGCGTGCCCGTCACCCATCGGGTTGGCGTTTGCGTAACAGGAAGTCCGGCCTGCCGGAACGCCGTCTGGTCGCTCTGCACCACATAGCTAGTGCGCGGCATGACCTGCACCGGCGCCTGCGGCAGTGTCAACTGCACCGGAATGAGCAGCCGCAGCGCGAGAATCGCCCACACCACACATACCATACGGGCCGGATAACGCTTTTTCATCAGCCGCCGCAGAATGAGCGGCACGAGCGCCGCCAGCGATACGGTCAGACCGATCTGCATCAGGTTGTTGAGCAGTTTTTCCGAGAATTGCAGCATAAGATCCCCTCCTTAGTGCGTCTGCCTGTCGAGGAACGCGCGCAGCTCGTCGATGTCCTGCTCGGTCAGCGCGCCCGCATCCGACAGGCTCGCGACCAGATTCTTCACCGAGCCGCCGCACAGCCGGCGCAGAAAGCCGACGCTCTCACGCTGACGGTAGTCCTTCTCGCTGACGAGCGGCGTGTACAGGTTTTGCCGTCCCTCCTTCGTGCAGGAAAGAAATCCCTTGTCGCACAAGCGGGACAGGAACGTGAGCACGCTGGTCATTTTCCAGTCCTTATCCGCGTGCTGCTGCACCTCGGCCGCCGTGACCTGTGTGCCCAGAGACCAGATGGTCTGCATGACCTCCAGCTCCGCATCGGGCAATCGCTTGTCGTTTCGCATAGTCTAACCCTCCTTTTATTCTACAAATGTAAAACACCTTTTATTGCTTATATTCTACAATAGTAGAAGATGATTGTCAATCCTTATTTCACAAATTCCCGCAAAGTGCGCTGACATATACAAATTGTTTACATTTTGTAATTTTTATTGCGTTGACAGTGCTGTTTTTTTAGGATATGCTTTAATTAGATGAGTTTGATTTATCAATTCGGCACGGATTTTTCTGCACCGGCTGAGCGGGGTATGCGAACTGCGTAAGCGTGTTCGCCCTATCCGGGCGGAGTGTTTTCCGCTGAACCTCAGCGGGGGATTCGCCGCCGCTGCGGCGGGGACGTCGCGGCACCCGCCGCGGGGGCAAAAAG
>OLPN01003780.1_pt1 | contig 10245 bp, 7 predicted proteins | sample 1672601 | NCBI WGS metagenome assembly OLPN01 (sample SAMEA3136704, study PRJEB25190) | human gut metagenome
TAGGAGTTCTCGTTGTCGTACCAAGACACGACCTGAACCTGATAGGTGTCGTCGTAGCTACGCTAAATTTTCACGATTTTTTTGTGATCGTTCATAATTTCGAAACAACAGTTACAGTACCACAGCATACCGTTGTCGTACCAAAACCGGCTTGTTCGTACCAAAATTATACCACGTTTAGGCGTCATTTTCAAGGTTTTTCGCAATTTTGTGTTTTTGGATTTTTTTGCATTTCCGCACTTTTTATGCGTATGGATTATCATGTGATATCGTGCTCACTCTTCGGAGCGTCCGGGACCCGGGGCGTTCGCCCTGCCCAGATGCGCTCCTCAGGGTGGGTGTGATAAGGGGTTGGATGATGGGTTGATAGGTGTATTGATGGACTGGCTTTGGCGATGGGTTACCTCTGTTCTTTGAAGAATACTTTTGAAGCGATTGGAGTTGTTTTGATGTGCTGATTACCATTGACAGCCTCTTATCTATGCTGTTCATTGTTGTTTATTTGCTCAGTCCCTACTTTGCCTGCGCTCTCCCCTGCTGTTCTTTTGCTGAAATTTCACCGGATGTGATTTTGGACTATGGAATAAAAGCAGGGTATATTATTGTTTGATATGAAACATTTTTTCTATTATAAAACCGCATGGATGAGATTTTGTAACCACACCCACACGGTCTGAGGGTTAAAAAGATTATTTCCGGTTTGTACGGGGCACGTCTGTGCTCACGCCGCTAACTAGTAGCTTCCTTTGCGACCTTCTTTTCGGAAATTGGGCGAAATCAGTACGAGGTGCTCTTGGGCTTGTTTTTATTGCCTTTAATCCTTGATATAATGATTCTGAAAACTTCGCCTTACGTTCTCATTATATCAATTGATACTTTTTTTCTCTTAACCGGAACGCTTTATTTCCGCCCTCCAACAGCTCGCACACATGTTCACGTATTCCACAACTCAACAAAATCTCGGAATTACCAGTCTTAAAGCTATTTTCCAATGCACCACACTTATAAGCAAATTTGATATTTTCCGGATTGCTATTTCCTATGCCTTCTTGGTTTGCTACAATTATTTCCTCGGCATCTGCACCTACAACCACATTAGGATTGTGCGTCACAAGGATAATTTGTCTATTGAGCTTTTTAGCTCGCAGATATTTGACCAGTTCTTCAAAGATTGCCCTATTATCAAGATCATCTTCTGGCTGATCAATTAGTATTGGATATTCATTTTTGCTGAAATCTAGCAACATCTTCAATATTACAAAAGCCGTCTTACCTTCTGACATTTGTCTTAATTCATCACCTTGATAGCTAATGTCATATTCAATATCAAATGGATTTGATGACAGAATATCTTCAATTGCTTTGTCCCGACTAACATTTCCCTTAAAAATATACTTATCTGTTAGCATCTTATCCAAGAGGTTTTTTACAAATTCCTCATATCCCTCCTTTTTGTACTGATAATTAAGTACTTCACTATTTTTAGCGCTTCTTCCATCAAAGTAACTACTCACTTGTCGAATAAAGTCTGAATATTGAAACACTACTTTGGGTTCTATTCTCACATCGCCAATTTCTTTACAATGGCAATTACAAAAATCATATTGCGTTTGGTAAAATTCCAGATGCTTTTCTATCACTCTTTCCTTTATGTTATTTATATCATTTATTGTTCCTAATTTCTTTTCTTGAAGTACATTGATACTCGCTAGCTTTTCTTTTTCTTTTTCTAGTTTTTTATTTTCTTCAGCCAACTTTCTATTCTCAGTATAGACGCGTATCGCTTTCTTATAAAGTTCGCTTTCTTCCACAGTATGAATTAATTGCTCATTCCGTTCTCTAACAGCAGCATACTCCAAATATACTGCTTCTAGCATTTTACTCCACTTCGTTTGAACTTCTTTTTCTAATTGAACATACTCACTCTGCATCCTATTTCTTATGTCTTCATCCGTAATATCATCAAACGAAACGCCAATGTCGTTAAACAGATTTATCCGCTTTAAACGTGCAACTTGAGGCAATGATACTTCTACCTGTTGATTTTTCGCTTTTAACTGAGAAAGATTCTTTTGGATAATTTTATATTCTTCTGTTTCCTCATCAGACAAGCCGTCCTTGATCGTTTTTTTAAGTTCTTCAATTCTCCCCTCAATTTTCTTAATTTCCTGAATAACGCCATCTCTGTCTCCCATGGCATTTAGTTTGTCTTTCAATGTATCCAACTCATACTGTTTCTTCTGGTACTCAAAAAAATATTGATGAATTTGCATCCCCTCTGTTGCATTTTTTTCGCGAATTTCCGACAAATCTTCATTTGTTTTTGCATCTTCGCACAATATATCCTCAACAAGTCTTTTAATTTTCTTGCTTTTCGATGCCATCTCAATAATATAGCCCTGCGGAAAGTAATCTATTTTTCTATCTATGTTTGTTTTTCCATCGCGCCAATACAGCTTCGATGATTGACTAATTTTCGCGATATATTCATCATATCCTTCTTTATTGGCCTTAACACCCTGCTTTGTCCCACATAATTTTGCTATGCAACCCAAAAGAATAGACTTTCCAGAGGAACGACCTCCAATAATAGTATTAAGTCCTTGGTTAAACAGAATTTCTTGTTCTCCAAAATCCCCATGATTTATCACTATTTTATCAATGACTAAGTAATCCGGTTTTTCCTCCGGTTCATCTTCTTGAATTTTCACTCTGCTTTCCGGCTCATATATAATTTGTTTTATACCATCAAATGTTGGTTCTCCTTTAATCCAGCAAAAATTTCTAGCAACCTCTCCCGCACTATGCGCATCTGATGCAGCAATACAGGGTTTATTCCATTCCTTTAAATAGAAATTTACTTCTCCGCTATTTCGAACTTCACAGACATCAATATATTCACGAAGCAATTCTTCTTTTACGGTTCCTAATGAATCTGCCAAATCGACATTGGTAACTCCAGTTCCTTCATGTCGCATTTCCACATCAAAACTGTTTGCCTTTCTCCCTGCGTGTACTGTAACAATACCACCATACTTGTGTATCAAATCTGCTGCATTCTTAAAATCCACTTGAACACGCAACAGCCCCTCTTTATATGCTTTCTCATTGCTATACTCAGGGTGATTCTCCTTTCCCTTCATTATAATTTGTGTTCTGGAAAGGTCTAATGGTGCCAAAATCAAATCATTCAATGCATTCTGATCTAACTTTTGTCCTTTAAAATAGTCCGGAAATAGGCCTATCATGTGTACTGATTTCCGGCCATATTCGGTTCTGAATTCTATACCCGATATAACCGTAATCCCCTTTTCTTTCCCATATGCTTTCGCCGCATCCAAAGCGTCCACTGTATGATGGTCTGTCAATGCTATTACTGCTATTCCTTTATTTACCGCTTCATTCACAAGCTCCTGTGCCGTTGCTCGTCCATCTGATGCCGTAGAATGCATATGCAAATCATATTTTCTCCACTCTGAGCCTCGCGAATTTTCAATTAACATATTCTATCCTTTCTTTTATATAATTCGACTTTTACGGCTCTATCCCTTTTGCCGCCAATTCATTTATGTCACGCCATAAACACTCGATAATTCTCTATTTTCCAACAACAAGAGCCACGGTCTCCCGTGGCTCCAGTATATCACAAGTTCATTTTAAAATCATCCTTGTGATGAAAATTATTTTATGGTTTTCGACCTTATTTCAGGTACTTTTCAGCACTCTTGCAAATTTTTGCCTCAACCTTCTCAGCAGCTTCCTTATTCTCCGCACTGACAGAGATATAGGTCTTGAGCTTCGGTTCGGTACCGGAGGGACGCACCACGATAGAGCAGTTATCTTCCAGCAGGAACTTGAGCACATCGGACTTAGGCAGACCATCCAGACCCGGAGCGTAATCCAGCAGCTTCACGACCTTTTTGCCGCCGAACTCCTTGATATTGCCCCGGAATGCCTGCATGATACTCTGCATCTTGGCAAAGCCGGCGCTGCCGTCAAACTCATAGCTGTGCAGCGTGTTCAGGCAGTAGCCGTAGGTCTTGTACAACTCGTCCAGCTTGTCCAGCAGGCTGATGCCCTTGGTCGCATAGTAGCTGAACATCTCGCAGATCATGTAAGCACCGTCCACGCCGTCCTTGTCGCGGACGTAGGAGCCGGTCAGGTAGCCGTAGCTTTCCTCAAAGCCGAACACATAGCTGTCTGCCTTGCCCTGCTTTTCCAGCTTGCCGATCTGCTCACCGATGAACTTGAAGCCGGTCAGCACATTGATGGTACGCAGTCCATAATGGGTAGCGATCTGCTCGCCCATGTCCATGGTGACGATTGTCTTGACCATGACCGGGTCGGCGGGCATCTTACCATGCTTCACGCGCTGGCTGCAGATGTAATCCAGCAGCAGCATACCGGTCTGGTTGCCGGTCAGCAGTTCGTACTCCCCCGCCTTGTTTTTGACGGCGATACCCACACGGTCACAGTCGGGGTCGGTCGCCAGCAGCAGGTCGGCGTTGCACTTCTTGGCATACTCCATGCCCAGTGCCATAGCCTCTTTGATTTCCGGGTTGGGGTACGGGCAGGTCGGGAAGTTTCCGTCCGGCTGCTCCTGCTCCTTGACCACCGTGATGTTGGTGTAGCCCATCTCCTTCAGAGTGCGTGTCACAGGCTTCAGACCGGTGCCGTTCAGCGGGCTGTACACGATAGCCACATCCTTATTGACTTTCTCGCCAAACAGAACAGACTGGCTCTTGACCTGCTCCACGAATGCGGTGTAGACCTCGTCCGGGATGTACTGGATACTGCCGTCTGCCACGCCTGCTTCAAAATCGCCGGTCTTGACGTCGGCAAAAATGTCCAGCTGCTCGATCTCGGCCAAAATCTCCGCTGCGGCCTCGGTGGTGATCTGACAGCCGTCTGCACCGTAGACCTTATAGCCATTGTATTTGCTGGGATTGTGGGAAGCCGTCACCATGACACCGGCAGAGGTGTGCAGATAGCGGGTCGCAAAGGACACGGTAGGAACCGGCATCAGAACAGGCCAGATATTCACCTTGACGCCATTGGCAGCAAACACCCCGGCGGCGACTTTTGCAAACACATCGCTCTTGATACGGCTGTCGTAACCGATGGCCACAGACGGCTCGGCAAAATTCTTTTTCAGATAATCAGCCAGACCCTGAGATGCCTTTGCAACGGTATAGATGTTCATGCGGTTGGTGCCAGCGCCGATGACGCCGCGCAGACCGCCCGTACCAAAGGCAAGGTCACGATAGAACGCGTCCTCGATTTTGGCATCATTCAGCATTTTCAGTTCTGCCACTACATCGGCATCGGCGGTGGCGTTTGCCAGCCAGCGTTCATATTCTTTCTTGATATCCATTTCCGGTCACCTTTCATTACACTCCGAGCTTTCTTGCAGCCCAAAGGATTCCATGTGCAGAGCTATTGCAGCATATTTCGTTATTCATCACCATCTCAACCGCCTGTTTTAACGGAACAACGAGAACATCCAGTTCTTCCGTAGGGTCAAGATTCTGTTCGCTAACCTTTCGGCAATGATTAGCAAAAAATAGATGCATATAGTTCGTTAGCTTTGCCGAGCTTTCTACCGTTGCTCCGATATATTGCCAGTCGTCCGAAACATATCCAGTTTCTTCCAGAAGTTCTCGTTTAGCAACTGCCAAGCCATCTTCACCTCTCTCAAAGCCTCCTGCAGGAACTTCAATAAGATCACGGTCAAGGCAATACCGATATTCCTTTTTCAGAACTATATTCCCGGCATCATCCAGTGCCACAATGGCCGCCGCATCGTTGAGCGAAATGGCATAGAAATCATCGATGTGCTGACCATTCGGCAAGTCCACTGAATCTTTTCGCACCTTGACCCATCGGCTGTCTACAAGTGGTTCTGATTTTATCATCTTCCACTTTTCCATATATCAGCCTCTTACATCCAGAAATTGTGCCTGTCCATGAATGGTTAGAGTTACGGAATCTGCCGGGACAAAGATGCAGTCTCCCTTATAGAACGGGATGCTACCATCTTCATAAGAGATCGTACCGCAGCCGTTTACGCAGAGCAGCACACGGAAAGCCAATTCATCCGCGCGGTAGTGCACCTTCTGCCGCCGCTCGGTGTTGACGATCATCCGGTACACTTCAAAATACTTGCAGCGGGTCAGCAGCTCAGAGGCAACGCCCTGTCGGTATTTCAGCACCCGGAGCGGCTGCTTCGGTTCTGCACTGCCTTTCAGATTTGCTACATCCAATGCTTTGTCGATGTGCAGTTCCCGCTTTTTGCCGTCCTTGCCTACACGGTCGTAATCATATAGACGGTAGGTCAGGTTGGAGTTTTCCTGAATCTCGGCCACCAGTGCACCGGCTCCGATGGCATGGATAGTACCTGCTTCAATAAAAAACAGGTCGTCCTTCTTGACCGGAACCCACTGCAAGTCCTTCATCAGGGTTCCTTTGGCGATAGCGTCTCGCATCTGCTGTTCGGTACGCTCCCGCTTCAGGCCATACACAAGCTTTGCGTCCTTGCTGGCGTCCAGCACATACCACATCTCGGTCTTGCCAAGCTGCCCGTGTTCATACTCCTGCGCATAGGCATCGGTAGGGTGTACCTGCACCGACAGATCTTTCTTGGCATCGATGAATTTGATAAGAATCGGCAGCGCATTTTCGCCCTTATGGCGCTCGCCCAGATACTCCGGGTGTGCCCTCAGCACCTCTGCCAGTTCCTGTCCATCAAACGCACCGCCTACCACATAGCTGGGGCCATCGGGGTGGGTGGAGCACTCCCATGTCTCTGCCAGCGGGGTCAGGTCGATGTTTTTTTCAAATTCATCATTCAAACGACTGCCGCCCCAAAGATAATCCTTGCCGGACGGTCGGAGCAAAAGAGGCTTATTCTTGTTTTGCATAGCTGCCTCCTGCGGTGGCTCAATATTCCAGTTCAAATTTCTGCTTGTCATGGACGTCGATGGCTTCACCCAGCTGCACTTCGATCAGCTTCAGTTCGGTCTCGGCAATCACAGTATGACGGCAGCCCGCGGACATGGTGATCACATCGCCTGCCTTCACGTTCTGCTCCATACCGTCCACAATGGTCTTGCCCTTGCCTGCAATGACCGTCCAGACCTCATCGCGGTGCTGATGGCTGTGGTAGTTCATCTGATGGCCTGCATTCAGGGTCACCTTGATAACCATGGACGCCTTGTCGATATCGATGACCTTAAAGCTGCCCCACGATTTTTCGGCGAACATGACCCGATGGTCGAGCGTGTTGACATAGGGCTTGATGTAACTGGACTGCTCCTTATCCGAGACCAGAATGCCCTCCGGGCTGGCAGAGACCACCACATCCTTCAGACCCATGCAGAGGATCGGCACATCCAGCTCGTTGACCACATGGACGTTCTCGCACTTCTCGTTGAACAGTGCCTCGCCCACCGCGTGGCTGTCCATCGCCTCGGTCAGGGTGTTCCAAGTGCCAAGGTCTTTCCAAGTGCCTGCAAAGCGCATGACCTCGATCTCCGGCTCGTGCTCCACCACAGCATAGTCGAAGCTGATCTTGTTCAAAGTATCATATTTATTGAACAGGTCATCGTAGTCCACGAAATCAATGAGTTCATGGGCGCGGTTCAGCACATAGCCCAGCTTGAAGGCGAACACGCCGCCGTTCCAGAGCGCACCCTTTGCAATGTAGTCCTTGGCCACTTCCTGCGTGGGCTTTTCCTTGAACATGGACACCTTGCTGACCTGCTCTTTGCCAATGGGGATGATATAACCGTATTTCTCGCTGGGGTAGGTCGGTTCAATGCCCATCAGGACCAGATTTGCGCTGCTGACGGCGGCACGGTCGCCCAGTGCTTTCAACGCCTCAAAGTAGTCATTCTCCACATAGGGGTCTACCGGGCAGACGACAACGGATTCTTCCTCACCGACGCCCTGCACGTCCTTCAGGTAGGCCGCTGCCAGAGCGATAGCTGGAAAAGTATCTCGGCGGCAAGGCTCCACGCTGATGCCCACTTCCTCGCCCAGCTGATTGTGGATAGTCGAGACCTGAGACTTGGAGGTAGCAATCGTGACCGTTGCATCCGTATCGACCGCCTTGATCTGACGGTAGACACGCTGCACCATAGATTCCAGTTCGCCGTCTTCCCGATGGAAGATCTTGATGAACTGCTTGGAACGAATATCATTGGAAAGCGGCCACAGACGCTGGCCGGAACCGCCGGACAATAACACCAGATTCATAATACTTCTCCTATCATTTAACAAAAAAGGCCGTAGCCCTGCACGGACACACGACCTTTTCAAATCGTTTATTTTAGCGCTCTGCACGCATCGGGTTGTTCAGGAAATCCTCGTAGGACAGGCGCAGGCCATCTTCCAGCTCGGTCTTGTAGGTCCAGCCCAGATTGGTAGCCTTAGACACGTCCAACAGCTTGCGAGGAGTGCCGTTGGGCTTGGTGGTATCCCACTTGATCTCACCGGTATAGCCCACGACCTTGGCAACCAGTTCGGTCAGCTCCTTGATAGTCAGTTCCTTGCCGGTGCCAGCATTGACCGTCTCATTGCCGGAGTAGTTGTTCATCAGGAAGACGCACAGGTTTGCCAGATCGTCCACATACAGGAACTCACGCAGCGGAGAGCCATCGCCCCAGCAGGTAACGCTGGGCAGATTCTGCTCCTTAGCCTCATGGAAACGACGGATCAGCGCCGGAACCACATGGCTGTGGGTCGGGTGATAGTTGTCGTTGGGGCCATAGAGGTTGGTGGGCATGACGCTGATGTAGTCGGTGCCGTACTGACGGTTCAGGAACTCGCAGTACTTCAGACCGGAGATCTTTGCCAGTGCATAGGCCTCGTTGGTTTTTTCCAGCTCGCTGGTCAGCAGGCAATCTTCCTTCATGGGCTGAGGAGCCATGCGGGGGTAGATGCAGGAGGAGCCGAGGAATTCCAGCTTCTTGCAGCCGTTCTTCCATGCAGAGTGGATGGCGTTCATCTCCAGCGTCATGTTGTCATACATGAAATCGGCCAGTGCTTCCTGATTTGCCACGATGCCGCCGACCTTGGCAGCAGCAAGGAACACATACTCCGGCTTCTCCTGTGCGAAGAACTCTTCCACAGCATCCTGACGGGTTAGATCCAGTTCCTTGTGGGTGCGAGTGATGATATTGGTGTAGCCCTGACGCTGCAATTCACGAACGATTGCAGAGCCCACCATTCCGCGATGACCTGCGACATAAATCTTAGCATTCTTTTCCATCATGATTGTTACCTTCTTTTGATGCTTTTGATGAAATTATTTGATAACGCCCTTTTCGAGATATTCAGCCAGATTGGTCTTGATATGCTCCTCGGCGCGCTCTACGGCGACTTTCTTCATGTCATGATCGACCATGATCCTGACAAGCTCTGCAAAGGTTGTCTTTGTGGGGTTCCAACCCAGCTCACGCTTGGCCTTGCTGGGGTCGCCCCACAGGTTGACAACATCGGTGGGACGGTAGAAATCAGGGCTGACCTCGATAACGACCTTGCCCGTAGCCTTGTCGATGCCCTTTTCGTTCATGCCCTCGCCCACAAATTCCAGCTCGATGCCGACATTGTGGAAGGCCAGCTCGCAGAACTCGCGCACGGAGTGCTGCTCGCCGGTGGCGATCACAAAATCCTCGGGGGTCTTGTTCTGCAAAATCAGCCACATGCACTCGACATAATCCTTGGCATAGCCCCAGTCGCGCAGGCTGGACAGATTGCCGAGATAGAGCTTGTCCTGCTTGCCCTGCGCAATGCGGGCAGCGGCAAGCGTGATCTTGCGGGTGACGAAGGTCTCGCCGCGGCGTTCAGACTCATGGTTGAAGAGGATGCCCGAACAGCAGAACATATTATAGGCCTCACGGTACTCCTTGACAATCCAGAAGCCATACTGCTTGGCAACAGCATAGGGGCTGTAGGGATGGAACGGAGTGTTCTCGTTCTGGGGAACCTCCTCTACCTTGCCGTACAGCTCGGAGGTAGATGCCTGATAGATGCGGCAGCTGTCCTTCAGACCGCAGAGGCGCACAGCCTCCAGTACGCGCAGCACACCGGTGGCATCGACATCGGCCGTGAACTCCGGCACATCGAAGCTGACCTGCACATGGCTCTGAGCGGCCAGATTGTAGATCTCATCAGGGCGCACGGTGCTGACGACCGAGAGGATGCTCATCGAATCGCTCAGATCGCCGTAGTGCAGGTGGAAGT
>OLPN01003785.1_pt1 | contig 10235 bp, 10 predicted proteins | sample 1672601 | NCBI WGS metagenome assembly OLPN01 (sample SAMEA3136704, study PRJEB25190) | human gut metagenome
TACTACCTTTTTGTTTTATTCCGGCAATTCACTATGTCTTTTATCAAAAAGTAGAACCAATTAGACTTGCCTTGTCTATAGCATTGATTTTTCAGGTTCACGTACTTAGTGCTTTGATGCTAGTGATGATGTATCTTCCTTTTTATCTTTACACTTTTGTAAAGTCTCCTATCGCAAAGAAAAAGGAAACCTTCGTGCAAGTCGTTATAGCAGTCATTCTGTTTCTCTTACTGACTGTCAATGTCTGGTTAGTACTCCTATATTTGAGAGGGACTAATCATCTCTTAGATCCATTTATAAATAGAGAAATTGGTAAGAATGGGATAGATGGGACAGCAAGATACTGGCTATATACCCCAATTTCATTAATGGTGTTACTCATTTTACAGTTTATTTACGCTGTTTTGAATTGGAAGAAATTTGCTAAATGGAAAAAAATACTGCATTTTATTTATTTTATCTTTTTTATAAAATCTTTCTAAAATAATAAAGCTTATAATCATTACTATAACTACAGCAATTAATTCTATTTTACTCCAATGAGGGTAATGAGAAATAACCGTTTGATATATATCCAATTTAAATTACCTTCCTATCACTACTTATTATTGACAATATCTTGAATATGTTTACTTACTTGATCATGTAAATCTTCTCTATCTAATGCAAAATCTATTGTTGCTTTGATAAATCCAAATTTATCCCCTACATCATATCTCTTTCCTTCAAAATCATACGCATACACTGCTTGTCTATCTAATAATCTTTTAATGGCATCTGTTAATTGGATTTCTCCTCCTGCTCCCTTTCCTTGTGTTTCTAACAATTCAAAGATTTCAGGTGTCAATACATATCTTCCTAAGACTGCTAGTTGACTTGGTGCTTTCTCTACTGCTGGTTTTTCTACCATATCTGTTAGTTTTACCAGTCTTCCTTTTGCTGGATGTGATTTTGATGGTTCTACGATTCCATATTTGCTGACATCTTTTTTATCGACTGTCTGTACTCCGATTACGGATGCTGATGTTTTACTATATTGTTCTATTAGTTGTTTTAAAGCTGGTTTCCCTTCTTTATTGACAACCACATCATCTCCTAATAAGACTGCAAATGGTTCATCTCCAATGAATGATTTAGCACATAAGACTGCATGTCCTAATCCTTTTGGTTCCTTTTGTCTGATATAGTAGATATTGGCCATATCTGCTATATCTTGGATCATTTTTACTTGTTCTAGTTTTCCTGATTCTTTTAATCTTTCTTCTAGTTCATAGTTTTTATCAAAATGATTTTCCATTGCATGCTTATTACTGTTTGTAATAATCAGGATTTCTTCTATTCCACTGTCTACTGCTTCTTGTATGATATATTGGATTGTTGGAATATCTACGATTGGCAACATTTCCTTAGCTATTGCTTTTGTTGCTGGTAGAAATCTTGTTCCTAATCCTGCTGCTGGTATAATTGCTTTTCTTACTTTTTTATTCATTTTTTCTATCCTTTCTTCATATAGAATATTTACTTAAACCATACCATTTTTTTAATTTTTATCAACCCTTTATAACCAATATGCTATTTTAATTACTTAAATACTCATCTAATTTAATTTTTTATAATTTTAATTACATGTATGATTATAATATCAATAAAAAAGCAATGTTTTTAAATCACATTGCCTCTAATAATTATTTCTTTTCTACGATATCATTAAGTTCCTTAAAAATTGAATTTTCTGGTACAACGCCTCTTACTCTAGATAATGGATAAATATTACTATTTCTTCCAATAACAGTTCCAGGGTTTAAAACACTATTACATCCTACTTCTACATAATCTCCTAGCATTGCACCCATTTTTTTAAGTCCCGTTTCAATCTCTTCGTGATTAAATCTATCTTTTACAACAACGAGTGTTTTATCACTTTTAACATTACTTGTAATTGATCCTGCGCCCATATGAGACTTATATCCCAAAATAGAATCACCTACATAGTTATAATGAGGAACTTGTACATTATCAAAAATAATAACATTCTTTAACTCAACAGAATTACCAATAACACAATTTTCCCCTACTAATGCACTTCCTCTGATAAAAGCACAATGTCTCACTTCTGTTCCTGCACCAATAATACAAGGTGAACCAATATAAGCACTATCAAAAACTTTAGCATCTTTGTGAATCCAAACATGTTCATTCACTTCTTGATATTCATCCCCTAAAGTTTCTCCTAATTCAATAATAAAATCTTTAATTCCTTTTAAAGCTTGCCAAGGATACTCATATTTTGATAAATAATCCTTTGCTTGACTATGTGTTAAATCATATAAATCATTTATCTTATACATAAAAACACCCCTCCTACTTATCTTCTTCATAAAACAATTGTAATACAAGCTGTTTTAATTTACTATAAAAATCATACATTTTTTGTACATTTAATTGTCAATTAAACAAAAAAAGATTTTATCAATATTTTCCATTAATTCATAAAATCTTTTTCTTTAAACTGTATCTAATTGTAAATAAATTTATCTTGCTTTTTATTCAAACTAATAAACCCTAAATATATTTTCTTTCTTAAAAGAAATAGTATTATCATTAAAGTAATAAATATCACCAAAATAACATTATCAATAAAGATATCTTCTTTTTGAATTATTTTTGCATTATCAACATTATTATTAAATAACACAACATATCGATCACCTAAATATCTTTCTGTCGCAATCATATTGCTTGCACTATATTCATACTGATCATATCCACCAACTTCTTTATCAAAATGAATAACATAATGCATATAGCTAAACTTACTTGAAGAACCACTATCTGATCCATTAGAAACCCATGTTTTTCCATAAAATTCTGCAACAGTTACTGTTCCTTCAGATTTATATTTATAAGTATTTATTTGAATATCTTGGACAAGTGCTTTAATAGACAAACCAAACAGAAGAATAAAAATAACAATAAATGTTATTTCACCTATCACCAAACCCCAAAATTTCCAAGTATATTTTGTTGTTACTTCTTTAGTTTTCTTTTTCAAAGTTATCCTCCATTTTTAGTTAAATAATGTTACTAATTGAATACATTCATCACTTTTAGCGATACAAAAGTATCGATTTTATTTAGCACTTAAAAGGCAAATTGACTCAACATGTCTTGTATGTGGAAACATATCATAAAGATACATTGTATGAGTATGATAACCAATCTTTTTAAAGTATTGTATATCTCTAATTTGTGTCGTTGGATCACATGAAATATAAACAACTTGTTTAGGATTTAATATTTTAACCGAATCCATGAATTGTTTGGTTGAACCACTTCTTGGGGGATCCATAATGACAACATCTACTTTATGCTTTTCTTTCGCAAGTTTTTTCATAAATTCAGTCGCATCATCACACACAAATTGAATATTAGAAAGTTGATTCATACGTGCATTGTTTTTTGCATCTTTGATTGCATCCTTATTACTTTCCACTCCAATAACTTGTTTTACTTTTTGTGATAGAATCATTCCGATTGTTCCAATACCACAATAAGCATCAATTGCTGTTTCATTTCCTTTAATATTCAATAAGGACAAAGCTTTGGTATAAAGGTTCACACATTGGTCATGATTGATTTGATAAAAAGATTGTGGAGAAATCTTAAATTTCAAACCACACAATTCATCAACAATAAATCCTTTACCATAAAGAACCTTATCTTCATTACCTAAAACAATTGGTGTTTTACGTGTATTGACATTTAAGACAATGGTTTTAATGCTTGGAAATTTTTTGACGAGTTGGCTACAAAATTGCTTAGAACCACGCCACATATTTTCATTACATACTAAAACAACCATTGCTTGATTCGTTTTAACACCTCGACGAATTAAAACATGTCTTAATAACCCTTTATGTCTTTTACGATCATAAATAGAAACACGATACTTTCTTAAATAGCTTTGTATATATTGTAAGATTTCATCCATAATATCTTCGTGTAATAAACAGTGTTTATAAGGAATAATATCTTGACTATGTTCCTCATACAATCCATATTCATATTTTTGATTAAAAGCCACAATTGCTTTATTTCGATAACCATTAACTAATGGTGAAGCTACTGTTAGTTTTACATCTATTTTTAATTTTGTTTTCTTTATTTCTTTTTCTATAAATAATGTCTTTTCTTTTAATTCTTCTTGATATTGATCTTGTGGATAAAAGCATCCTCCACATTTTTTAATTATTGGACATTTCATTTTTTATCACCCTTTACTTGTCAATCATTATAACATAGGTATTATCATTTGATGAAATGATTTATGAGTGTTATAATCTAGCGGAGGTGAAATATATGAGTAAAATAGATATTATTTCTGGCTTTTTAGGTGCTGGAAAAACAACATTAATTAAAAAATTAATTGCTGAAGCATATCAAAATGAAAAAATCGTATTAATAGAAAATGAATTTGGAGAAATTGGAATTGATGGAACATTCTTAAAAGATTCTGGTGTTACAATCAACGAAATGAACTCTGGATGTATTTGTTGTAGTTTAGTAGGAGATTTCGAAACATCATTAAAAGAAGTCTTAGATACGTATCATCCTGATCGTGTTATTATCGAACCTTCTGGTGTTGGAAAATTATCTGATGTTATTAAAGCTGTTTCTACAATCAATAGTGATGAAATGGAATTAGATAATTTTATTACAGTTGTTGATGCTAAAAAATGTCGTATGTATACTAAAAACTTTGGTGAATTCTATAATAACCAAGTTGAACATGCATCATTAATTGTTTTAAGTCGTAGCCAAGACTTAACTGAATTCCAATTAAAAGAATGTTTAGACATCTTAAAAGGATTAAACGATCATTCACCAATCATTACAACTGCTTGGGATAAATTAAATGGTTTAGATATCATTAATGCTTGTGAAGTGAACATTCAAGAAGAATTATTGCATGAACATGATCATGAATGTTGCGGACATGACCATCATGAACACGACCATGACCATGAATGTTGTGGACACGACCACAATGAACACGATCACGACCATGAATGTTGTGGACACGATCATCATGATCACCATGAACACGACCATGAACATGAATGTTGCGGGCATGATCATCATCACCATGACCATGATCATGAATGTGGTTGTGGACATCATCACCATCATGCAGATGAAGTTTTCAATAGTATCGGATTTGATACTGTTAAAAAATATAACGAAGTTGAATTAAGTGATATCTTAAATAAATTATGTAATGATGATAATGTTTTAAGAGCTAAAGGTTTTGTAGATAGCGGAAATGAAGATTGGTGGTATTTTGATTTAGTACCAGGTGAATTTGAAATTCGTTTAGGTAAACCTATTTATACAGGCCAAGTTTGTGTAATTGGTAAAGACTTAGATGAAAATACAATTAAGGAGTTATTTTTAGGATAAGCGTATGAATAAAACAAGAGTTTATTTGTTTACTGGATTTTTAGAAAGTGGAAAATCTTCATTTATCCAAGATACTCTTCTTGAACAAGGTTTTGGTGAAGATGAAAAAACTTTGATCATTGCCTGCGAAGAAGGTGAAGTCGCTTTTGATATTCCAGCTTTAGAAAAAGAAAATGCTTCTGTTGAATTTATTGAAAACGAAGAAGATTTAAATTATGAAACTCTTCTTCATTTACATCAAAAATACCAACCAACACAAGTTATGATTGAATATAACGGAATGTGGGATAATACAAAATTCGTGGATGAAATTTGTATTGATCAATGGCAAGTTGTTCAAATCCTTACAACGATTTCTGCTGAAACATTTGATCTTTATTACAACAATATGCGTGGACAATTCGTTTATCATGTTACTGGTAGTGATTTAGTTATTGTTAATCGTTGTGATGAAAACACAAAGAAATATCCTATTAGAGGAAGTATTAAATCTTTAAATCCAATGTGTCAAATTGTTTATGAAAATAAAAATAGACAAATTGAAGATTTAACTGTTAATGATTTACCATATAACTTAAATGATGATTATATTGAAGTAAATGATATGGATTATGGTATTTTCTGTATGCATATTATGGAAAATCCTCAAATCTATGAAAATAAAACAATTAAGATCAAAGGTAAAGTGATTGGCCGTGATAAATTAATTGAAAATGGTTTTGTTTTAGGTAGACAAGCCATGGTATGTTGTAGTGATGATATGCAACTTTTAGGTTTAGTATGTATTAGTAAATACGCTAAAGATTTAATTAAAGATGAATGGTTAGTGGTTGATGGAACCATTAGTTTAGAATATGATGAATCTATTCAAAGTAATATTCCTATTTTACATGTTGATCATTTAGAAGGTGCTAAACCTTTAGAAAATGAATATGTTACATTTGATTAAGAGCATTTAGCTCTTTTTCTATTTTATTTATAAATACTTTCATGTATAATGAATAGGCAAAAAGAGGTGGAAAAATGAAAGATTTTTGGTATGAATTAAAACATGTTTGTAAACAAAGTGGTGCTCGATATGGGATTTTACATACTCCTCATGGAGATGTGGAAACACCTATGTTTATGCCTGTAGGTACACTAGCTACAGTAAAAGGAATTGCCCCTGAAATGTTAAAAGAAATGGGATCACAAGTAATCCTTTCTAATACATATCACTTATGGTTAAGACCTGGGGAAGATATTGTTGCTAAAGCAGGTGGTCTTCATAAGTTTATGAACTATGATGGTCCTATGCTTACAGATAGTGGAGGATTCCAAGTTTTTTCTTTAGGAAAAACAAGAAAGATCAAAGAAGAAGGCGTTTATTTTAAAAGTATTATTGATGGTAAGTCTTTATTCTTATCTCCAGAAAAAGCTATCGATATTCAAAACAAATTAGGAGCAGATATGATTATGTCTTTAGATGAATGTGCTCCTTATCCAGCAACTTATGATTATATGAAACATAGTGTTGAAAGAACAATTCGTTGGGCTAAAAGAGGTAAAGAAGCGCATCATAATGAAAAACAAGCGTTATTTGGAATTGTTCAAGGTGGAGAATATCCTGATTTAAGAGAAAAATGTGCCAAAGCACTTGTAGAAATGGATTTCCCTGGTTATTCAATTGGTGGAACGAGCGTTGGTGAACCAAAAGATGTAATGTATAAAATGGTCGAAGATGCGGTTCAATGGTTACCTGAAGATAAACCACGTTATTTAATGGGAGTTGGTAATCCAATTGATTTAATTGAAGCTGCGATTCGTGGTATTGATATGTATGATTGTGTTTTACCAACACGTGTTGCTAGACATGGTGCTTTAATGACACATCATGGACGTATGAATATTAATAATGAAAAGTTTAAAGAAGATTTTACTCCTATTGATCCTGAATGTGATTGTTATACTTGTAGAAATTATACAAGAGCTTATTTAAGACATCTTCATAAATCAGATGAATTATTTGGAAAAACATTGTTATCGATTCACAATGTAAGATTCTTATTACAACTTTCAGAAGATATTCGTAAAGCAATTCAAGAAGATCGTTTATTAGATTTTAAAGAAGAATTTTTAGATAAATATGGTAGAGATGTTTATAAGAGGGCTTTTTAAATGAAACTAAGTGAATTTGATTTTGAACTACCTGAAGAACTCATTGCTCAACATCCTGTTGAAAAAAGAGATACTTCTAGATTAATGGTAGTAAATAGAGAAAACGGAAATATTGAACACAGACATTTTTATGATATTCTTGATTATTTAAAACCAGGTGATGTTTTAGTAAGAAATAATACAAAAGTTATTCCTGCTCGTTTATTTGGAATTAAAGAAGAAACAAATGGACATGTTGAAGTTCTTTTATTAAAAGAATTAAAGAAAGATACTTGGGAATGTTTATGCGGTAATGCACGTATTGTAAAAATGAATACAGTCATTACTTTTGGCGAAGGCTTATTAAAAGCAAAATGTATTGAAATCAAAGATGAAGGTATTCGTGTTTTTGAAATGATATACGATGGTATCTTCTACGAAATCTTAGATCAGTTAGGAACAATGCCTTTACCTCCTTATATTAAAGAAAAACTTGAAGATAAAAATAGATATCAAACAGTTTACGCTAAAATTGAAGGAAGTGCAGCAGCTCCTACAGCTGGCTTACATTTTACTGAAGAAATCAATCAAAAAATAAAAGATAAGGGTATTGAAATTCTTGATGTATGTTTACATGTTGGCCTTGGAACATTTAGACCTGTTAAAGAAGAAAATGTTTTAGATCATCACATGCATAGTGAATTCTATATAATCAGTGAAGAAGTCGCTGATAAACTAAATAAAGCTAAAGCTAATGGTCAAAGAATTATTGCGGTAGGAACTACATCAACACGTACTCTAGAAGCTAATATGAAAAAATATGGTAAATTTAAAGCAACAAGTGAAAATACAGATATCTTTATTTACCCTGGATATAAATTTGAAGCTATTGATTGTTTAATCACAAACTTCCATTTACCTAAATCAACATTATTGATGTTGATTAGTGCCTTTGCTTCAAAAGAACTTATTTTCAAAGCTTACAAAGAAGCTGTCAAAGAAAAATATCGTTTCTTTAGCTTTGGTGATAGCATGATGATTTTATAATGAAAATCAATTACGACTTAAAATTCAAAGAAGAATTAGAAAAAATAAAAGGTACAAAACCCACCCTACTTCTCCATGTTTGTTGTGGGCCATGTAGCGGAAACGTTTTAAAAGAAATATCTGAATTTTTCGATATAACTATTTATTACTCTAATTCAAACATTTATCCAGATACCGAGTATTTTCGACGATTTCATGAATTAGAAAATTTTATTCAACGCTTTAATCAAGATTTCAATCAAAATATTCAAGTTGTTGAAAAAGAATATCAACCAAAAGAATATCTAAAAGATATTTCTCAATATAAAGATGAACCTGAAGGTGGAAAACGTTGTTATCTTTGTTATTCAAAGAGAATGAAAGATGCTTATGATTATGCATCTTTACATCACTTTGATTATTGGACAACTGTTTTAAGTGTTTCTCCACACAAAAATAGCCAATGGATTAATGAAATTGGAGCAAGCTTTAATCAAGAAAAAACACAATTTCTTTTCAGTGATTTTAAAAAGAACAATGGTTACTTAAAATCCGTTAAGTTCGCCACATTATATAATCTTTATCGACAAAATTATTGTGGTTGTATCTATTCTTATCAAGATATGTTAGAAAGAGAAAAAAACAAGGAGTTACAAAAATAAAATCATGATGGTGCGAATTTGCACCATTTTTTATTTCATCCCTAAAAAAATCTATTTGTCCCTAAAATGTAGGCATTATGTATTTTTTAGATTATATTATAAATAGAAAGAGGAGTGATTTATATGAAATATAAATTTGAAATAAAAAAAGAAAACAGATCTATCATTTGGAAAATATTACTTATAATGATTTACTTTTCTTTTTATGCAATCAGTATACGATTATTCATGACCTATTTTCCATTTATAAATAAAGAACTTATAATTGTCGTTGGTGTTCTTATTTACCTATTTATTATTTTACCAATGGTATTTACACCTAAATGGTATTTAAGCAACAATTCTATTTTAATAGTACAACCATCAAGTTTAATAGAAACTTGGGAATATTTCATTTTAAAAAAAGGTATACAAGAAATTAAATATTCAATAATTGAAAATATTACGATTACTTATGAAAAAATATCAACTCAATATATTTATAATGAGGGGTATAATATCCTTTTTAAAGTATGTTTAAAATCAGGTGATGAAATTATATTCGATTCATTATTAGGAGTTGATAAATCTAATTATCTTCGTGGAATAGAAATAATGAAAAAAGAAGGTATTACTTTTATAGATAAATATCACATATTATCTGTTTTAGAAAATGATAATATTAATCTATGGGAACATTTAAAAAAAGTGGAAGAAGGTATTTTAGATGATTAAAATTCTATGGTTATTGAAAAGTAAAATAAATTCAGATTTCATAAATAAAATTTCTGACGAACTTGAATTAAAAGTGCAAATATCTTCTTCATTTGAAAAAGAAACAATTTATGATGTTATCATACTTGAAAATTTAGCAATCATATCTCATTTAAATGAAATCCAAAAAAATGCTATTATTATTTATGTTTTAGATAAAAACAGTAATGTATTCGATTATCAAAATATATATATTAA
>OLPN01003789.1_pt1 | contig 10223 bp, 10 predicted proteins | sample 1672601 | NCBI WGS metagenome assembly OLPN01 (sample SAMEA3136704, study PRJEB25190) | human gut metagenome
TATTATCTTGCCGACTTGAATGCCCAATGCATCGGCTGCTTCTTTCACCTCCGCCCGGAAATGCCATGCGATGGAACCGATAAAATGAACCGGGCAACCGGCATATTCGTACAGCATCACATTCCTTTCGAAGAAATCGGTGAAACAGGAAAGCAGCAACGCATGAATCTCGGTTCTTTGCCGGTGTGCGGATAAGAAAGGAGTGAGGCTTGCCAGAAAACGGTTGGTAAGCGGCTGCCGATATACTTTGTCCAAGATAAGGGCAGGCGTCAACTCATATTCTTTCAGCAGCAGTTCGCACAAGTCGGGGGGAAGCTGTTTTTTGAGGCAGTCACCCACCAGGCGTTTACCCAGCACGGCTCCGCTTCCTTCGTCTCCCAATATGTACCCCAGTGGAGAAACATTGGAAACAATTTTTTCACCGTCGTACTCGCAGGAATTCGATCCTGTTCCCAATATACAGGCAATACCTTTCGTGTGTCCGCACAAGGCGCGGGCGGCTCCCGACAAGTCACTTTCCACCGCAACATGGGCGTGTGGGAAACATTCGGTGAGGGCATCTGCTACGATGCATGCCTTTTCGGGCGTGCAGCCGGCGCCATAGAAATAAAGTTCGGTGACGGTGTCTTTTTCCGTCAACTGCGGGAAAAGGTTTTCTGTTATTTGCCGGCTTATTTCTTTGGTGGAAAGATAAAACGGATTGATGCCGGGAGTTTGGACTATCCGGTAATCCGTTTGGCTGTTGCCGATGCACCAATCGGTTTTGGTGGAACCACTGTCTGCTATTACAATCATGGTTACTGGTTAATGGTTATAGTGTACGCAAAGATATGAATAATAATTGAAAATGAGTGCCGAATCAACAAAACGTGATACAATATGCATTAGATATGAATCAATTATTGAGCGTTTTCCTAGGAATTATTCTATTTTAGATTTTTGTCGGTTAGACTTAACCGATTGAGAAATAAACTTTTAGCGAACTATTTGAAAAGTAGCGGTAACGAGTTAGCAACCGTGTGAATTTCAGCGTTTTGCATTACTATGCTGTCAAATAACTCTTTCAAGTGCAAATATAGGGATTTTTTTCGAAAGTACGAACTATCGGCGGCAGTTTTATAAAATCGACTGGCGAAAAAACAAATAGAATTTTCCAAAATAGCTTGGGATAAGCCATTAACGAAATACTTTCTTTTAAGAGCACAGTGGTTTACCCAATAAAATTATATACCTTTGTGACAAGTTAAAGAAGATGTCGCAATGAATCGGATAAAAGAAGCATTGATTGAGGCGGGGATTAGTCAAACTGAATTGGCTAAACGACTTGGCAAAGGTTTTAATATGGTCAATCTATACGCCACGAACAAAGTGCAACCTCCTATACCCGTACTATACAGGATAGCGGAAATACTGAATGTGGATGTGCGTACACTTCTTGTACCTAACGAAATAAAAAAATAGACATATGGCAAATACTAATCTAAAAGAAGCTAAGGCGGCTAAGAATGATGAGTTCTATACGCAATTTCATGACATAGAGATTGAAATGAATGCCTATCTTGAATATGACCCGGACGTGTTTAGGGGAAAGACTGTATTGCTTCCTTGTGATGACCCCGAATGGAGCAACTTTACCCGATACTTTGCTGCCAAGTTTGATGAGTTAGGCTTGAAAAAACTGATTTCTACGAGTTATGCTCCGGATAGCAAAAAATACAAAACACCTTATCAGCCCTCTTTGTTTGAGCAAGAAGCGCCTCAATTCGACCCGTCCAAGGCACAGGTAAAAGGTAAGATATTCATCTTGGAACGAGACAAAAGCGGGGACGGACGTATCAATATTGATGACCTCGAATGGAAGTATATGGATGGTGACGGGGATTTCCGAAGCAAAGAAGTTACCGAACTTCGTAATGAAGCGGATTTTATTATCACCAATCCGCCGTTCTCCCTCTTTCGTGAGTTCTTGGCTTGGATTGTGGAAGCTGGGAAGAAGTTTGCTGTAATAGGTAACATGAACGCAATCACTTATAAAGAGGTCTTTCCCTTGATAAAAGATAACAAAGTTTGGTTAGGTGCTACAGGAAATGGAAATGATATGGTTTTTGGCGTTCCTGACGGAGCTAAAGTAGATGAGAAAGACAAGGCTAAAGCTGCAAGATTGGGATATGTCGGTAATTATACCCGATTAGGTAATTCATGTTGGTTTACCAGCATAGAGCATGGTCGTCGTCATGAGCCATTGCCACTGATGAGCATGGCAGACAACCTCCGCTTTTCCAAACATAAGGAACTGAAAGGCAAAGCTGCCTATGACCGCTACGATAATTATGATGCCATTGAAGTACCTTTTACGGATGCCATTCCGTCAGATTATGAAGGAGTGATGGGAGTTCCTATATCCTTTTTGATTAAGTATTGTCCGGAGCAATTTGAAATCTTAGGGATAACCGATAGGGGCAATCAATGGGGATTAAAAACCAAGGAATACACCATTTCCGACACACCTAACTTTGCGGATTTGAACCGTAGGGGAGCTATTGGGAGCAATGGCTCTTTGGTTTCAACATATGCCCGATTACTCATACGCAAATTATGATCTGATATGTTTAATAAGAACTCTTGCATAAACTTGGGTATAATATTTCCCGTCAACCATATAATATGTTTCATTCTGAGGAACTTCGGAATGAAGCAAGACTGCCCCGTCATTGAGTTTCGTCACTTTCGTCTCTTTGCCATGACGGTCTACTTGAATCTGTTCTGGATAGACCTTGGAAGCACTACCATACCAAGTTTTAGTTATCCCTAAGATTTCAAAGTACTTCATCACTCGCAATTTTTCTAATTAGTACTCGTGCATATGGTTTTTGAGGTATTCCGTTCTCTAAATAGTAAAGCTGACCATCTCGTAAACTGGGATTTAGTTTCTTTAATTCACGGGGGTATGGACGCAAACCAAGTTCTTTTCCTGAATCACCTTGTGTCTGACCTAAGATTTCAACTTAAAAACAAAAACAATAAATTATGACACAACATAATACCATCAAGCTTTTTGAAGCTAAAAAAGTCCGTACTATTTGGGACGACAAAGATGAAAAATGGTACTTTTCCATAGTGGATGTGGTGGCTGTCCTAACCGATAGCCCTAATCCTCGTAAGTATTGGAGTGTCTTGAAAACACGTTTAAAAAAAGAAGGGAGTGAGTTGACTACAAATTGTAGTCAACTGAAAATGAAATCGGCTGATGGAAAGATGTATTTAACCGATGTCGCAGATACTCAGCAGCTTCTCCGTTTGATTCAGTCTATTCCATCGCCCAAAGCAGAACCGTTCAAGCAATGGATGGCACAAGTGGCGACTGAACGTCTTAACCAAATGCAAGACCCCGAACTCTCTATCAATCAAGCGCTGGTGGACTATAAGCGGTTGGGGTATTCGGATAATTGGATTAATCAGCGTCTCAAATCCATAGAGATTCGTAAAGACCTCACGGATGAATGGAAGCGGCACGGATTGCAAGAGGGAGTGCAGTTTGCTACGCTGACCGATATTATTTATCAGACCTGGAGTGACATGACCGCCAAGGAATATAAGCAGTTCAAAGGTCTGAAAAAAGAGAACTTACGTGACAATATGACCAATAAGGAATTGGTGCTAAATATGTTGGCGGAACTTTCCACCAAAGAAATATCTGAAAGTAAAAATCCGGAAACATTTCGGGAACACATGGATGTGGCGGAAGCCGGTGGTGAGATTGCCCGCAATGCCCGTATGGAGTTGGAAGCCAAGACGGGCAAGGCGGTCATCAGTCCGTTGAACGCCAAGACAGGCATTGCGCTCAATTCATCACCGGAAGAAGAAGACACAAAAGAATAATCCTATAAAGTGAATCAATATTATGGAGACAACATTACATACAGAATGGACTGTCGAAGACATCTGTAAAGGGTTTACCTACAACGAATTGGAAGGTAAAGGTCTATTTGGATTGGACGGGCGGCTCACTATCCAACCCGAGTATCAACGCCATTACATCTACAACGATGGGAAACGTGATGTAGCGGTGATAGAATCCCTGCTGAAAGGTTATCCCATCGGACTAATCTATTTCAACCGGACTGTGGACGGACGATTTGAAGTACTTGACGGGCAGCAACGCATCACTTCTATCGGTCGGTTTGTTACAGGTAAATTCGCCATCAAGGATGAAGCGGATAACGTGCAGTATTTCTCGGGATTGCCCGAAGAGCAGCAACAAAAGATTATGCAATCCTCTCTGCTGGTATATGAATGCGAGGGTGAAGAAAAGGAAATAAAGGAGTGGTTCAAGACCATCAATATTGTAGGCATTCCGCTCAAGGAGCAGGAATTGCTCAATGCCATCTATTCGGGCGAGTTCGTAAATGCAGCCAAGCGGGTGTTCAGTAATTCCCAAAATGCGGAAATACAGAAATGGAGTCATTATATCAAGGGAGATGTGAAACGGCAGGATTATCTGGCGGAAGCCCTCCGGTGGATTTGCGACAGTAAGGGGATGAGCATTGATGCCTATATGAGCATACACCGTCACGAGCCTTCCACGGGAGAATTGGAAAGTTATTTCCGTTCTGTGATTGACTGGGTATCGGCTACCTTTACTATGGTAGAGCGTGACATGTGCGGCTTGGAATGGGGACGGCTGTATGAAACGTACCATGCCACCCCTTATAGCACCGTCCATGTCGCGGAACGGGTAAAAGCCTTGCAAGCGGATGAAAGTGTGCGGTGTCCCCGAAATATTTACGAATATGTACTGGGTGGAGAAGAGGATAAGAAACTGCTTGACATCCGTATCTTTGAAGAATCAACCAAGCGGGCTGCTTACAAGCGTCAGACCGAAGCGGCTGAGAAACAGGGAATTTCCAATTGTCCGCTCTGTGCGTTGGGGAATAATGCCAACAAGACCCGTATTTACAAACTTTCGGAAATGGATGCCGACCATGTGACTGCATGGAGCAAGGGAGGGGCAACCAGCATGGAAAATTGCGAGATGCTTTGTAAAACCCATAATCGTTCAAAGGGAAATCGGTGAAAGTGTGTTATTTTGAGAGAGTTAAATCAATTAATTCTCTCAAAATATGAACAATAAAAAAACATTTCACGAAGTTTCCGAGATTTGGTGTGATGCAAAGCGTCCGATAGTGAAGCATTCCACCCTATGTGCTTATCAGCTTACGTTACAAACACACCTATTGCCACGATTTGGCGCTGCGGAAAATATAACAGAGAAGGATGTCCAGCAGTTTGTGATAGACAAATGTACTTCCGGATTAGCAAGAAAAACAGTCCGGGATATAGTGGCAGTGCTCAAATCTGTTATCAAATACGGGAATAAGCACGGGATTTTCCATTTTGAAGAATGGGAAATCGAATATCCTACCCAAACAGAAAACAAACTGCCGCCCACATTGTCATTAAATCATCAGCGTATATTGATGCGTCACTTGCTGGAACAGCCCACTCCACAAAATATAGGTGTACTGTTGGCTCTCTGTACCGGAATGAGAATCGGTGAGGTTTGTGCTTTGAAATGGGAAGATGTGGATTTTGCACAAAAGACAGTCATCGTGAAGCATACTGTAGGCAGAATATATAACTGTGAGTTGAAATCTACAGAAAGGGTTCACTCTTCCCCCAAAACCAAGAATTCTTGTCGTGAGATTCCTATATCCAAACAGCTTCTCCAAGCGTTGAAAATGGTAAGGAAACAATCTCAATCCCCATACGTGGTAGGCACTTCCACACAATCTAAAGAGCCCCGTTCTTATCGTGATTATTTTGGCAGGTTGCTAAAACGATTGGATATTCCCCACTTGGTCTTTCATGGACTTAGGCACACATTTGCAACCCGATGTATTGAAAGCCAGTGTGATTATAAAACTGTCAGCGTCATACTCGGTCACTCAAATGTGGCAACGACACTTAATCTGTACGTTCATCCTAATCTCAATCAAAAGAAACGGTGTATTGATCGTATGAGTAATTTCTTGGGAATAACATGAGTTAGTCTTGGACTCTATATATACATGGGGGACAAAAAATGTCCTCCATGTATGTGATGCGCATGATTGACTATAGCTTGAAGCCTTTATTCTTTTTCTGAATAGGCTTCCAGTCGACATTCTGTTGTAATCGTTCAAATTGTTTCTTGAACCATTCCCCGATATGTAGTCCGTCAATGGCAAGTATCAGCTTTCCATTGTTTGTACCAACTTTGGCAGTAACATCATTCGTCCTGAACTTACGCCTATGCTCATCGGAATAGAGTTCGCCGTTGTACGGCAATGGCTTGCCTGTCATTAAATGGGCGGTCTGTTCATGGGTAAAGCCGACAGCAAGGCACAATTTCTCAATACGGAGCATAGCACGAAACCAAGGAAACCATTCTGTGGCTTTTATCAACAAGGCGTTAAGCCTTGATACTTCCGTTTGATGTTTTGTTACCGTCTCGTTCTTTTCCAGCAAGTGCCGTTGCTGCATTTCCAGCACTTGGCGGCTGTGGTCTGCCCGTATGGTCTGTATCTCGGCTTGCAGGGCTTCGATGGTCTCCTCGTGTGTGGCTACCTTCCTATGCAGGGCGGTGTTCTCCCTCTCCAGTGTCTTGACCTTGTTGCTCCCGAAAAGAGAACCGACACTCTCGGCGATGTTGGCGGCTGCGGTCGTGGCTGCCCCTTTCAGCCGTTCGGTCTGTATCTCTTTTTTCGCCCGTTCAAGCTCTTCCCGTGCCGTTTCTTTCCGTTCCTGCAATTCCATCACTTCCGTTTTCAGTTCCTCTGTTTGTCGCTTTATGTCACGGTAATATTGCTGCGTGGAAACGTGCCTCGCTTCCGAACCGTCCACGCCCCGTTGTAAACCGTATTTTTTCATCGCAACAGCGTAGCTGTCTTGATAGGCTTTCAGTTTCAAGCGGCTCATGATGTCATCGGCGCACAGCCTCACGGTGTCGGTCGGCTTCTTGCGGTAGCGTTTCTTCGCCTGCTCCTCCCTTTTCTTCCGCTTGCGTTCCCCCTTGACTATCGGCACAAGTGTGACGTGCATGTGCGGTGTTTTCTCGTCCAAGTGCAGGTGAGCCGCCACGATGTTCTCCTTCCCGAACGTGTCGGCAAAATATTTGAGGTTGTCGGCGCACCACTCGTCCAGCCGTCCCTCCCGTTCGATGCGTTCCATGTCTTCGGGTGTTGCCGACACGTTGATGCGGATTGCCCGCACTTGGTTACTTCCGATTTTGCGTGTCAGTCCCGCTTCTTCCAGCCTCCTTTGGATAGCCGCCGAACGGTCTTTCACTCCTTCGGGATATTCGATGAGTTTTCGGTTTAGATGCGTGCGTGTGGGGTCAGCGTTCTTGGGTATGATGAAACGCTCTATGTGGGCGGTCGTCCCGCTGTCGGAACCGTGCGCCTTTTCCATGTGTAAAACTACGAAACCCATATATTCTTCCTTTCTTTTTTGGCTTGTGCAACAATGATTTTTTTGTATCTTCAGGGGCGGCAAATGCCGTCCCCGATGGAGTGTGCAGAGGGGCTTGCCCCTTGCCTTATTGGGGAATTTTCAGCGATACGTAGTATTGCGGCTCGGAAAATTCCCTAATAAGCTACGGTATTTTCTCCGTAAATACCCTGCGGCGTACCGTCCGTCTGCCTTTCTGCGGTGGCTATCCCTGCCGTCTGCTTACCCATATAACCCCACCCTTATTTTTTCCCTTTCGGTCGGTGGGTGGCGGGGCGGTCGGATACAAGGTTTTCCCGATAAATACGCTCGCAGCGAAGCGAGAGGAAGATTTATCGGGAAACGGCGCAGCCGCCTGACCTTTTAGCCGACATAAAGCCCCGTGCTTGCTTTGCCTTTGTAAACGGAAATGATTGCTCCGCTTTCCTCTGAAAAGAGGAATAGAACCTGCAATATATATCACCATAGTGATATGTTTGCATGTTGGTATGTTGATATATCATCATGCTTTCCAACGGCTGTTGGGCTTGCCGTCCGAAACAACCGACACGAATACCTTCGTTTTCTCTTTTCGCCCGTGTATAATCCTTTCCAACAACACTTTGCGGACTTTCGCCGCCCCGAACGATTCAACACGGAAAGCGAGGGCGGCTATCGTTTCGAGGTTGTAAACCTCCGCGCTGTATTTGTCCGATATGCGGATAATGCGCTTTATGTCATATACGCTCAAAACTCCGCTTTTGCAGAGTGCCTTTATCCCTGCCCGAACCGTCGGGGCGATAACCCCGAACAGTTCGCAGATTTCCCGCTCGGTCATGGCGGTTGCACCTATATCGCTCGGCAGGGAGATATTGCCCTGCCCGTCCATCGTGATAATGTTCCTTTCTTCTTTCATCGGGATTCTGTTTTTAATTAGATGGCTCGGCAGATATTCTTCTCCATATCCTCCAACTTGTGCGACAAGGTTTCCATGTCTTGGCTTATCTTCTGGGCGGTGATTTTGGCGTAAATTTGGGTGGTTTTTATGTTCGTGTGTCCCAAAAGGCGGCTCACCGTTTCGATGGGTACGCCGTGCGACAGAAGTACGGTCGTGGCGTTCGTGTGGCGTGCCACATGGTAGGTCAAACGTACCTTGAAGCCGCATTGTCTGCCTATATCTTTGAGTATCTTGTTGCAGCTTCCGTTACTCGGAACGGGGAAAACATGACCGTCCCTTGCCAGCCCCTTGTACTTTTCGATGATACGCTTGGGAACGTCCAAAAGGCGGATGTTCGATTCGGTGTTGGTCTTCTTTCTTCGGGTGATTATCCACAGGTTGCCGTCGAAGAATGTTTGCAGGCGGTCGACGGTGAGGTTCTTCACGTCCGAATACGCCAAACCCGTGAAAACAGAAAAGACGAACAAGTCCCGTACAAGCTCGTGGGTGGCGTTCTTCATCGGTGCGTCCATGAGCGTCTGTATCTCCGTTTGGGTGAGGTAGCCCCTATCCACGCTTTCGGGAGAGTTGATATATCCGGCAAAGGGATTGAACGGCAAACGCCCGTTGTTCCTTGCAATGGAAACGATGTGTTTCAACACAATCATGTAGCCCCACACGGTATTGGTGCGGCATTTCTTCTCCGTGCGCAGAAAATACTCGAAATCGTTGATGAACGTGAGGTTGAGTTCCTTTAACGGAATATCCTCACGCCTGTAGGTATGGGGCAAAAACTCCCGAATATGGTTGCAGACCGTCCGATAACGGGTAAATGTACCCTGCGCCCTGCTGTGCCCGACTTTCTTCTCAAACTCGGCGTTGTGCTGCTCGAACAGTTTCAGCAAAGTTTCCTGCTTGACGCCGATACCGAGATAGGCGTCTTTGAGTTTGGCGGCGGTAACATAACCGTCCGTCTGCATTAACTCTTGATAGCGGCGGTTTACCTCCACACGGATTTTATCTACCGCAAGGTTGATTTTCTGTGCTTCGACGCTCTTGCCCGAAGCACGGCTGTTCTTCACGTCCCACAACCGTGGGGGAACGTCCATCTTGCAACTGAACTGTTTAATCTCGCCGTCCACCGTGATACGGCACATCAGAGGCAGATTGCCGTTGGGCTTCTCGCTGCCTTTCTTCACGTAAAATAAGACCTTGAATGTACTTCGCATACTCACTCCTTTTTTGGTCACAAAATTAGTTATTAGTGAGTTACCGATAACTATGCAAATCGACGCAAAATGCAGAAACAGAACCTTTTAGCAAGAAATCTGCACCTGTTACGGGAGTAATGAAGTGCTAACTGAACTCTTGCACAGTTTGGCTTCATGTTGGCTTTTCGTTGGCTTTGCTCAATAGAAAAACAAAGCGTAACGAACGCTGTATCAGCCAATTCGCTACGCTTTGCTCAAATTTACTTTTTCGCTATGTGTTTATTTTATTCTTCCGAAAAACAAAATATTGTTTCCGTCTTCATCAAAAGAGGAACGTAATTCTTCCAGTGCTTTGCGCTCTTTATCAGTGCAATTCTCATCGGACAATTTTTCTTCAATCAGTTCTACCAGTTGTAGCGGTTCAAACAGTTCACAGTACCAACCATCTTGTGGAATTCCTAATTTATTGACCGGTAAATTTCCCATAAAGTCATTGACTACTTCCGCAAAATAGGCTCTTGTTTTCTCTTTATCTATTAAGACAGTATTGGTTTCAGGCTTCCAGCCGTTTACTTCTTCCATTCCGCTTGGATAGAAATAAATGAGGA
>OLPN01003791.1_pt1 | contig 10218 bp, 6 predicted proteins | sample 1672601 | NCBI WGS metagenome assembly OLPN01 (sample SAMEA3136704, study PRJEB25190) | human gut metagenome
TCCCCGGCCCGCGCGAGCCCCGCTTCCGACCTGCGTAGCAGCCGCGCCGCTGGCTCGCACGATCCCACGCCTCTCTGCCGCGCCGCGGCTTTGCCGCATCTTTGCTTCGCTCTTGTCCCACATTTACCAGGGTTTTGCGCTCGTGGGCATTCAACCATATGGGGTGGGCCTCTCATTTTGGATTCTAAGAAAGTTGCGCAACAGTCAAGCCTGCCATCAGGAGCGTTACCTACGGCCTATTGTGCGTAAAGTACCCTTTATGTGTGCAAGCGCGTTCTTTTGTTGCGCGGGTAGCATGGGCATATATTGCAACAAGCGGCGCAGACGACTCCCGTTGACGATGGACGCGTTCAGCAACGCTTCGTTGATGCGGTTTGCGACGCGCGCCCAATGCGATATTCGCTTGGCGTCGAGTCTTATAGTCGCCTCGGAGTAATGGAGGGTGTGTCGGCTGGCGCCGGTGCGCCCCTCTTTTGGTTTGGGCGGGAGTGGATTTTGGTTTTGCTTGGGTGGCGTGATGTGCGGGGCTAGGCGACGCGCTAGGGCCCGGGTGAGGCTCATGGTGGCAACGGGTTGCTCGGCGTACCTCACCATCGCGCATCACGACGCACGCCCAGCGCGACGACTTCCCGACGTCGAGCTCTATGACGATTTCCGGCCTTCTCGGTGGTGCCATGGTGGTATCCTCCAATCGTCAGGCCGATCGGAAGCCCTCCCCTCGACACCCACATTACCTGGCCGTGGCCCCCGGGCCCGGCAGTTTCCTATCAGTCGTTCGGAGCGGCGAGCGTCCTCGGTGGCAACACCCCCCCGGGCCCTCGAGGGGCAGGGGCACGCGGCCATCCGGGGACGCCCGATCGGCGGCCCCTCGGGGCTTGGCCAAACTGTAGGCCATGCGCCGAATGCTCGCCACCGAAGTTCATCGATGGCTTATCTCAGACTGTAATGGGTAATCGTCCTTTTCCGACAATCTGTTAAACGCTCCGAGCGTTTAACAGATATTTGGCAAAAAGACGCACAATTGCCGCCGCCGCACAGAGGTGCGGTGCGTTGTCGAAAAATCGATTGCTATTTTGGCGAGGAATAAAAAAGAAAACCCTGCCCCCAGCCTAAGGATGAACCCACCTTCAATAGGTGGGTGCCCGCAACGAGGTTCAAAGCTTTCGTGCCAACAGGCGCGAATCCCTGTATCCCCGCGTAATCTAGGGCTCCCTGAAAAAATGCATCGGTCCATCGCAAATGACGGCTTTGGAAGCAGGGTCTGATTTGAGTATATCCGAGCATGGCCGAAAGAAACCCCTTGAATTATTTTTTCATTTCGGCATAGGGAAGCATCTTCTTTTTGCCGAAGCACACATTGGGTTATTCCGCCATCTTCCTTTCGCGCTACGGCTGGGCAACGTTACCGCTCCTTTTCGCGCGGTTCTTCTTCCTGCGCTACAATGAACGAACGTTCGAAAATGAGGGGAAGGGGTGCGCATGGCTCGCGCGAAAGACGTGGCGAAGCTGCTCCGCGGCGGCGTAAACGATAAAACTTCGCCGGCTCGTCTCGCCGAAATCATGAAGGCGCTGCGCCACGCGGAAATCGCGAAGGGCATTACGCCCGAAAAACTCGTAAGTCTGCTCGAGGAGCTCGGTCCCACGTTCATCAAGCTGGGGCAGATTCTTTCGGCTCGATCCGACATGCTTCCCCAGGAATACTGCAATGCGCTGCAAACCTTGCGTTCTTCCACCACGCCTGAGCCGTTTTCGCTGGTGGAGCGTCGGCTGCGTGACCTTTACGATGGCGATTGGCACGACGTGTTCAGCGACATCGCCGCCGAACCGCTTGGATCGGCTTCCATCGCCCAGGTCTACAAGGCGACGCTTGCCGAAAGCGGCGAAACCGTGGCCATTAAAATCCGTCGCGACCATGTGCGCCAAGACATGGTGCGCGACATCGCCCTTATGCGCCGCGCGTCTGATCTGCTCAACCTTACCGGGTCTACGATGATCCAGGGCGTTGACATCAATGTGGTGATTGATGAGCTCGATCGCACTGTGCGCGAGGAAATCGATTTCAACGTGGAACGCGAAAACCTCGAGCGCTTCGGTCGGGGCCTCGCTACCGAGCCAGGCGTCACGTGCCCGAAGGCATATGACGAATATTCCGATGAGACGGTGCTCGTGATGGAATTCGTCGACGGCCTCTCGCTCGAGCACGTCGACGAGCTTCGCGAAGCGGGCTACAATCTGCGCGAAATCGGCGATCGCATCGCGAATTCATTCATGCGGCAAATGGTCGAAAACGGCTTCTATCATGCTGATCCGCATTCGGCGAATTTCATTGTGCGACCGGCGCTTTCCGATGAAGAGCGCGCTGCGGGCAAGAAAGACCCAGGCGAGGTTGTGTGGATCGATTGCGGCATGATGGGCGAGCTCTCGCCTTACGAGCGCAGGCTGTTCTTCGAAATGATGAAGGCCATGATCGCGCAAGATAGCCATAGGCTCACGAATTTGTTCGTTGAGTGGGGGCGCGTGAAGGACGTGCCGGGCAAGAGCTTTGATTACGGCGCCCTTTTGCAAGATCTCAGCGCATTGGTCAATCGCTATAGCTCCGAAGACGCGCATTCGATGGACGTGGCGCAGCTGCTCAACGACATCATGGGCATCCTCGATCATGCGAATGTGATTATGCCCCAAAGCTTCGTGATGCTCGTGCGTGGTTTGGCGTCGCTGCAAGGCACGCTCATCTCGCTGTCGCCGGAAATCAGCATTCTGGCCGTGGTCGAGCGTTACGTGAAGAGCTACTTCGTGCGCAACTTCGACCTTATTGACGAGGCGGAAGACCGCGTGCTCACGTCGATGGCCGCGGCTGATAAGGCGCTGCATTTGCCCGAACGCATCTCCAACGTGCTCGATATGACGGAAAAAGGACGCCTGCGCATCAAGTTCGACGTGGAGGCGCCGCGCCCCATGGAGAAAATCGGACACATCATCGACCGTCTGAGCTTGTCTATGATCACGGCGGGCCTGTTCGTCGGATCGTCGCTGATTTATTCTGCGGGTATGGAGCCGAAACTCTTTGGCGTGCCGGTGATTGGCTTTTTCGGCTTTATTGGCGCGGCGGTTTTGAGCGTGTACATCGTGGTTAAAATTCGAAAAGGGCAGTAAGGTCGTTTTGCGCATGCTTGTGTCAAATGCTCGTAGCGTTTAACACCTGCTGCGTGCAGTTGCAATTGTGTTAAACGCTACGAGCATTTGACACAATTGGGGCATTGACGTTTCCGGGCGTATTGAAGCGATAGATGGGTGGAAGTTGGACACGCTGTTCACTGAAATAGAGAACGAGAAGAAATTTGCTGCCGCGCCGCTCGCCGTGCGTATGCGTCCGCGTTCGCTCGGCGAGCTTGCGGGGCAGGAAGACGCGGTGGGGCCAGGCAGCTGGCTTCATGCGGCAATTGAGGCCGATACGCTTTCGTCTATCATTTTGTACGGACCTGCAGGTACTGGTAAAACGAGCATCGCGCACATCATCGCAGAAACGACGCGTGCGACGTTTGTGGAAGTTTCTGCCATCGGCGGCACCGTCGCCGATTTGCGCCGCGAAATCGCTGCGGCAGAAAAGCGCTTGCTGGACACGGGCGCCCGCACGATTCTGTTCGTGGACGAGATCCATCGTTTCAGTCGCAGCCAGCAAGACTCGCTTTTGCATGCCGTTGAGAATCGTACGGTGGTGCTCGTGGGGGCCACGACCGAAAACCCATTTTTCGAAGTGAATTCCGCGCTCATTTCGCGCTCCCGCGTGATTGAGCTGCATTCGCTTTCCGACGCCGATATCGAATGCATCGTGCGCCGTGCACTCTCCGACGAAAAACGAGGCTTGGCGGGTTCCTGCTCCCTTACCGACGAAGCGCTGGCCGCTATCGTGAATTTGTCGGGTGGCGACGGACGTTCGGCACTTACCACGCTTGAGCTGGCTGCGGGCTTGGCCAAAGAAAAGAGCGCGCGCGAAAAAACCGAGCCGCCGTTTGTCATCGACGACGATATGGTTGAGCTTGCCACGCCGCATCGTGCGCTGCCGTATGACAAGAACAAAGACATGCATTACGACGTGATCAGCGCATTTATCAAGTCGATGCGCGGCAGCGATCCTGACGCTGCGCTGTATTGGCTCGCTCGTATGCTCGATGGCGGCGAAGATCCGAAATTCATCGCGCGTCGTATCTTCATTTTGGCAAGCGAAGACATCGGTAACGCCGACCCTCAGGCTTTGCTCATCGCCGAGGCGGCGTTTAAGGCCGTGGAAGTGATTGGCATGCCCGAATGCCGCATCAACCTGTCGCAGGCTGTGACGTATATGTGCCTTGCCCCTAAGAGCAATGCGGCCGAAGCGAGTATCGACGCCGCCCTTTCGGAAGTGCGGCATGGGCCGAAGCGCGACGTGCCGAGTTATTTACGCGACCGCCATCGTCCCGGTTCGGAAAACTACGGTGAGTATAAATATCCGCACGATTATCCTGGCCATTGGGTTGAACAGCGCTATTTGCCCGAAGGCCTTGAGCGTGGGTGCTTCTATCAACCGAGCGAGTCGGGCTGGGAGGCCTATCGGGTTGACGCCGCATCGCGCGATCGGGCCACGCGGGCTGCGAAGCCGTCGAAGGGCGAGTAGCGGGCGGGGCGGGCGATTTGCCCGCTCGGATCTGCGCGGCGTGGGCGCCCAAGGTTGCATCGTCGATTGGCCGCCTGCGTCTGCTGGTCCAGCAATCGCTGAACAACGCTCGATGCACCTCGTTTATCGGCGAGCGACCTGTCGCTGTGTGCTGCGCTGCCGTGCGGGCTCTTCTTTAACGTTGCGGAAACGCAGCGCTTCGTCCATGCGCGCCTTGCTGCGTGCTGCTATTATTCAAGGAAATCAAACGGGCGCCATATGGGCGCGATATCGAAGGGAAATGCCATGGACGTTGGATTCATCTCGGAAGTCATTCTTCCCGTAGTGTTTGTGATTGTCGGCATCGCGCTTGTTTGGGCAATCGTCGAACTTGTACTGGTGTTGCGCCGCACGCGCAAAACGGTGGAAACGCTCGAGACGAGCGTGAAGCCGATTATCGACGATGTGCAAAAGGTCGCAGCCGATGCCAAAGAAATGACCGCCTCCATCAAGCCCGCGATCGATCGCGTCGATCCCTTGGTCGAGCGTGCTTCGCTGGCCGTTGATGCCGCGAATTTGGAAATCATGCGCCTCGACGGCATTCTGGAAAACGTTGATGCAATTACCAGTTCGGCAGCCTCTGCGACCGAGGCGGTCGACACCGTTGCGAATGCGCCGTTGAAAATCGTGAACGCCGCTTCCGAAAAGCTCCGCGAAGCCCTTTCAGGCAAGAAGACGTCCGACGAGTCGGCCAAGCTTGCTGCCGCGGCTGAGGCTGCGGCGCCTGCCGAGTTTGCGGCTATCGAGGGCGACCAGGCGGCAGCGTGCGCGCCTGAAGCCCATGCTCCTGAAATCGCCGCCGAAAAGTCCGCCTCTGAGCCTGAGCCGCAAACTGCTGGCGGCTACTTCACCTATGGCGCATCGAAGGAGGACTAGTCGTTTTGACACGCCCCTTCGACAGCGGAGAGCGAGAGCCGCAGCTGAAAGCCACACGAGAGAAAACCACCGCCGAGCGCACCGATGATGCGCGCCGCCATTTCTTTCAGGTGTGGATGGTTATAGGCGCTGCGGCGCTCATCTATATGTTCGGTTTCGTGCTCGACGTGCTGTCCCTGCCGGTTGCCATCATCGTATGGACGATTGTCTTCGTACTCGTGCTGCGCTCGCCCGTCGATGCGCTTGAGCGTCGCGGCGTTCGCCGCGGCTTGGGCACGACCATTGCATTTGTGGGCATGTTTGCGGTGCTCGCCGCGCTTGTTGTGATTATGTTTTCGCCTATGTTCGGCGTGAATGACCAGTTCGCGAACATCTTCTCGGCGCTGCCCGTGTATGTTCAGGGGCTTATCGACTGGGCGAATTCGTTCTACGACAGGTACGCCTCGCTTCTGCAGGACGACACGGTGCGCGGTTGGATTGACGCGGGCTCAAAGTCGCTCGCCGATTGGGCGTCATCTGTCGCGAAACAGTCGGCCAATGGCGTGGTGATGTTTGGCACGGGCATCGCGAATGTCTTTGTCGTTTTGGGTTTTGCGCTTGTGGTGGCGTTTTGGACGCTTATGGAATTGCCCGCGATCGATCGCGAGGTCGATCGATTGGTGCCCGATAACCATAAAGAAGAGGCCGACATGCTGCGCATCGCGTTTACGCGCATTATGGGCGGCTATATTCGTGCCACGGTGCTGCAGTGCTTCATCATTGGCACGGCGTGCGGCATAGGGTTTGCGGTGTTGGGCGTGCCGAATGCCGCCGCGTTGGGCCTGATCACAGGCGTTCTAAACCTGATTCCCGTCGTGGGTCCCTGGATTGGCGGCGCGGTTGCGGCCGTGGTCGGCCTGTTCGTGAGCCCCATTACCGCTGTGCTCGCGCTCGTGCTCACCGTATGCGTGCAGCAGTTCGTGTACACGTTCATAGGGCCGAAGCTCATGCAGAATTCGGTTGACGTGCATCCGGCGATTGTGATCGTGGCGTTGCTCGTGGGCGGCGCCATTGGCCAGAGCATGGGCGGCCTTATGGGCAATATCGTTGGAATGCTCTTGTCTATCCCGTTCGCGGCCATTGCGAAAACGGTGTTCGTGTACTACTTCGAGAAAAACACGGGCAGGCAAATCGTTGCCGAAGACGGCGTGTTCTTCCGCGGCAACCCTTCGGTTCTCGATGGCGAAAATGGCGAGCCCGATGCTATGGCTGATGCGATTTCACCCACGCCGAGCAAGCCATTTGCGCCCTCTTCGCTTGTTGCAGCTTTAAGCTCCCATGGCGAAAAGGGCGTCGATGCCGAAGACAAAGGCGAGAAATAGGCGAAAGCTATCGTTTCTTGGCTTCGCCTGACGAGAAGGCTGCCGCGCCCGATGCGGCTATTCGCCTTCCTTGGCAGACTGTTCCTGCTCTTCGGCGGCTTTCGGATCTTGCACCGAAGGCAGGGCCATAAACTCGGCAAACAGCGTTTGAACCTTTTTCTCGGCCCGGGCGAAGCTCGCGTATGTGCCGGCCTCTTCGCGATCGGACTCGCCGCTTGCGTCGGTGATCAGGCGAATTGCCCACTCGAAGCGCCCCGTGTCGTTTTTGCGAATGAGAGCTTCGCAGTCGAAGCGGTAGCGGTACACGCCGCAAAACCAGCTATTTTCGGCGATTTCGTCCCAAGGGGTATCGTCGAGCGGCTCGGGGGCAAGGGTTTCAACGTCGGTATCGGTCATGGTAATTCCGTTCTGTATTGATGAATGTGCGCGTGGGCGCTTGAATAATCACATCCCATGATAAGACATTTCGCGTCGTATCGGCGCGTGACGAATCACGCAAAGCGCGGGGCGCGGCGATTTCGCGCATTTTCCAGGGCAATTCATAGAATTCTCGCGACGTGGCAAGGTCTGGCGTGACGTGGGCGCGCGCGTTGGCTATCATGGGCCAGTTGGAAATGATCGGGCCTTGGGCCCGTTAGTCCGAAATATGAGAGCGAGACCTGTCCAATGAAGTACATGACTACAGCGGAAATTCGCGAGAAGTACTTGAAGTTCTTCGAGGAGAAGGGCTGCAAGCGCATGCCTTCTTCGTCGCTGATTCCCGACGATCCGAGCCTTTTGCTCACGAGCGCTGGCATGGTGCAGTTCAAGCCTTACTTCCTGCATCAAAAAGAACTCGACCCCCAATACATCGGCACCACGACGGTGCAGAAGTGCGTGCGCACCAACGACATCGACAACATTGGCGATGCGCGCCACCTTTCGTTCTTCGAGATGCTGGGCAACTTCAGCTTCGGCAAATACTTCAAGAACGAAATGTGCACTTGGGCGTATGAGTTCTCGACCGAAGTGCTCGGCCTGCCGAAAGAAAGGCTGTACTTCACCGTGTTCGAAGACGACGACGAGACCATCGAGATTTGGAAGAGCCTCGGCGTTGAAGACAGCCATATCTCTCGCTTGGGTGAAGATGACAACTTCTGGCGCGCTGGCCCCACCGGCCCGTGCGGCCCGTGCTCCGAGATTTACTTTGACCAGGGTCCCGAAGTCGGTTGCGGCAGCCCCGACTGCGCGCCTGGTTGCGATTGCGATCGCTTCCTCGAGTACTGGAACTGCGTGTTCACTCAGTTCGATGGCCAGGAAGACGGCACGCTTGCTCCGCTGCCTTCGAAGAACATTGACACCGGCATGGGCCTGGAGCGCATCGCGGCCATTATGCAGGGCGTCACGAACAACTACGACACCGACGTGCTGCGCAGCCTGATTGCCGTGGGCGAGCGCCTTTCCGGCAAGGAATACAAAACCGATGCCGATGTTGACAAGTCGCTGCGCATCATCTCTGACCACAGCCGTTCTGTCACCTTCATGATTGCCGACGGCATTCTTCCCTCTAACGAGGGCCGCGGCTACGTGCTGCGCCGCTTGCTGCGCCGCGCCATCCAGAAGGCGCACACGGTGGGCATCGAAGGTCCGTTCCTCAACGAGTACGTCGATGAAATCGTGAAGCTCATGGGCGACGTGTACCCCGAAATCATCGACAATCGTGAGCTCATTCGCCGCGTTATTCTTTCCGAAGAGGAGCGCTTCGGCGCGACCCTTCGCCAGGGCCAGGTGTATTTGGCCGAGGCATTCGAGAAGCTCGAGGGCGATACGCTTTCCGGCGAGCAGGCGTTTACTTTGCACGATACCTACGGCTTCCCTGTCGAGGTTACCGAGGAAATGTGCGCCGATCGTGGCGTGAAAGTTGACATGGAGGGCTTTGAGCGCTGCATGGAAGCCCAGCGTGAGCGCGCTCGCGCGGCAAACGTGAAAGACGCGGAAGCTGCATGGAGCACGTACGGCGGCGTGCATGCCGACATTCTCAAAGAAGTAGGCGCTACCGAATTCGTGGGCTATGACCGCATGAGCGCAAGCTCGGGCGTTCGTGCGCTCATCAAAGAAGGCCAGCGCGTCGACTCCATCGCTGCGGGCGATACCGCCGAAATTGTGCTGGGCCTGACTCCGTTCTATGCCGAAATGGGCGGCGAAGTGGGCGACACCGGCATTATCGAGGGCGAAGGCTTCAAGGCTGAAGTCGTCGATACGAAGGCCCCCGAAAAGGGTCTTACCTGTCACAACGTGAAAGTCATCGAAGGCGAGCTTCATGTGGGCGACACCGTTCGTGCGGTTGTCGACGAGCTTCGCCGCAAGCGCATTTCGCGCAACCATACCTGCACGCATTTGCTCCATGCAGCGCTGCGCCAGGTTCTGGGCGACCATGTGAAGCAGGCTGGCAGCTACGTCGGGCCCGATCGCCTGCGTTTCGACTTCACCCACTTCGAGGGCGTAACGCCTGAGCAGTTGGCCGAGGTCGAGCGCGTCGCAAACGAGCAAATCATGAACGCCATTTCTATGAGCACGTATGAGACTTCGCTCGATGCTGCTCGCGAGTCGGGCGTCACAGCTCTATTTGGCGAGAAATACGGCGATACCGTGCGCGTCGTTGAGGCTGGCGAGTTCTCGCGCGAGCTGTGCGGCGGCTGCCACGTTGCCAACACCGCCGAGATTGGCTTCGTGAAAATCGTGTCTGAGAGCAGTGTCGGCGCAAATCTGCGTCGTATCGAGGCTGTGACGAGCTTCGATGCTTTGGCCTACATGAACAAGGTTGAGGAAGAGCTCAAGGAAACTGCAGCTGAGTTGCGCGTCCCCTTGTTCGACGTTTCCGAGCGTACGGCGGCGAACATCGCCACCATCAAAGATTTCGAGGCCAAGCGTAAGGCCAACAAGAAGATGGCGGCCGAGGGAAGCATCGTCGAGTATCTCGAGAATATGGTGAACGTGGGCTATCCGCTCATTGTCGCCCGTATCGACGGCTTGGACGCCGGCGGCCTGCGCAACGCGTGGGATATTCTGCGCGGCCGCATGCCCGAGCCTGGCGCGTGCGTTATTGGTACTATCAATAACGACAAGCCCGTGCTCATGGCTGCCGCGACCGATGAAGCCGTTGCCGCTGGCTTTAACGCTGGCAACGTGATCAAGGCTATCGCGGGCAACATCAAGGGCGGTGGCGGCGGCAAACCGACCATGGCTCAGGCTGGCGGCAAAGATGCAGCCGGTATCGATGCCGCGCTCGACGCCGCGCGCGAGCTTCTTGCA
>OLPN01003796.1_pt1 | contig 10200 bp, 7 predicted proteins | sample 1672601 | NCBI WGS metagenome assembly OLPN01 (sample SAMEA3136704, study PRJEB25190) | human gut metagenome
CAATCAGCGTCTGTGCGACCACAAGGCCAACTGGATGGACTTTAACGCCGGCGTGATTGCCACGGGTGAGCGCACGCTCGACGAGGCTGCTCACGATCTATACCAGCTGGTGCTGGAGACGGCGAGCGGTAAACTCACGAGTGCCGAGCGCCGTGGCTGTCACGAGATCAGCATCTGGAAGGACGGCGTCTGCCTGTAGTGGCAAACAAGTCCGTATAGGGCGCTATTGACCATGGCCCCGTCGGGAGTGTTCCCGGCGGGGCTTTTTCGTTTTGTGGTTAAGTGAATATGTTGGAAAATCTGATAAACGTTCACCTATCTCATGGCTGTCCAGCATGGCACCCTTACCAGCAGAAAATAGGTGTGATGACCTCAATTGTGTCCGTTTAGCGGTAAAAATCGACCGTTCAAGGATATTATTCAAGTGAACGTTCACCTGTCGTAAGCAATCGCGCATAATCTAACTAAACGTTCACCCTGAACGCTGGGCAGACAGATGTCAGTGTGGACTCAAATGTCTTGTTACAAGACAATCGAGAAAAGAGAGGGAGCTCGATGACTAATAAGATCGGAAAAAAGCGTAAGATCACATTCTGGACGCGCTTGGGCTTTGGTATGGGCGGTATGCTCAATTCCGGTGCCCTGACCTTTACGCACAGCTACATGGTGCTGTTCCTGTCCACGGAGTGTGGCCTGTCCGCAGGCGAGGCTGCACTGATCAGCTCGTTTGCCATCTATGTCAACGCCATTCTTTGCCCGCTGATGGGCTTTGTGGCCGATAACTTCTATGCCACCAAGATTGGCCGCATCTTTGGTCGTCGTCGTTTCTGGATCTTGCTGGCCATCCCGATGATGATCGCCGAGCCGCTCATCTTCGTGGCTACGCCGTTTGGCTTCCCGTACTACTTTGTGCTGTACCTGATCTACAACGTCGCGTACACGTTCTGCACCGCCAACCTGTCGCCGCTTACCATCGAGATGACCGACGACTTTAAGGAGCGTACGTACCTCACCGGCTACAAGCATCTCTTTGGTAACGCCGCCGGCTTCCTGATGGCTGCACTCGTCGGCTTTGGCTTTGGCACCTTCGGCGAGACCAACCCGTTCAGTTACTTCATCATCGCTACGGTCAACGCTTCGGTCATGGCAATCTCGCTGCTCTGCGTGTACCTGTCCACGTGGGAGCACACCCCCGAGGAGGTCGCTCAGGAGAAGATCGAGAGCGTCGGCGAGGGCATCAAGAAGTTCTTTGTGGACGTTATCTCCACCTTCCGCAACAAGTCCTTCCGCAAGGTCCTGTATGCACAGGTCTCCACGAAGCTCGCTGCTGCCTGCTGGTCTGCCTGCCTGTCCTTCTTCATCGTCTACTGCCTGCAGATTCCTAAGTCCTACGAGTCCGTGATGGAGATGCCTGGCAAGGTCGTCGCTATCGTCTGCACCGCCATCTGGGTCGCCCTCATGGCCAAGAAGGGCTTCCACAAGTCTTGGTACCTCGCAAATGTCGGTTGCGCTGCGTGCATCATCGCCTACAACTACTTCGCCTTTGGTCAGATCAACGGCACCTCCACGGTCGCCATCGCCATGATCGCCTACCCCATCATCTTCGCCATCTGGAAGTTCTTCTACGTCGGCTTCCAGTACCTGCCCGATGTTCTGCTCAACTACATCCCCGATGTCGATGAACTCATCACCCTGCGTCGTCGCGAGGGCATCTACAGCTCCGCGCAGCAGCTCTGCCAGCAAATCGCCCAGGCTATCGCCGTCAACGTGTGGGCTATCGTCCTTGCTGCCTCCGGCTTCATTCAGACCGCCGGCAATAGCGACGCCGTGACCCAGCCCGCTACCGTGCCTCTGTATATCTGCGGCTACATGATCATCGGCTGCGCCGGCTTCTTCCTGCTTGCGGCCGTCCTTGCCCGCGGCATCAAGATCGACAAGGAGCAGTGCGACATCCTTTGCGACGAGATTCACCGCGTCAAGGAGGGTGGCAAGATGGCCGACGTCAAGCCCGAGGTCAAGGCGCTTTGCGAGGAGCTCTCCGGCTTTAAGTACGAGGACTGCTTTGCCCACAACAACGTTGGCTTCCAGGACGGTAGCGTAACCCCCGCCGAGTAAGGCCGACATATCGTCCAAATCACAGGGCCGTGCCACCGGAATTCCGCCGGCAGGCACGGCCCTTTTTTAACAGCGTACAATTTGCCTTTAGAGCATCTTTTTGAGGGAGAAACCCATGGAGACGAACGTTATCTGGCGCAACGCGCGCGCGGCGGTTATCGAGCTTGACGACGGCGGTTACTTTACCTGCGCCGATACGTGGGAGATCTTTGTCAACGACGAGACCGCCGGTACCACGAATACGGTCGAGACCTATGTCGACGGCCTGACCCCCGGCAAGCGCAACCTGGTTCGTTTTGTTTGTGGCGAGCGTGAGCTGAGCGTAGGTGTCACCACGCCGGCTGAGCCCTTTACCATCAACGTTCGCGACTGTGGCGCCAAGGGCGATGCCGAGCATGATGACACCACCAACATCCAGGCTGCCATCATGGCCTGCCCCAAGGGTGGCCGCGTGCTGATCCCCGCCGGTAGTTATCGCATCAAGTCTCTCTTTCTTAAGAGCAATATCAACATCGAGCTCGCCGAGGGAGCGGTGCTGCTGGCCCGCCACGATCGTGCCTCGCTTGCCTACATTCCGGGCACGGTCACGGGCAACGAGGGTGCCGGGTATGCCGGCACCGATACGCTGCCCCTGGGCCGCTGGGAGGGCGAGAGCTTCTCGACCTACTGCTCTACCTTTACGGGTCTGAGCGTGCACGACGTGTGCATCTATGGTCGCGGCGCGATCGACGGTCAGACTGATTTTGCCGAGGACAACTGGTGGAACAAGGACTTTAAGAACATCTTTCGCCCGGAGGAGGGCCGCGAGGTCGCCCGCCCGCGCATGATCTTCCTATCCGAGTGTGAGAACGTGAGCTTGGCCGGCTTCACCGTCCGCAACAGCCCGGCGTGGAACATCCACCCCATCCTGTGCGAGCACGTCGATGCGCTCTGCCTGTCCATCGAGGGCCCCAAGAACTCCCACAACACCGACGGCTTCGATCCCGAGAGCTGCGGTTTTGTTCGCATCCTTGGTTGTCAGTTCTCAGTGGGTGACGACTGCATCGCCATCAAGAGCGGCAAGCTGGGCATTGAGCCCGAGCTTCGTCCCGCCACGCACGACGTGCTGATCTCTCACTGCTACATGCACGATGGTCACGGCGCCGTGGTCCTGGGTTCAGAGGCTGCCGGCGGCATCAAGGACCTTACCGTGAGCAACTGCCTCTTTGAGCGCACCGACCGCGGCCTGCGCGTCAAGACCCGCCGCGGGCGCGGCAAGGATGCCGTCAACGAGGGCATTACCTTTGAGCACATTCGCATGGACGAGGTGCTCACGCCCTTCGTGGTCAACTCCTTCTACTTCTGCGACAAGGACGGCAAGACCGACTACGTGCAGTCTCGCGAGGCACTGCCCGTCGACGACCGCACGCCCGGCTTTGGTGCCACGACGTTTTGCGATATCGAGGCCACTAACTGCCACGCGGCCGCTGCCTACATCACGGGCCTGCCCGAGAGCAAAGTAACGCGCCTGACGTTCCAGGATGTCCACGTGACCTTTGCCGACGATGCTGAGCCCTTTGTTCCGGCCATGGCCTGCGGCGTTGAGCCCATGGTGCGTCAGGGCATCATTGCGCAAAACGTCAAGGTGCTCGACCTGCAAAATGTGGTGATCGAGGGCCAGGACGGCGAGGAGCTGCAGCTCCAGAACGTCGACAAGGTTGTCCGTTCCTAACTCGGGTTGATGACCAGGGCTGCATTGTCGGATAAATCGGCAATGCAGCCCTTGTGCGATACGGCCGTGTGCGCTGCGCTGCGCATCATGGTGAAAGGGAATACATGCTCAATAAAACGATTCCTGTCGGGGTCGATGGCTCGTCTGCCACGATTACGTCTTATGTTTTTGCCCCGACCGAAGATGCTTATGCTTTAAAACCGCTGCCTGCAGTTGTGGTCGTGCCAGGAGGCGGCTACGATCACGTTTCGCCGCGCGAAGGCGAGCCGGTAGCGCTCCGTTTGTTGGCGATGGGCTACCAAGCGTTTGTACTGAACTATTCGGTTGCTCCGGCTGTCTATCCGCTGGCATTACAAGAACTCGCGCGGGCGGTCGATACCGTCCGAAGCCATGCGGCAGAGTACTGTGTCGATCCTGATCGGATTACGGTCATGGGTTTTTCGGCCGGTGGGCATCTAGTTGGCTTGCTCGGGGCGCTTTGGGACCAACCCTGGCTTGCAGAGTCGATTGCGGCATCGCCTGAGTCGATTCGGCCTGACACACTTTGCTTGGGCTATCCGGTCGTAAGCTCGGGGGCCTATGCTCATCGTGGTTCATTTGAACACCTAACGGGTGCCGATGGCGCTTTGGCTCAAAAGTTGTCGATCGAGAATATGGTGGGCGAGGGCTTCCCCCGTACGTTCTTGTGGCATACCGCCGAGGATGCATCGGTACCAGTTCAAAATAGCCTCCTTCTTGCGCAGGCTCTTGCCGACCACGGGATTGGCTTTAGCCTACATGTCTTTCCGCATGGAAAGCATGGGGCATCGCTCGCCACGGCCCTAACGGCATTTAAGGGCTGCGCCGAGCATATTCAGCCACAAGTTCAGGGCTGGCCTGAGCAGTTCGCTTCCTGGGAGCGTGATGGACGATGAGCGAAAGTATCTATACGCTGCGCGTTTCGAGGGCTGCGGCAGGAGTGTATCCAACGATTTCCGATGCCTTGGCGGCAGCCGATCAGCTCTATCCGGATGCCGAGCAACCGGTGATGATTCGCGTCGATCCGGGCGAGTATCGCGAGCGGGTCGAGATTCATCGCTCGCATGTGACGATTGAGGGAGAGACGGCCGATAGCGTGCGTATCGTGGGCGGCTTGGGCGCCAAGATGCCCTCGGGGGACGGATCGGGCATCGACGGAATGCTCGGCACCTTTAGGACCTATACCGTTTTGGTCGATGCCGACGACGTGCGGCTCGAGAACCTCACGATCGAAAACGATGCGGGCGATGGGCGCGAGGTCGGTCAGGCGATTGCCCTGTATGCCGATGGCGACCGTCTGGTTGTCGATGCCTGCTGCATTAAGGGGCACCAGGACACACTGTTTTTGGGTCCGCTGCCGCCGCATGAGGCCAAACCGGGCGGGTTCATAGGACCCAAACAGTATGCGCCGCGCCGGGTGGGGCGCCAGTATTTTCGACGTTGCCGGATCGAGGGCGATGTCGACTTTATCTTTGGCGGCGCGCGTGCCTACTTTGAGGGGTGCGAGATTCGCTCGCTCAATCGCGATATGGATGTCAACGGGTATGTAACGGCAGCCTCCACGCCTAAAGGCGAGCCGTACGGATTTGTGTTCCACGGCTGTTCGTTTACAGCTCCGGATGGCGTGGCGCCGGATTCGGTCTACCTGGGTCGTCCTTGGCGCGAATGGGCGCAAACTGTGCTGATCGATTGCTGGCTGGGGCGACATATCAAGCGCGAAGGCTGGTGGGATTGGAATAAGCCGGCGGCGCACAGCTGCGTGCAGTATGCTGGCGCGATCCTGCATGGGCCGGCGGGTGATGCTACCGGCTGGGTGCCGTGGGCGAATGAACTCGATGTGATGGCTGCTGCCGGGTACGCCCGCGAACAGGTGCTTGCCGGTGCGGATGGCTGGGATCCCGAGGGAGGCACCGGTGATGCGGTTGAGACGGCTGGGCTATCTGCCAATGGTCGCACCGTGCACATCGAGACGTACTGCGAAGACGAGCCTGCGCTGCGTGCCCGGCTGAAGCGTGAGGGGCGCTCTGCCGCATTTGCGGGCCAGACTCGTGCAGATTTTGAGGCATGGAAGATTGCGACCAGGACTCGCCTGTACGATGTTTTGGGCCTTTCGCTTATGGGCCGCGTCCCGATTGAGATTCGTGAGCTCAGCCGCGTGCGGGTTGCCGGCGGCATCGTGCGCACCCATGCGATATTGCAGGTTGAGCACGATGTGTGGATGCCGTTTTACCTGTTGGAGCCGTCTTGTCCTAAGCTTGATGAGCGGGGGCTCAAACGCTGTTATATCTGCCCGCATGGCCATCAGGGAGCGGGTGCTGCAAGCGTAGCCGGTGTTGCGGGCGTGCCGGCTGTCGATGATGCCGTGCGTAAGTTCAATTACGACTACGGTCTGCGTTTGGCACGCATGGGTTACGTAACCGTCTGTCCTGATGCGCGCGGTTGGGGATACCGTCGTGACTGGAAGGGCCAGGGCGATGACGAGAACAGCTACCTGCGCGGTACGTGTCTGAATCAAGCACGTATGGCCGAGCCACTGGGTCTTACGGTTGCGGGCCTCAACGTCTGGGACAACATGCGCTTGATCGATTACTTGGAGGCGCGCGGCGACATTGCCATGGATGACTTGGGTTGCTTTGGTTTTTCGGGTGGCGGCTACATGACGTTGTACCTGGCCGCACTCGACCCGCGTGTGCGCAAGGCGTTTGTCTCGGGCTATCTGTATGGTGTCGGTGATTCGCTGCTGCATCTCAATGGCAATTGCAGCTGCAACTACACACCCGGACTTTGGCGCTTACTCGACATGGGCGATATTGCCTCGCTCATCGCGCCGCATCCGCTGTTGGTGCAGAGCTGCGAAGAGGATCATCTGAACGGTGCGCGCGGGCTGAAAAATGTTGACGAGCAGCTCAAGATCGTGCGCGATGCCTACAAGTTGCTGGGTCGCGGAGATGGCCTGCGGCACGAGGTGTGTCCGGGTGAACACCATCTGGGCGTGGCACATCTTGCCGAGGATATCGAATGGCTCGATTCGCACGTTGCGGAATGCGCCCCCGTGCATAGCCCCTCGGCATGCTGCGAATAAACGGTACGTTCCTGTATGACCGCCGATGGGCGGATGAGGAGAAGATTATGGAAACGAAGAGCTTGAGTGAATCGACCATTTGCTGCTTTGGCGACTCAACGACCTGGGGCGACAACGGCTGCGGTGGGGGAGGCAACGACATCTCGTGGACCTCGCATTTGGGCGCGTTGCTGGGAGGCGCGGTCATCGAGAACTTTGGCATCAAGGGTTCGCGTATCGCCATCAAGGCCGACCGCAGCGATTCGTTTGTCGAGCGCCTGGACGGCATCGGCAATGCGGCTGATATCTACATCGTCTTTGGCGGCGTCAACGACTTTAGCCGCAACGTGCCGCTTGGCGAGTTGGGCAGTACCGATGTGCACGAGTTCTATGGTGCACTCGATTACCTGATCCGCACCATCACGGCGCGTTCGCCCCAGGCAAAGCTTGTGTTTATGACGCCGTGCAAGACGAGCGGTAAGCACGAGAAGGATATCCCGGCAAGCGATGAGCTCAATCACCTGGGGTTGACGCAGGTCGCCTACGTAAAGGCGATGCTCGAGGTCTGTGACCGCTACTCCGTTCCGGTGATTGACCTGTATGCGCAAAGCGGTATCAGCCCGTTTTTGCCGGAGCACCGCGAGCTCTATATGCCGGACGGTCTGCACTACAGCCCGGCTGGCTATGAGCGCCTGGCGCATCGCATCGCCGCGGGTCTCACCGCCGTTTGCCGCTAAAAGTCTGCCGTTTGCTGGGAATATAGGGTTAACGTTCACCCTATATTCCCCGTTCGCGTTACACTAGGGGTAACGTTCACCTATCGTTTATGTCAGAGGGGACAGCAATGGGTTGCAATCAAATCCTGGACCGTTATATCGAGCAGTTGATCGAAACCTCTACGCCGCAGGCGCCGGCTTGGAATATCGAAAAGATTCGCGCCGGCAAGGAGAACACCTGGAACTATATCGACGGCTGCATGATCAAGGCGCTCATCGAGCTGTACGAGATCACGGGTGAGCAGCGCTACCTGACCTTTGCCGATGACTACATCGATTTCTTTGTCCAGGACGACGGTACCATCAAGCATTACAACCCGCAGGATTACAACCTCGATAACGTCAATGCGGGCAAGACCCTCTACAAGCTCTATGACCTGGTGGGCAAGCCCAAGTACCGTGCCGCCATGGACACCATCTACCGCCAGCTCGAGACCCAGCCGCGCACCAAAGAAGGCGTGTTTTGGCACAAGGCCGTCTATCCCAACCAGATCTGGCTCGATGGCATGTATATGGCCCAGCCGTTCTACATGCAGTACGAGCTGAGCTTCCACAACCGTCGTGCCTGCTCGGACAGCTTCCATATGTTCCAGGTCGTGCATGACCTGATGCGCAACCCCCTCAACGGTCTGTACTATCACGCTTACGACGCGAGCCGCAAACAGTTCTGGTGCGACCCGGTCACCGGCCTTTCGGCTAACTTCTGGCTGCGCGCCGAGGGCTGGTTTGCCATGGCGCTCATCGACACCTGGGAGCTTATGCCGCCTTCGATGTCGGCCGAGAAGGACGAGATCCGCAAGATGTTCCACGATCTGATCGACGCCATGCTGCCGTATCAGGACGAGAAGACCGGCATGTGGCACCAGGTTATCAACCTGCCCAATATTGCCCCCAACTACCTGGAGGAGTCGGGCAGCGCCATCTTTGCCAACGCCATCATGAAGGGCGTGCGTCTGGGCGTGCTGGGCGAGCGTTACTACCAGTACGGCCGTCGCGCCTTCGACGGCATCTGCGAGACCTGCCTGTCCGAGTATGACGGGCAGCTGGCGCTCGACAACATCTGCCTGGTTGCGGGCTTGGGAAACACCGCGCACCGCGAGGGCACGTTTGATTACTACATGAGCGAGCCCGTGGTCAAAAATGATGCAAAGGGTGTGGCGCCGCTGGTGCTTGCCTATATCGAGACCATGCATCACGACAAGCTGGCCGGTAAGCGCGATCCGCTCGCCCCCTCGGGCGTGTGCTCCATCGAGGACCCGTTTGGCGGATACACCCCGGGCATCAACGCTCATAAGGGATGTGAATAGCATGGGGGCTGTTACTCCGGGCGTACGTTTGCACGACCTTCCGCAGGGGACCGTCGAGGAACGCATTCGCATGGCGGGAGAGCTGGGCTTTTCGTGCATTCAGCTGCCAAGCAAGGTGCTCTATGCATCGATGGGGATCGATCGAGGCGGCCTGACCCGCGAGCTTGCCGATCATTTGCGTGCGGTGCTCGACGAGGCGGGCGTTTCGGTCGCCGTGCTCGGCTGCTATAAGAATTTGGCGACGCCCGATCGCCAACAGCTCATGGATAACTATGCCGAGTACGAGGCATGCCTGAACTTTGCCCAGATGCTCGGCGGATGCCCGGTTGGCACCGAGACCGGTCGCCCCAATGCGCAGAACCGCGTCGCGGACGACCGCATGACCGACGAGGCACTCGATGCGTTTGCAGACGGGCTTGCACACATCTGCGATCGGGCTGAGGCCGTGGGTGGGCAAATTTTGATCGAGCCTGGTTGGAACGAGACCGTTAACACGCCAGATCGCTGCCGTGAAGTGCTGGAGCGCGTCTCGAGCCCGTCGCTCGGCGTGATCTATGACCCAGTGTCGCTGCTGCACCCCAGCGTCGTTGACGAAGCGCAGGAAATTACCGCGCGCATGCTCTACTTATGCGGCAGCAAGATCCGCGTGCTGCACGCCAAGGATTATGAGGTCGTCGACAACGAGGACGAAGCCGGTTGGTGCGACGGTACGGGTTCACGCCTGGTGTGCCACGGCGTGGGCGAGACGGGACGATATGACTTTGAGCCCGTGGTGGCCTGGGCGGCTGCCGCCTGCCCTGGGATTCCCTGCGTGGTCGAGAACAGCGTGCCGGCGACGGTGGCTGACTGCCTGGCGACACTCAAGCACATGTCCGCTCGCTGCGGGGCTTCGCATCGCGAGTTATAGCATTGGCTTTTGCCGTGTCGGCAGATTGAGATTACCTGTATGGGGGCGGCGGTGAAGGGTCTTTATCGTCGCCCCATTGGATTGCATTAAAAAGGGGAGTTGCGTGGCTATCCACATTGTCGAAGAGGCGAATCGTTGCCTGGGTTGTAAAAGGGCGTCCTGTCAGCTTAAGGGCTGCCCAGTTCAGACGCCTATTCCGCAGGTCATCGACCTGTTCAAACAGCGTCGTCTAGAAGAGGCGGGCGAGCTACTGTTCCAGAACAATCCCATGAGCGCGGTCTGCTCCATGGTGTGCAACCATTCGG
>OLPN01003798.1_pt1 | contig 10198 bp, 10 predicted proteins | sample 1672601 | NCBI WGS metagenome assembly OLPN01 (sample SAMEA3136704, study PRJEB25190) | human gut metagenome
TGGCAGGCGCTGTACTACCACGACGGCGAAAGCGCCCCCTGCACCAAGTTCATCAGCGTCTACAACTACTCCGGTCTGAACATCGGCGGCAAGAGCTACTTCAACACGCCCACCCATCCCCATGTGGCCCACCGGGACAGCCGCGGCCGCAACGTTGCCTACGAACACACCGAGTTCACCTCCGGCAAGGAGATCCGGCAGGCCGCCGCCAATGCCGACATCGGCCTGAGCCACGATTATAACACCACCTTCTTCCGCTTTGCGGACTACCGCACCGGGGCCGAGAATACCATGCGCGGCACCGCTTCCGGCCGGACGATACGCATCGTGCACTCCGACAACTACAAGACCAGCTTCAGCTACAGTGCACTGAGCCGCACCTACAAAATGCAGATGTACAGCCACGCCGCCGGCGGATTCGAGAACACCGTGGACGAACTGAACGGCAAGCAGCTGAGCTTCGACAACCTGCTCATCTGCTTTGCCCCCATCGCCGCCTACCCTGGCGACTCCGGCGACGTGCAGCAGGTGAGTTACATTTCCGGCGGCGAAGCCTACTTCTTCAGCCGGGGCGGGGTACAGGTGGGCCGCTGGGAGAAGGCCTCCCCGGAGCATCCACTGAAGGTCTACGATGACGCCGGGGCCGAGCTGCTCTTCAACCGCGGCAAGACCTACCTTGCCATTGTGGACGACGATGAGTGGTCCAATTTCAGCTATCAGTAAACGAGGGGAACGCCATGAAACGCATCTGGATCCAGCGCATCGGTGCGGCCGTGCTGTGCGCTGTGCTGCTGGCCGGCTGCATGCCGGGCGGCCCGGCAGCCGACAGCACGGCTTCTGCTGACCCCCTGACCGGGCAGGAGCAGCAATACCCGGGCCAGCGTCCGGCGGCAGTGGTCATCGACAACGCCCCCGGCAGCACCACCCAGTGGGGCATCGGCAGCGCCTCTGTGGTGCTGGAGGCCGCAGCCCGTGCGGACACCGCCCCCAGCCTGTGCCTGGTCTATCCCTCCGTGTCAGCCATGCCGACGGTGGGGCCGGTCACGCTGGGGCAGGACCTGTTCTGGCGGCTGCTCAGCGGCCAGCAGGTGCTGCCCATCCAGCGCGGCTGCGACCTGTACACCCGCAATTTTCTGGACTACTGGAACCTGCGCGCGGTGGACGCGCTGGAAACAGGCCGCAACGCCTTCACCACCGGCAATACCGACTGGGCCAGCCCGCTGTGGTGCACCAACGGTCAATCTGTGGCCAAGGTGCTGGGCAGCCTGAGCCTCTCGTCCGCGCTGTCCGAGGACCCTGCGGAATCCGCAGACAGCACGCAGGAAGGGGACACCCCCGCCGTACCCACTGTCCCGGCCCTGCTGCCTCAGCAGACCGACGGCCACCTGCCGGATGCGGACGTTGCCGACGCAGTCCAGGCAGCGGTACAGTTCCCGTCCGGCAGCACCACCCGCTTTGCCTACGATACCGACACCGGCACCTACGGGATGCTGCACAATGACGGCTCCCCGCAGCTGGACGCCAACACCGGCATCCAGGCTGCCTTTGACAACCTCCTGGTGCTGTACAGTGCCTCCACCCTGCGGGACGATGGCCGCACCCTGGACTACGACCTGACCATGGGCGGCGGCCTGTGGCTCAACGGCGGCCACCTGTGGCACATCACCTGGACCCAGGGCACCGGCTCGACCTTTGCCTTTTATGACGCCGACGGCCGCCCGCTGCGCATCCTGAGCGGCCGCAGCTACATTGCATGGCTTTCCAGCCTGACCGGTGAGGAAGTCACCGTGCAGGATTCCGCCGGGAACGACCTGCTGCAGCCCTGACACACAAAAAGCTCCTCGTGCAGATGCACGGGGAGCTTTTGCGTTTATTCGGTTTACAGATCCACCACGCTGCCCACCTCGGCAGGGGTGGCGGGCACCATGCCCAGTTCCGCTTCGTCCGCGCCGCGCTGCACCGTGAAGGTGACGCTGCGCCCGGCGGCAAAGTCCGGGGCATAGGTGAGCTCCAGCGTCTGCCAGTCCTCCGGCACGGCGCAGAAGCAGTGCAGCAGCGCACCGCGCCCGGCGGCCAGATTCAGGGTAAAAATCGAAGCATCCGCCGCGTTCTCACCGTACAGCGGGGCGGCAAAGCTGCCGCAGCGCACCGCACGGCCGTTGCAGGCGGCCGTGACCCCGGTGCCCATGCTGTACAGGTCCTCCCGGGTGGACACCCGACGGCTCTGCAGGTAGCTTTCGCCCACCGGCAGCGCATGGCCGGACAGGTTCTCCACCGAGAGATACACCAGCACACCGCCCAGACCCGGAGCCGGGGCATAACCCAGCAGCTCCACTGCCGCCTTGCCGTCCAGCAGAGCAGGGTCGCCCGCAGCACGCAGCTCGGCCGCTGCTGCGGATACACCGGTGAGCAGGGCAGCCGCAAGGCTGACCGCACCGGAGCCGGCACATTTCAGGAATGACCGGCGGGAGATGGCTTGTGACATGGGAACTTCCTCCTTGGCGAAACGAAAAAGTGGTTCCTTTATACAATAAAGGATTGTGACCGTTCTGTCAAGCGGTTGCCCCGGATTGTAACCGATTCTTTGCGTTTATTCGTAGGCCTCGTTCTCTTCGGTCTCGGCCTGGCCGCGCAGGGTGTCGGCATAGCCGAAGGGCACGATGTCGATGGCCTCCACCAGCTTGTCCCGCATCCACAGCTGCACGTCAGTCTGCACGGTGTAGCCGCAGCCGGGGTCTGCCATCCACTGCTCGGGGCGGCGGCTGGGCAGAGCACGCTGGCTGAGCATGCTCATGATCACGCCGCCGTGGGTCACACAGGCGGCCTCGGTCACGTCCATGCGGATCATATACTCAAACAGCTTGAGCAGGCTTTCGGCGCAGCGGGCGTGGAACTGCTCGGTGGGTTCAGCCCCCTCCGGCACAAAGCCGGAACCCGGGGTGATCCACTTTTTAAAGTCCTCGTCGTGCACCAGTTCCTTCACGGGCTTGTTCTCGAATTTGCCAAAGCCCGCCTCCCGCAGATCGTGCACCGTAAAGGTGTGGGCCGCGTTAGGGAACAGGATGTTGGCCGTTTCCACCGCACGCAGCATGGGCGAGGAGAACACGGTGTCCACCTGGGGGTACTCAAAGCGTTCCTTCAGTTCGGCCAGCTGGGCACGGCCCTCGTCGCACAGCGGGATGTCGGTGCCGCTGCCGATGTACAGGCCCTGCAGATTGCCGGCGGTCACGCCGTGACGGATGAGATGAAGTTTAAAGGTTTTCATGCATAGCACCTCGTATCATGTGGGAGGGCGTCCGGGGCAGGCCAGGGGAGGATCAGCCCTCGCTGTGGTTCACCTCAACGGTGGTGGGGAACACGTTCATATCCAGGCGGCAGTTGTCACGGATGGTAACGCTGGTCAGGGCGTTGCAATCCTTGAAGGCGCCGGTCTTGATGTAGCCCACGCTCTCGGGGATGGTGATATCGGTGAGGGCAGTGCAGCCGTTGAAGGCACCGGCCTCGATGTACTCCACGCCGTCAGCGATGTTCACGGTGGTCAGGTTGGTGCAGCCCTTGAAGGCGACGGCACCGATGCTGGTGACAGTGCCTTCCACTTCCACATTGGTGATCTGGTCGGCCTGGTCTGCCCAGGGTGCCGGGCTGTCGGAGGTAAAGTTGGTCATACGGCCGGTGCCGCTGATGGTCAGGGTGCCGTCGGCCAGGGTCCAGGTCACGTTCTCGCCGCAGGAGTTGTCGCCGACGGCAGCAGCGGATGCAGCGGTGGAAGCGGTGCTGGAAGCAGCAGAAGATGCGCTGCTGCCGCAGCCGGTCAGGGCGATACAGTTCACAGCCAGAACAGCGGCAGCGGCCAGGCTGCACAGACGGGTGATGGTGTTGCGTTTCATTTGGGTAATCCTCTTTCCTATTCCTATTTTTATAGCTTCCCTGCCCACCACAAAGCTGTGCGCCGGGCAAGGACAGGTGCCAAAACAGCATTATAGCACAAAACCAGGAAAGATGGAAGTTCCAATTTGGAATTTTTGCATTTTGCGCCGGGTGCCGTTTCTTTTGGCCGGAGCGGGAGCCATTTTCTGGCAGAAAAGCGCGTCCTCTGCCAAAAATATTCCCGCCCGGCATCTTTGTGCCCCGGGCGTCCGCCACAAAATGTATGCTGTTATACCTGTAGTTTAACATAGATGTAGTGTACCCGGCAAGGCCTTTGACAGAAATGACGAAATTTGATGAAAAATATCGTCACTTTTCTTGCTTTACATTTCGTTTTCCGTTGTGTATAATCAACCTGCTGTAAACCAAAAATCAAGGATGTTCCCCAACCCGGGGTCATTGAGGAGTCAGAGATCATGGAATTCAATCGTATCATCAAACTGCTGCGCAAGGAGCGCGGCATCACCCAGAAGCAGGCGGCGGAAGATCTGGGTGTTTCGCAGGCCCTGCTGTCCCACTACGAAAAAGGCATCCGCGAGTGCGGGCTGGACTTTGTGGTGCGCGTGGCCGACTATTATAATGTTTCCTGCGACTATCTGCTGGGCCGCAGCGCCGAGCGCAACGGTATGATGCTCTCGGCCGAGGACCTGCCCAACCCCGACAAGATGAAGGACAACATCTACCACGGCAGCGTGCTGCCCACCATGAACAAAAAGCTGATCTCCAACAGCCTGAACGTGCTGTATGCCAAGATTGGCCAGTGCCACAGCAAGGCCCTGACCACCGAGGTGAGTGCCTACCTGATGATGGCTGTGGCCAAGATGTTCCGCCTGCTGTACTCGGCCGAGCCCCACAACGCGTCCAGCATGTTCAGCATCGGTGCCCACCGCTGGCGCGGCTATTCCGACGCCGTGATGCGCATGTCCGAGGCCAATGTGGAAGCCCTGCTGGCCGGGGAGGACCTGAAGGGTGCCGAGGGCGTAAAGGACCCCGCCTGCCTTGCCATGACCACCGAGAGCCTGACCCGCGAGTTCCCGCTGTACACCCCCAGCCTGCTGAATCTGGTCAAGACCAGCGAGACCCACGTCAAGGGCCTGACCCCCGAGGACTGAAATCCCGTCGTACCGGGGTGATATTCCTGTGAATTGTTCCCCCAAACTCTTGCATCTGTGCACCAAAAACGGTATAAACAGAGTAGAAGATTCTGGAAAGGACAACATTTCCACCGATCAAGAGGAGGACAATACCTATGTCGAACAAGATTTCCCGCCGTGCATTCCTGAAGTGTGCAGGTGTTTCCGCTGCAGCGGTCGGCTCTGCCAGCCTGCTGAGCGGCTGCAAGACCAATGGCAGCAACACCACCGTCAACGACGTGAAGGTGGGCGACACCGTCAAGAACTGGAACGGTCTGGGCGTGCAGCTGTCCAGCGTGTTCCACCTGACCCAGGATCCCGCACAGCCCGGCTATGAGTATCTGGGCGTGCGCGTGACCGTGCTGAACCGCAGCAAGACCGAGACCTATACCATCGGTGCACAGGGCGTGGATGCCATCAACGCCGCTTACCCCGTGCCCCCGCTGGAGAACGTGGACGCCAACTTCCAGGCCATGGCCGCTGCTACCACCGACTTTGTTGCCACCTGCGACGGTCAGGGTGCCGCCGTGAGTGCCAACATCTCGCTGTACAATTCCAACTCCCAGAGCTTTTCCGACAGCGAGAGCCTGCCCCCGCAGGGCTCCGGCTACATCGTGCTGATGCTGATGGTGCCCAAGAATTGGAAGGAGCTGCAGGTGACCTACATGCCCACCTTTGCCCCGGACAAGACCCTGACCTTTACCATGAAGGCCGCCGATGTGATCCGCGGATAATTGCATTCGATTTCGTCCATTTTGTACGATATGCCCACAGAATGTTCACAATTATTTTATAAAAAGCATTGACTTTTGCGGTCATTTCGCCTATTGTATAAGTAACTTCCATTGGCATATACTGTATAATTTTTGTATTCCAGGAGGAGGAACAAAATCATGTCTACCGTTTTCTCCCGCCGCTCGTTTCTGAAATATACCGCCGTGGCCGCCGTGGCTGTGGCCGGTACCAGCCTGCTGGGCGGCTGCTCCGGCGCCGAAGTTTCTACTTCTACCAAGATCGGTGGAAGCAACACCGTGCTGAAGGTCAAATCCACCCTGACTGCGCTTGATTTCAATGCAACGGGTAATACTGCCACTGTGACCTTCCATCTTCACATTGAAAATGGCCGTTGGAATGCCATCCAGGTGGGCAACAACAACTTCTTCATCTATGCAGACGATAAGCTGTATCAGGGAACCGGCAGCATTGCTGTCTCCCTGCAGCCGGGTTCTGCTTCCGGCCCGCAGATCAAGCGTGATCAGGAGGCCGATTACCTCATCGAGATCCAGAATGTGCCCGCCAATGTTGAGCAGCTGACCCTTACCTTCATGCCCGACACGCAGTACAACGAGTACCAGTCCATCTGGATCCTGGATCAGGAAACGATCAAGGGCGGCACCGAACAGCCCGGCGAAGATAAGGCCGACTGAGAGCCTTTGGCACCCGGCTTTTCCTGTACATCGACATTGGACTGTACTGTAATATAGGAGGAATCTACCATGTCCTACACATTTTCCCGGCGTGATTTTCTGAAATATTCTGCACTCACCGTTGTGGCTGTGGCCGGTGCCGGTATGCTGTCCGGCTGTGAGATCCAGGATCCCAACAACCCCGTAGTTGCTGTCGGCAAGAAAGCTTCCATCGGCACTACGACCGCACAGCTGACTTTGGCCGATGAAAGCGGCACACTGGACGGCAACTTTAAGCTCCGTATCGCCAATGGTGCTGATGCCCCGCTGTATGTGAACGCAGAACGTTTCAATGTGGCGGTCACCTACACCGGTGAAAACGGCAAGGAAGCTGTATTCTATAATAGCCAGTACGCAGGCAACGGCCTGACCATCACCGGACAGGAGATCACTTCCGGTACCTACCCCAATATCCCCAAGAATGGCGATGTCACCCTGACGATCAAGGCCGAAAATTTCTCTCTGCCGACGACCGGTGCTTATGTCATGACCTTCCAGTACATCCCCCGTGCAGAGCAGTCTGAGCTGAGCATCAGCTGGAAGCAGAAGGGCGAGAACCTCTGATAATACCACCGAAGACAACGACTAAGCTCTTCTATTTTTCCCGCAATATTGGCCCGCGCTTCGGCGCGGGCCTTTTTGCATCCAAGTTTCCGGCAGATTGTTGCAAGGCAGACAAAGTTTTTTAGTTGTTTTGTGTCTTGTGCACAGTTCCGTTTTCCGGTACAATAAAAGAACAAGCAACGGACAAAGCGCAGCGGCAGAGCCACTTGCCGCCGCGCTGTTATATTTTGCGGCGGGTACGCCCGCCCGGCTGAAAAGGAGTGCTGTCTGTTATGATCAACATGGTCAAGCTGCCCACCAAGAAAAGTGACCTGTTCCTGCGCGTTGCCAAGGGACATTTTGCCACCAGCCACAGCCACATCAACTATTACATCGACGTCACCACCCAGAAGTCCCGCCTGTCGGAGGCCAAGGCCGTGGCCAAGGAGCTGGTGAGTGCCTACCAGCACAGCACCATCGTGGACACCGTGCTCTGTCTGGACGGCACCCAGGTCATCGGCACCTGTCTGGCCAATGAGCTGACCAAGGACGGCTTTGCCAACATGAACGCCCACCAGACCATCTATGTCATCACCCCGGAGTACACCACCGGCAGCCAGATCATCCTGCGCGACAATCTGGCCCCCATGGTCAAGGGCAAGCATGTGCTCATCCTGGCCGCTTCCATCACCACCGGCTACACCGTGCAGGCTGCTGTGGAGGCCGTGAACTACTATGGCGGCATGGTGGCTGGGCTTTCGGCTATTTTTGCCACCACCCACGAGTGCATGGGCTACCCGGTCACCTCCATCTTTGACCCCGCCAGCCTGCCGGATTACGCCAGCTATGACAGCCGTGACTGCCCCCTGTGCAAAGCAGGCCAGCACATCGACGCCTTGGTCAACAGCTTTGGCTATTCGGCGCTGTAAGGAGACCCCCAATACAAAAGCGTCTGCAGAAGCCTCTGCAGACGCTTTTTGTTTGCCCGGGGCACCGGGTCATTGTTTTTTGGGGAACACAAAGGGATTGCAGCGGTATACCGCCACCAGATACAGCGCCATGAAGCACCACACCACCGGCTCACACAGGATCACCGCATCGTAGGCAAAGCGGGGGATGAACACCAGCACGAACACCACCTTGCCCAGGAACTCGATGACACTGGAAAACAGCGGCAGCACCTTTTCGCCCAGGCTCTGCAGGGCATAGCGGGTGGACAGCAGCACCCCCAGCACCGCATAGAAGGGGGAGGTCCAGCGCAGATAGCGTGCGCCGTTTTCCAGCACGAGGGCCTCCGACGAGCCGGACACCATGCGCACCAGCCACTCGGCGCTCACCTGCATCAGCAGCACCGTCACCACCATGACCACCAGCGAATACAGGTAGATTTCCCGCATGCCCTTGCGGATGCGCTCCGGCTGGCCTGCGCCGTAATTCTGGGAGACGAAGGTGGACGCCGCATTCGCCATGGCGATGAGCGGCATATCCGTGAAGGCAAACAGCTTGCGGGCCGCCGTGTGTCCGGCGATGGTCAGGGTGCCCAGCCCGTTGATGCCGTACTGCAAGATCACCGAACCGGCAGACACGATGCTGCTCATCAGGCCCATGGAGATGCTCTGGCTGAACAGGTCCCAGTACAGCTTGCGGCCCACGTCCAGATGCTTCCGGCCCGGGATAAGGATGCGCACCCGCGCCATGACATAGAGGATGCACAGCACCACCGACACGCCCTGTGCGATCACGGTAGCCACAGCGGCACCGGCCACGCCCATGCCCATCCCGGCAATGAACCACAGGTCCAGCACCACGTTCAGCGCCGAGCTGAGCAGCAGGAACACCAGCGGCATCACACTGTTGCCGATGGCCCGCAGCAGGCCCGCGCACAGGTTGTAAGCGAACATGACGATGACGCCCAGATCAATGATGATGATGTAGCGGTAGGCATCTTCCAGGATTTCGGCGGGGGTGTCCAGCAGCTCCAGCAGGGGCCGCAGGCCGAAAAAGCCCGCCGTGGTGATGGTCAGCGACGCCACCAGTCCGATGACCAGCGACCCGGCCACCGTGCGCTTGAGCAGGTCCTCGTCCTGAGCGCCGTAGGCGCGCGCTGCCACGATGGCAAGGCCGTTGCCGATGCCAAGGCCGAAGCCCACCAGAAGCTCGTAGATGGCTCCGCAGGAGCCAATGGCAGCAAGGGCGGTGTCGCCCAGCACGTTGCCCACGATCATGGTGTCCACGGTGTTGTACAGCTGCTGGAACAGGTTGGAAATGAGAATGGGCAGCATGAACAGCACCAGACTCCTGAAGATGGGGCCGTGCATCAGGTCTACATTCATCTGGAAGAGGTTCTTCTTCCGGGACTGGGTCTGGGTCATAGGGTTCCTCCAACTTTATTTTTACCGCAAAACAAGGGGCCGCCCGGAAAGCAGTCCCTTGTTTTGTCGTTTTATGCAGTTGCTTTTTACGAAGAAGCTGCCCGCGGCGGCCCCTCTCGTGAAAAGGCAGTCAGAGCGGCCCGCAGGCCGCTCTGACTGCAAAATCAAAAACATTTTTCCGCTGAAAATTGCCAGAGCGCAAGCGGCGGCAATTCCAATCGTGCTCTTTACAGCTCCTGGGTCTCAAAGCCGTGGCCGGTGAGCACCTCCACGCTGGTAAAGCCTGCGGCCTTGATGGCGGCAGCGGCCTCGTCAAAGCCGTAGGTCAGGCTGGCAATGTCGTGGGAATCGGAGGTGATGATCACCTTGCCGCCCATCTTCTGCCACTCACCCAGCAGCCAGGGGCCAGGGTAGAAGTCCTTGCGGTAGCCGCGGTAAACGCCGCCGGTGTTCACTTCCAGCAGGCAGTCGTTGTCCTTTGCGGCCTGCAGAGCCTTGAGAGCAGCGGCCTTGTAGCGGGGCGACTCCTCGTCGAAGAACTCCCCCTTGGCGTTCAGCTTCTTGATCAGGTCGATGTGGGCCAGAATATCCGGCTTAAGGGCGGCCACCTTTTCCACCTCGGCAAAGTAGGCTTCCACAGCGGCCAGCGGGTCGGCGTCGAAGTCGTCGTTGATGCAGTCCCACAGATCCTGCGGGCGGAAGTCGATCTCGTAATACTTGCCGGTGTTCTTGCCGTACAGGTGGTGTGCGCTGCCGA
>OLPN01003801.1_pt1 | contig 10184 bp, 7 predicted proteins | sample 1672601 | NCBI WGS metagenome assembly OLPN01 (sample SAMEA3136704, study PRJEB25190) | human gut metagenome
AGCGCAGTCTGGTAGCGCACCTGCATGGGGTGCAGGGGGTCGCAGGTTCGAATCCTGTCAACCCGACCATTTTTAACCGCTGTAAGCTGAAACGCTTACAGCGGTTTTTGTTTTCCCCTGTTTTTAGATTAGCCACACGTCAGGCCACACGTCAAAATGAAAAAATGTTGTGTTGGGGTCACAGGAATGGCAAGAGATGGGTATGCGTCAATACTTCGAGCCTACCGATTACGCCCACTTGTACCGGGAAAAGAATTCTGGCATTTACTATGCTCGTGTGGATTCCAGACAAGGTGGCCGAAAAACGATAAGACGTTCACTTAAAACAAAGGATATAAATGAGGCTATTGCCAAAATGGCTGCCTTTTTGCAGGAGATGGGGACAAATATCCCGACTATCGGAAACATCTCTTGGTATGTAGCGGTAGATACCTACATTGCCCAGCAAAAGATGAGGCCCAATCTTAAACCTAGGGCCCTTGAATCTGCTCTGCTTTTCGCGGAGCATGCTCGCAAGCTGGTTGAACAAGATGTGGCAGCGGAAGCCATCACGGCCAATATGTGCCGGTTATGGTGGACCAAAAAAGCACAGAGTTGTTCGCCAAGAACGGCCAATGGAGCTCTTGGTGCAGTTCGAAAAATATTTGCTATGCTCAGGGATTCCGGGTACGTAGTTTCAGACCCTACCGCAAAACTGGAGAGATTGAGTCTGAAACCGACGGAATTTTTCATCCCGGGAAAAGAAGAATTTGTTCGTATTGTAGAAGAAATCAGGCGTGCTCCTTTACTGCGAAAGTACCGGGAAAAGAGCCTTGATTCCCCTGCAGCAGATATGGTGGCTTTTTTGGCCTACTCTGGCCTGCGGATTGAAGAAGCCCGACGCTTGGTATGGGGCGATATTGGAAAAGACTCCATATCCGTCCCGGCAATTAAACATGCAGTCAAAAGACGGATATTGTATATTAACCCAGCTCTACGGGATGTGATTGAGCGGATGAAAAAAACAAACAATAACTTGACCGCAACATCTCCTGTGTTCGTTATTGAAAACCCAAGGAAAGCTCTTACAAATGCCTGTGTCCGCCTGGGATTGCCCCATGTCCGGGTGCATGATTTGCGCCATTTTTTCGCCACGACGTGTATTGAGCAGGGAGTAGATATTCCGACCGTGGCCAAGTGGCTGGGGCACCAGGACGGGGGCGCTCTCGCCATGCGGGTGTATGGTCATTTGCGCGACGAGCACAGCAAGGAACAGGCTTCCAGGCTGCGCTTTTGATTGTTTTGTTCAAGTCGTGGGCGTTTTTGTTCAAGTCGTGGTTGTATGTTTCCGGTCACGTTCCGTGCAATGACAGGGGCATGGAGTTTAATCTTTCTATTGCAGATATGCTCCGCACGAAGTATTCAACAATTTTCGAGCGTGAGATTCAACAGGTTACGTCTATTCTTGAGCCGTATTGTTCCGTTCTCCCCGGTCGCGGGAAAGATATGGAGATTCCCTATGTGGGCAAGACGGAGTTCAAGGAGATCGGCAACAGATTCGTAGAGGCCAGCCCGCACGAGCTTTCCATGGGGAAGCGTGTAATTAAACCTCAACGTTATGCGGACTCTCTTCACAAGGATGATATTGACAACATCCTATTGAACGACCTTGAACTCAGTATCAGCGATTTTATCGCGGAAATGAAGAAGGCCGGCAAGAGGCTGCTTGATCAGGTTTTGCTTGGGGTGGTTCCCGATACGGATAATCCCGGAAAGTTCCGCATCCGTACAACTTCGGATAGTGTTTGCGGGGGAATGCTTGCACCTAATTACACGGGCAATTCAGGCGCCACGTTGACCAATCTTGATCCAAGTCTGGTTGTTCCTGCTGATTTCAAGATGGATGGGACGAAGAATCCTGCCGGGTTCCTGCTGGACCAGATTGTTGAAGCCAAGCGCATGCTGGAAGAGAATTACGCATGGGACGAGGCTTCCGGCGACACTCTTTGTCTGGCGATTTCCTCAACGATGAAGGCGCAGATGATCATGTGGGAGGAGCAGAAGAATAAGAATTACGGTTTTTCCGTGCTGGAACATGGCAAGGTGAATCCAATGCTGAATGTCCGATTCCTGGTCACGAATATGCTTCCGTTTGATGAGGACGGCAATCGTATTTGTCCGATGTGGGTCAAGAGCCGCCTGGTTCTTTCTCCGTGGGATCAGATGAAGTTTTCTATCGTGCGACCGGACAAGTATCAGAACCTTTCTGTTGTTCGAGCAGATGCCGCTTGCATGTATGGGGCTTCCAGGAAAGACGAAAAATCTTTCGTGCAGATTCTTTGTAAGGAGAAGGCGACGGCTAGAGCTTAATTATCTTTCCAGGGTATTCGTTGTTGTTTGTTCCGCTCCCTGTTTCGGCAGGGAGCGGATTTTTTTGCTTGTTCAAGTTACGGTTGTATTCGTGCGGCAAAAATGTGTGCTAAGAGGGAGGCATGTTAGATTTCCTGGGCGTCACGGAACATTTTTCCTGCATGGAGAATACTCCGTTTTCCTTCCCTGCCCTGTTTCGGGATATGGCAGGGGAAGCCGTTTCTCTGGACGGCGTGATTTTTTCAGGGAGCATTGTATCCGCCAATCAGGAGATGGTAGAGATTTCCATTGAGAAGGGGGAGTCTTCTAATGAGGTGATTTTTTCATTCCCCGCCTTGCCGGAAGGAAGATGGTCTTACAATGTCCTGGTTCAGGCAGATGATGGTTCTCAAAGAATTTTGTTTTCCGGGTATATTTCCGTACTCGGTGTTTCTCGTGTCGCACAGTTGGCAGGCGGTCCGCCAATGAAGAACCGGACGCTGCTTGTCGCTATGCCTGGGGAAGCGACAATGCGTCTCCGTATGGAGTGGATGGCTACTACTGCTGCACAGGCTTTTGCCTATCATGCGCTCCAGGCTTCCAAGAATGCTCATGCGGACGCAGAAATGGCGAGCCAGGCAGCCAAGACGGCAACGGACGCGGCAGCCACCGCTGCTACACGGGCCGAAGAGGCGGAAGGCTATGCAGGGTCTGCCTGGGCCTCCAAAAGGGCTGCCGCCGATTCTGCGACCGCCGCCGGCACGTCCGCAACTAACGCGGCTCGTGACGCTAAGAGCGCCAATGACGCTAAAACGGATGTGGAGTCGCTGGCCGCCACCTGGCCGGAAACGGTCAGCAACGGGGAGAAGAAGATTGTTGATGCCAAGAATGAGGCTGTTACTGCCATACAGGACAAGCAAGCCGATTCCGTGCTTGCCGTAGGTCGTGCCTCACAGACCGCGCAGCAGAATATAGCCAGCGCGCAGGCGGATGCCGTTGCCGCCGTTCAGGAGGCGGAGGAGGAAGCGCAAGGGACGATCACGCCACTTGTCCAGCGCGCCGAAACCGCTAAAGAGGCTATAGATCAGGCGGAGGGACGCATCAATACGGCCGCGACGAATGCCGCGACCTCTGCCACCAGCGCGGCCAACTCCGCCACAGAAGCCCAGCAGGCTCTGGCGGCCATCCCTCAAGTGGATGCATCCGGCAACATGACGCTGGCCGGAGGTCTGACTGCGAACGGCACCGTCAATGCCAACGGCGGCGTCAACATCCCGCTGGCCGTGGGGGCGGTAACGGACACGGCGGCGGTTAATCGCTTTTATACGTCAGGATTGGCAGGAGCTGTATCAGCGTTGGTTCAGCCTATATACCTTAATTCCAGTTCGATCACAGTCGCGGGTTCCATTTCTAAAGCTTCCAACGGTACTCTTGCCGGGTTGACGCAGCGTTTTTCGGTGGGCGCGGCTTCTGCCGGGTCCAATGCGTACGGGTCAGCGGTTATTCCCCTGACAGGACCTAACGGTCAATTTAATTACAGTTCCGTGTGCGGATTTTCCCTTGCGGTCAACGCGACAGCCTTCGCTAAATTTACTTTTGGCATAGGCCGCGGCTCAAAAACCAACAGAACCGGGTTGACGATGGATTCTTATTCTATGATTCCGGGGAACGAGCTGGCCGTCAACCATGGGGAAATCATCGATGTTACCATCAATACTCCTTACGATACTGTCCGCAAGGGGTATGAAATCAGAGTAAGGGAAATCTTTTATGTATCGTCCGTTGGACACTGGCAGGTGAAGACGACAACCGTATTTCTTCCGGTAGGCCATAATGAGCTGATGCCAAACGGGCTGAACAGGCTTATTTACATGCAGAGCGGGCTGCCGAGTACAGCAGTGCGGGAGGAAAAGGCGGCTCTTTATATGGAGCTGGGAGGCGGCAGTACCAATACCCTGTTCAAGATAGCTTCTCTCCGCGGCTTCATCGCTTTCGAGGCAGGAACAGGCGTAAGCACCCTGATTATCGACGCGCGCAATGAGAAAACATATGCCCTTTCAGCCGACGCGGGCACAGGCACCAGGCACCTTTATTCCAATGGATTGACCAATCCAACCTATCACGCATTGGAAGCAATGGCCGTCAATGCCATTGAATCCGAGGAAACGGCGGATTTTGAAGATATTAACATACCTCTCTAATCATGAACGACGCAGAAATACAAATTCAGTTCCCGCAGCCCGGCAACTGGCAGGAATTCACCCTGACAGCCATTTATCAGGACAAGGGCGGATATAGACCTCCGGCGCGCTATACGCAGGACGAGATACCAGCGGAACAGACCCCGGCCATGGCCGCCGTAGTTGCTGCGCTGGTGGGATTGGGTGAGGATTGGCAGGCCGTCCAGGTGTGGGCTCATCTTATGACGGCGACTGTCTACAATGAGGATGACCCGTATACCCCCATCGGGCAGCGGGATGAGGTTGCGCTGGATGTCGAGGCCATCCATGCGGAAACCGGAGGGCGCAGGATATTTACGGTTTATGACTACCCGGATTTTGTGATCACGGATCCCGCCGCCGTGGCGTTTTTCAGGTTTTTCACGACGGCATCCAATCGTTAATCACTCATATTCCATTACTAATCATGCACTATCTGTCTCTTGATACGGTCATTTACCGTCCGGACGGCCTCCGGGATATCGTGCTGTGCCAGTACGACGACGTGATGGCGGAGCTGGTGGAGGTCAAGCCCTCCGTCCAGCTCCAGCGCGAGTTCGTCATCGGCAGTCCCTGGATGCACCAGGCGTCAAGGGGCAACGCCTCCCTGCAGATGTCTTTTACGGTGGTGCGGGCATTTACGACGTTCGGACGCGCCCGTGCTTGGGGTCTCGACCTCCAGGAGACGCTCACCCTTCACCCGGAGGGTGTGGTTACCTGGTTGTCCTGCTACTACCAAGGTCGGCCGGGCCGCACCAAGACCTACCACGCTACGGTTGACCTTGCCCAGCCTTTGCCGCTCACGAGCGACCATGACCTCGGTCCGGATGGGCCGCGCCTCGGCCGCCGTCCGGAGGACATACGCCTCCCCGGCATGGAGGGCAAGGCCTGGGCCGCTCTGCAGGTATCCCTCACTCTGACGGGAGACATTTCTTAACCATCTATAAACTTTAACTAATAACTATCATATCACCATGGCAGACAAGGATTACAAGGTACAGGTAGGTGTGGAGGCCAAGGCCGACACGCGGGGACTGGATCAGGTCAACAAGGGGCTGGACAAGGTCCGCAGGACGGCCAAGCAGGTCAACGAGGAACTCTCCGACGACTCCGCCGCCTCCAATCTGGAAGAGGTGACGGATGCCGCCGAGGAGACCGCCGAGGCTCTGGATAAGACCAGCGACGCTGCAGAGGGGCTGCAGGAGGCCGTCAGTAAGGTTGGACAGACGGCCAGAGCCACCGGCGATGAGATGGACAAGGCAGGAAGCAAGGGAGAGGCAGCCGGGCGCAAAATGGAGAAGGGAACCAGGAAAGCAGCGGCTGGACTGGGCGACCTCAAGGCCAAGGTACAGGCGACGTTCAACATCCCCAACGAGCTGGAGGCTGCCTACGGCCGGGGCGTAGCTTGGGGGCAGGCCATCCTGGACGGCTGGGAAAAATACATTGAGGGCGTGGACAAGGCTGCCGTCAAACGGGCGCGGGAACTTAAAGACCGGCTGGCCAGGGAGGCCGCCGCGCGCGAGCAGGCTTATACTGACGCGCTGACCAATGCCAAACGCGAGCGCATCTACGACGAGGAGCAGCGCAAAATCACGGCCATCAACGACCTTTACACCCAGCGCATCCAGCTCATCGGCCAGTTGGCCGTCAACCGCACGGCGGAGGTGGACCATGTGGATGCCCTCCGCCAGAAGGAGCTGGAACTGCAGCGCACCATTGTCAAGACCCGCGAGATCAGAGGGGAAATCAGCAAAGAAACGGCTGCCGCCCTGATGGCTGACCTGGACGCCTCCGAGGCCAAATCCGCTGCCAAGTCACGCGAGGATCGTCAGCAGATCATGCTGGATGCAGCCATCCAGGCCCGCGACGAGACGGCCAAACAGGTGGCCCAGATCAAGGCTGAGCAGGAGCAGGCGGCCAAGTCTCCTTATGCGGGTGTGACTCCAGAGGAGTACCGCCAATACAAGAGGGATGCCGAGGCTTATCATAATCCGGAGCGTACTGCACAGAGAGAGCAAAATATCACAAAGCTTGAGCAAGAGCTGCGGGATGCCATATCCCTGCGCACCAGCGAGGGTCTCAGTAACCCACGCATAGCCAAAGAGGCTCAGGATAAAATAGATGAGACACTGCAACGTCTCCAACGGAATAAAGACCTTGCCCAATACATTGCCGATGCGGACGCCAAGGTAGAGGTTATAGAGGCTTACTACCGTAACAGTAATCCTCTCAAGCTGTACTCGGCTGATAACGCCGGTAGCATGCAGATGACTGAGGACATCTCTAATGCTATCAAGGAACACGAAACCAGCTCCACGACTCGGAAAGAACGCCTCAAAACGGCTGAGGACCAGCTCAAACTGGACGAGGCCAACGTCACTACTCAGCAGCAGATACTGCAGTACCAGCGTGAGCTCAACTCCAAGGAGGCTACCATCGCCGCCGCCAAGGCGGATCAGGCCAGCGCCGTGGCTGCCGACGAGCGCCGCCAAAAGGACCTAGCCGAGCTGGCCAGCCAGCGCAAGGGTGTCCAGGAGCGCTGGCGCAAGCACTACGACAAGCTCACCGCCAGCCAGGATTACAAGGACCGCGAGACTCCCAGGCTCAAGCGGTTGCTTAAGGAGGGGCAGCACATGGCCGATGCCGGCTACATGTCCGAGCAGGACGCCGTGCGCCTGGGACAGATGCGCGACGAGGCCCTCAAGGGGTTACCCAAGGAGCTGCGGGCCAAGGTCAAGTGGATGGTGGACGACATGATCAAGGGTTACTCTAGAGCCGCGTCCGGAGAGCGAAACCTGCTTACTCCCCTGGAGCGCAAAGATCTGGAAGCTGGCCGGTTCAAGGGCAAGCTGGACAGCCTGGCCGACATCACCCCCAGCCTGCCCAAGGATGGGGCCGCCAGCAAGATTGTGGAGATCCTCAAGGATGTGGCCAAGTACGGCATCCTCAATGAGGCCACCATCAGGCAGCTGGAGGCGTTGAGCATGCGCATCAACGCGGACGATGCCGCCGGGCAGCGCGTCGTCTCCCTGGTCAGGGATCTGGTCCAGGGCGAGCTGGGCCGCATCCTGACGACCATGTCCAGACCGCAGCCGGCCAGGCCCCGACGCATCACTCCGGAGGGCCGCGATCTGGATGCCGAGGAAGAGGTGCGCACGCGGATCCGCTCCGGCGCGCAGACTCCGCAGCCTCATCCGCAGCCTCATCCACAGCCCGCTCCCCAGCCTGCAACCGGTCAGGGCTACAACGCCATGATCGGCGAGTTTGCCCGGCAGATGTTTGGACAGGGGGAGACCAGCGGGCGCATCCTGGACGTCATGCAGCAGTTTCTGGCTGTCGCGCGCAGTCGGCTTCCCAGGCCTCCCAGTACGACGCCCGGCTGAGAAAAATGGAACAGGAGGTAGCCACTCTCCAGTCCCGCGCCAGCTTCGGCCGTTAATCATCACCTCCCCCCTATGAGAGTTGTAGAGCTGACAAACCGGGCCATCAAGGGAGCCAAGTACGAGTGGAGCAACTTTACCGCCGCCAGGGCGACCTGGCAGCAGTTGGCCAGAGATCAGGATGAGACGGCTCCCTATCTATATAAAGAGCCGGTGCGCGTGGTATGGGATGGCGTGACCCTCCTGGAGGGCACGATCCGCAAGTGCTCCCTGGATCAGTCCGGCGACGCCTGGCGCTGGAACATTGAGGCTTGCGATATTCTCCAGCCCCTGGAGGCGGCCTTGTGTTTCAATCCTGGGGGCACGTTGAGAGGCGGCGTATCCGCCTATGCCGAGGTCAGCGGCGGCAGCGGCGCGGACGCCCCGCGTAAAATCAAGATTGCCGGCACGGTGCGGTGGGCGCTGGAGGACGCCCGCAAGTACGGGCTCATTCCCTCCGGCGTCGGCATTGAGGTGACCGTATCCCCCTCCGCCTGGATGTGGGACACGGCGCTTGGCTGCGACATGTATGCCGGGGTGCTCCGCAAACTGCTGGCAGGCCGTCCCGGCATGGTGTGCTGGGTTGATTACTCCGGTTCCTCCCCCGTGATCAGAGTGGCCGACGGGGCCGGGTTGCCCGTAGTCACGCTGGACCGGGCGCAAGACTGCCTATCTGCCATCTCGCTTTCTCCCCGGCCGGATCTGGTGCCTCCGGCCATAGGCGTCGTCCTGACGGCCGGACGGCAGGCTTGCCGGTCCCAGGTCTGGCCCAGGGGGGCCAGCCTGCGCCAGGAGGGATGCGTCACTACCCAGGTGGCGCTGTCATCCACATCGACGGAGGATGATGCTCCCGTCGGCAGCGAGTCTCCCGTCTGGGATTTTACCAAGCCGATTGTCGAGGTGCGCGGCGTCAAACTGCCGGCCGGTACGGATTCAAACGCCAGGAAATGGTGGTTCAGCAAGGTATCCCAGCTGTCATCCGTTTCGGGACTGCAGCTGGGAGCCATTAAAAAATCTGTTGTGGCCGGCGTGGACGGCACCGACATGAGCAATTATTCCACGGCGGAGTCGGCGCAGGCCTATGAGCATGTAAGCGGCCAGTTGAGCGAGGCCTGCAAGACAATCAAGTGGTGCTACGTGGAGCTGAAACAGTACCTGTACACGGACACCCGGCCTCCCAGGGGGTGCGAGATGCTGTTCCCGCACACCAAACAGGTGGACGGCAAGACGCGCTGGTACAACTGGCTGCGCTGGCAGGGACGCACCATCAACAAGAGCCGCATGCGCTACCGGGCCAGCAAGTCCGGAGAATCCGGAGGGGATGACGGCAGCAATCCCCCTTCCAGCGGCGGAGGCGCTCCGCCGTCCTCCTCCACGGATTGGCCCGACTACTCCTCCATCCTCCGGGATTATTATGAGATCACCCGCTCCACGCCCTGGGAGGGCAGCGTCAACTCCCTGCGGGCATTGTCTCCTGCCACTCTGGCCGGTTGCCGCCTGTCCATTACCGGAGCGCGACAGGAGTACCGGGATATGGCCACCGTCGTGCAGGGGGTGGCCGTTGATATGGCCGGGGAGTCCACCAGTATCAACACCGGAGTTCCGGCGCATCTGTCCCTCCAGGATATGGTGGACCGCATTCAACGGCTGGCATCCGGTCAGGAGACTCTGGATCAGGACCAGCAGCAGGACAATCCTATGCTGACCCTGCAATATGACGATGAGGCATACAAGTCCCCGGACGCTCCGACCCTGGGACCGGCAGGGGAGATGATCTGGACGGAGGCTCCCGACAAGCCTCCCATCTATGATTTACAGGTGGAGCTGGACTGGGATGACGATAACACCGAGGTTACCGGCTTCCGGATGCGGCGCGGCAAGCTGATGCTCCAGGGAGTGTACATTGGACAGACTCCCGGAGACGACACCTCCGGCTGGTTCACCAAGGAGGGGTTCACGGGAGGGGAAATTTGGCTGGACGTCAAATTCAACGGCAAGGGGAAACTGACCGGCACGTCGATCATGTATGAGCAGGGCACGGTCAACCCTCTCATACTCTCGGACGAGTTGGCAGACGAGTCGGAAGAGTTTTCCTATTCATTCCACATTGCGACGGTGCAGGACAAGGAGGTTTACCAGCACATGCTGGGCACCATCCAGATTCCGCTTAATCACGGCACTTTTTATCCATACGGCCCCGCCATCTAAATTTTACCCT
>OLPN01003811.1_pt1 | contig 10166 bp, 4 predicted proteins | sample 1672601 | NCBI WGS metagenome assembly OLPN01 (sample SAMEA3136704, study PRJEB25190) | human gut metagenome
CCGGCACTCCGTTTCTCCGATTTCCTCTGCCCTGCGCCACAAGCGGCCACTTCTGTGCCCGATGCTTCCATAGCCTTTCCAACTCTTTTACGTTCAGCCGGTTCCCCTTACTTTCGTTCCCGCATCGCTATTGGTGCTAACTAAAAACACTCGTAATTATGGACGAAAACGTAAAGAACGACGCTAAACAAGTCATGCTCGTTCAGAATGCCGACGACGGACGACTACAAGCCGTTACCGGCGTGGATCAGGACGGCAATATCCAGACCGCCGACCCCACGGATCAGAACGTGGCGAGCCTGCTGAACGTGAACACGCAGGATTCAGCCCTCGAAGCCTTCTTCAAAAAGTTCATGGAACAGGCCCAGAACCCCGTCCACACGGGTATCTTCGTCATGACGGAGAATGCCCTGAACAAACTTATCCGCATCGACTTCGACCCGGAGATTCTGGAAAATTACCGTATCGACCCCTCCGAACGGCTTCAGACGCAGGAGCAGCGGCAGTTCGAGCCGCTGGACGTCACGAAGATAGACCTGGCGGATATGGAGAAGAAAGGTATCCGCATGGAGGACATCGAGCCACACCTGAAAGCCATGTCTTACGGACATAAATCCAACGGGCTGGTGGAGATGAACCCCGAACTGGAGAACGGGATGCGTGTTTCCACCAAAGGGCGCGTGTCGCTCGAAGAGCAGGCGGACGGCTCGCTGCGCGTCGTGCCGCATTACTGGCAGGAACGGCCCGACCTCGACGCCCCCTTCCACGGGGTGCTGCTCGATGAGGAGGCGAAAACGAACCTGATGAACACCCGTCATGCCGGGAAAGTGATCGACCTGGAGCTGGAGCCGGGCAAGCTCACGCCCTGCTACGTGTCGATAGACAAATGGACGAACACTCTGGAACCCATGCCCGTTTCGCTACTCGAAAAACGTGCCCGTATCAAGGAGGCCGACCTCTCGGAAGGCAAGCAGATGGATTTCTACGGCGGCGGCAAGGTGTTGCTCGAAGGATATACCACCCGCGCGGGTTATAAGCGGGATGCCTATATCCAAATCGACGCGGCCGAACGTAACTATTCCTTTACCTACGACGGTTTGGATCGCAACCGCTACGCCCAGGAGAACAAGGAGATTTACCGCCAGAAGGCCGCCGAGAAAAACGGACGGCAGGAAACTACGGCCTCCGAACGACAGCCCACACTCACGATTCACCGGACAATCCTCAAAGCCTCCGTGCCCAAAGAGGCTTATGACCAGTGGACGGAAGCGGTGAACGACCCCTCCAAGCGGGCGGATGTCAAGGCTTTCTACATCAAGGGCATGGTCAAGGACGGGCAGGGTGAGCCGTTCAACGCCTGGGTCAAGCCCAACTTCGAGCGTAACAAGATGGACTTCTTCCGCTGGAATCCCGACCGTGCGAAACGGCAGGGAGCGGAGGTCAAACCCGCCGTTGAAAGCCGTACCCAGGTCGCCGTCAATTCCGAGGGCAAGACCGTCGAAGCGGTCAAAGGTGTGAAAGAGCCGCTCAAGCAGGGACAGCAGGAGGCCACTCCGGCGCAAAGGAGAAATTACCGCAGCTGCAAAAAGAGCAACTCCAAAGGTGTCAAGGTATAACGTATGAAATGGTTCTACATGCAGACCGGAGCCATGCCGCTCCTGATCGCAGCGCTGGCCGCCTTATACCTCCGGCCGGGTAAACGCAGCCCCCCGGAGGAGGCGGACGACGGACGGCAGTATTACGACGGGAACGGCAACCATGTCTATTACGACCGCCGGCTGATCGCCCGTCCGGAAAAAGAGAAAGAAGAAGAACTACAAGAAAACAACCACTGAAAAATCCGAATCATCATGCAAGTAATTATCGCAGAAAAGCCCTCGGTGGCGCGTGAGATCGCCGCCATCGTGGGAGCCACGAACCGTAAAGACGGTTTTATCGAGGGAAACGGCTACGCCGTAACCTGGGCCTTCGGCCACCTGGTCGGGCTGGCAATGCCCCAACAGTATGGCATCGCGGGTTTCCGCCGGGAAAACCTGCCTATCCTGCCATCATCGTTCATCCTCCTGCCCCGGCAGGTTCGGGAGGGTAAAGAGTATAAGGCCGACCCGGGTGTCGTGAAGCAGCTCGGTATTCTCCGGGAATTGTTCGGCATGGCCGAGCGCATCATCGTCGCGACCGACGCGGGGCGTGAAGGGGAGCTGATCTTCCGCTACATCTACTCTTACCTGGAATGCCGCACCCCTTTCGTGCGGTTATGGATCAGCAGCCTGACCGACCGGGCCATCCGCGAGGGGTTACAACACCTCCGCCCCGGCAACGAATACGACAACCTCTACCTCTCGGCCAAAGCCCGCAGCGAAGCCGACTGGATCGTCGGTATCAACGCCTCGCAAGCGCTTGCCGTGGCTGCCGGGCGGGGCGTCTGGTCGCTCGGACGGGTGCAGACCCCCACGCTGGCGATCATCTGCTCCCGTTACCTGGAGAACAAGGCGTTCAAGCCCGCCACCTATTTCCGGCTGAAGCTTTCCACGGCAAAGGAGGGCACGGAGTTCACCGTCCTCTCCACGGAGAAATTCGACGGCAGGGAGAAGGCGGAAGCAGCCCGCGCCGAGGTTATCGGCGCCCGAACGGTACGCGTCGTGAACGTGGAGCGCAAGGAGACCAGGGAACAGCCGCCTCTCTTGTACGACCTGACGACACTCCAGAAAGAGGCCAACAGCCGGTATGGTTTTTCGGCAGAAAAAACGCTCGACATCGCCCAGTCGCTTTACGAGAAGAAGTTCATCACTTATCCCCGTACCGGCTCACGCTATATATCGGAAGATGTGGCCGAGGAGATTCCGGCACTCATCGGGAACATGACACGCTATCCCCGTTTCGCGGAATACGCGAGCAGGATGGATACCGCATCTCTCTCCCGCCGAAGCGTGGACAACGAAAAGATCGCCGACCACCACGCGCTGCTTCCCACCGAGAACCTCCCCTCCGAACTGGATGCCGACCACCGCATCGTCTATGAGATGGTCGCGGGGCGGATGCTCGAAACCTTTTCCGGGGCCTGCGTGAAAGAAAACACTTCCCTTACCCTGCAAAGCGCGGGACATGATTTCACGGCCCGCGGCAGTATCATGGTCGAGACGGGCTGGCGGGCCGTCCTGAATGAACCTGTCGAGGAGAAAGAGGAGGACATGACCCTCCTTCCCGACATCGTGCAAGGCGACGAGCTGCCCGTCAAAGGATGCGGCACGGAACAGAAACAGACCCGGCCGCGCCCCCTTAACACGGAATCGAGCCTGCTGGCGGCGATGGAAACCGCCGGACGCGAACTGTCCGACGAGGCCGAACGCGAGGCGATGAAGGATGCCGGCATCGGCACGCCCGCCACCCGTGCCGCCATCATCGAAACGCTCTTTGCCCGCGAGTATGTCAGGCGAGAGAAAAAGTCGCTTGTACCCACGGACAAGGGACTGGCCGTGTATGCCGTGGTCAGGGACAAGAAGATCGCCGATGTCGCCATGACGGGCGGCTGGGAACTGGCCCTCTCGAAGATCGCTACCGGGGAGATGGACGCCCCGACGTTCCATCGCGGTATCGAAGTCTTCGCCTCGCAAATCGCCAAAGAACTGCTGGAAGCAAGAATCGACGGCGCGGAGAGTGACACAGCCTGCCCGCGTTGCGGCAGGCCCGTGGTGTTCTATCCCAAACTCGCCAAGTGTCAGAATCCCGATTGCGGCCTGACCGTATGGAGAACCGTGGCCCGCAAGGAGCTGACCGACAAGCAGCTCGCGGAACTGCTGACCAAAGGCAAAACCGGCACGATCCGAGGATTCGTCAAAAACGGCGGCGGGACGTTCGACGCGGCCCTCACGCTCGATGACCAGTTCAAGACCTCGTTCGTTTTCGAGCCACGCGATACTCCCAGGCAGGGAAAGAGGAACAAACGGAAATAATCGTTACCTTTGCCACTGGAAAAGACCTGTCATAACGAGATACGCTTGTTTGATAAGGATTTTTTCAGTGGTCGGCGCTTCGGGTGGGAACCCGGGGCGCCTTTCTCTTCCCCGATTATCAACGACCACTAAAAATTCTTATCATGCCAGACAAGCAACACCATACCCCCACGGGGGAATTGTCCTATTACGGACTTTCGTTACTATCCTACCTCAAGGACAGCCACCCGGAACTCATCGCCGAAAGTGAGTTCATCGCCGAGCGGGCCGACAGCGCCGCCCAAGCGTACAGCGAGGCGATCCGTTCGGGCTGCAACCACATCGAGGCCGAAGAAATTGCCCGCGAGGAACTCTGCCGCGGACTGCACTTTTCACCCTACAACACGCTGGTAAACATCCTCTGGAGGGAATTCGAGGCGGAGATTCCCGAGGATACCGCCCGGCAGGCGGCTCTACGCCTGCTGCCCCTCTGCCGCGGAGTGCTGGAGAAGTACGACCTCACGGACGACTTCGCCGACACGCCCGACTATGAACTGTTCTATACCGAACTGACGGGAACCGTCCAAATACTTCTCGAAGATGGCATTCAATAAGAAACCCCTCCTCCGCCAGAATATCGACGCGCTGAAGACGGCCTTCACGCTCGACAGGGAACGGCGGGCGCCGACTCCCGAAGAAGAAAGGACACTCGGCGCATACAGCGGCTTCGGCGCCATCAAGGAAGTGCTGGAAAACCCCACCGGGAAACCGGACAAGGACGGCATGGCAACGCTCGTGGCCGAGTTGCACGAGGTCATCAGGGCGAATACTCCCGACGAACGGGAATACAAGCGCTACATGGACGGGATCAAGAACTCCGTCCTGACGGCTTTTTACACGCCCCCGAAAGTGGCAGACGCCATCGTGGAGGCGATATGGGACACGCGGATCGTCCCCAAACGTATTCTTGACCCCAGTGCGGGAACGGGGGTTTTCGTCAGTGCCGTGGATTTCCACGCCCCCTATGCGGAGATCACCTGCTTCGAGAAAGACCCCGCCACGGGGTTGATCCTGAAGCACCTGCATCCCGAAAAACGGGTGCGGGTACAGGGATTCGAACGTATCGAACCCAAATACGCCGGTTACTACGACGTGGCCGTGAGCAACATCCCTTTCGGGGACGTGGCGCTCTTCGACCCGTTCTTCTCCACCCATACCGACCCCGTGCGGCGGCAAGGCACACGGGCGCTGCACAACTATTTTTTCATGAAGTCCGTCGATATGGTACGCGAGGGCGGCCTGGTGGCATTCATCACCTCGCAGGGAGTATTGAACGCCGAGCAGGGACGCCCCGTGCGCGAGTGGCTGATGAACCGCTGCGAGCCCGTATCGGCCATCCGGCTGCCGAACAACCTCTTTACAGAACACGCGGGGACGGAGGTCGGCAGCGACCTGGTTATCCTGCAAAAGAAAGCCGCCACGGGGGAACTGTCCGAACGGCAGCGGGATTTCATCGAATCCCGCAAGCTGTCGAACGGCATCCGGATAAACAACCTTTTCCAGTCGTTCGACAGGGTGATCCATACCGAGGCCAAAGTAGGCAAAGACCCCTACGGCAAACCGGCGATGGAGTTCACCCACGCGGAGGGCGTGGACGGCATCGACCGGGAGATGCGGCGTATGCTCTCAGAGGATTTCAACCGGCATTTCAACGAGAGTTATTGCCTGGAACATGCTCCGGAACAGACACCCGGTACACCGGAGCGGGAATTGTCCCGTTCCCGTCAGGCGGAACGCCAGCGTGCCGAAAGATACGAGCCCCGCCTTGCCGGAGAAATCGTCAAGGAGATTATCGCCGACGCCCGTAACCTTCAGCAGCAGCGGGAAGAGGAGGAAAAACGCCGCGTCGTCGCAGAAATGGCGGCGCAGGGCTACCATGTCGATACCGAAACCGGGGAGATTACCCGAATCGAAAACAAACCCGGACAAGTGTTACCGGATTCTGCTGCCACACCCGCCGGAGAACCGACCGGAGAGGATCTGGCCGACTTCGGGGCCTGGTCGAAGGAGCGGGAGAATCGCTTGTGGGAGCAGCACCCGCCGAAACCCGAAGATTTCGGCATGGCGGATACTCCCGTGCAGCACGTGGGCGGAACAACGGAACCGAAACCGCGGGAGGGCTTCGCCGGGTCGCTTTTCGACACGGTGGAAACGGCGGCTGCCGAACCGGTAAACGTGCAGCAGGAACCGTTGCTGACGCTCTACGACCTGTTCGGCTTCAGCGCCGAGGAGCGGCGGCAGGCAGAACTCGGTATATCCAAGAAAAGGAACAGCCGCCGGGGAGCAAAGCGGAAGACGCCCCGGCAACCCTCGTTATTCGCCCCGGCCTCCTCTCCGGAGGAACAGAAGAGCGAAATGCCGAAAACGACGCCACCGGAGCGTGATCCCGAAGACTTGTATGCCTCCCTGAACTGGGAGGACAACCCGCCGATCAACGGCTTTTACGAGATGATGATGTCGCTTACCCCGGAACGGAGGGCGGAATTGCGCCGACAAAGCGCCCGGCAGCAGGAAACCCCGGAACAGCGGGAACGGCAGGCGGTACGCCCCCCGACGGAAGCCCCGAAAGACAGACGGAAACAAGCCGCCGGTACGCCGAGAACGGGCAGCTTGTTCGACACGTCGGAAAATCCGGAGGAGGAAGAACCCGGTAAAGAAACGCCACAGATACGGGAGGTGGATATGAAACCCCGCCCGTTCGAGGGGGAGGTCGCCCCCTATTTCCGCGAAGGGACACTCGTCACGGACGGACAAAACCGGGTCGGCTACCTGCGGGGGATTGAATCCCTGCAACCCATGTTCCACCCGCTGGAACTCACGCCTGCACAACGGACGAAAGCCTCCATGTATATCGAGATACGCGATGCCTATTACCACCTTTATAACAACGAGGCGGAAACGCTGACGGCGAACCCCGCCCTGCGGGAGATGCTCAACCGGCTTTACGACAATTTCACCGAACGCTTCGGACGGCTCAATGACAAACGCAACCTCGACCTGATCAAGATGGACGCGCGGGGGACGGAGATTCTATCGCTGGAGCGTTACATCGACGGCAAGGCACGCAAAGCCGACATCTTCGAGCGTCCCGTGGCCTTCAATCCCGATGAGATCACGCACGCCGACGACGCTTCGGAGGCCCTTGTGGCCAGCCTGAACAAGTACGGCCGGGTGGAACCGCACTACATGGCCTCGCTCACGGGAACTACCGTGGAGGGAATACTCGGGGAACTGAAAGGACGTATCTATTACAACCCGGAAACGGACGGCTACGAGGTTGCCGACAAGTTCATCGCCGGCAATGTCATCGGGAAAGCCGAACGGATCGAGGCGTTCCTGCGGGAGAATCCCGACCACGCCCCGGCCCGGGAATCGCTGGAGGCTCTGCGCGAGGCGACACCCAAACCCATCGCTTTCGACGACCTGGACTTCAACCTGGGCGAACGGTGGATTCCAAAAGGTATTTACGAGCGTTTCGCCTCCTCGCTCTTCGATACGGAGGTGAAGATCACCTTCGCCTCCAACCTGGACGAGTACGGCGTGAAGGCGGAAGCGACGAACGTGAAGATCACGGAGCAGTATGCCGTCAGCGCGCAGACCCGTAAGTACAACGGCCTGCACCTTTTGAAACACGCCCTGCAAAACACTTCGCCCGACATCACCAAGACCGTCCTCAAATGGGTGGACGGCGAACGGCGGGAGGTCAAAGTGCGTGACGGGGAGGCCATACAGCTCGCCAACAGCAAGATAGACGAGATCCGGGGTGCTTTCCCCGAATGGCTGCGCGAGCAGTCGTCCGACTTCAAAGACCGCCTGACAGACCTCTATAACCGTACTTTCAACTGTTACGTGCGCCCGAAGTACGACGGCTCGCACCAGAGCTTTCCCGGTCTTGACCTCAAGGGGCTGGGCATTCCCGACCTGTATCCCAGCCAGAAGGACTGCATCTGGATGCTCAAGCAGAACGGAGGGGGGATCGCCGATCACGAGGTGGGTGGCGGCAAGACGCTCATCATGTGCTGTGCCGCCTACGAGATGAAGCGTCTGGGACTGGCGAACAAGCCCCTTATCACCGGCCTGAAGGCGAACATCCACGAGATCGCACAGACCTTCGCCACCGCCTACCCGAACGCCAAAGTCCTCTATCCCGGCAAGGAGGACTTCACGCCGGAGCGCCGTGTCGAGATTTTCCACCGGATGAAGAACAACGACTGGGACGCCATCATCCTCTCGCACGAGCAGTTCGGCATGATACCGCAGTCCCCCGAAATCCAGCGTGACATCCTGCAACAGGAACTGGACAGTGTGGAAGAGAACCTCGAAGTCCTCTACCAGCAGGGTGCGGAAGTGAGCAACGCACAGATCAAGGGCATGGAGAAACGCAAGATGAACCTTGAGGTCAGGCTGAAAGAGCTGCTCCACGAGATCGAAACCCGCAAGGACGATGTGGCGGACTTCAAGCGCATGGGCATCGACCACCTCTTTGTCGATGAGAGCCACCGGTTCAAGAACCTGATGTTCACCACCCGGCACGACCGTGTGGCAGGTCTGGGCAACAGCGAGGGCAGCCAGCGTGCGCTCAACATGCTCTTCGCCCTGCGCACCATCCAGCAGCGCACCGGCAAGGATCTGGGAGCCACCTTCCTGTCGGGAACCACCATTTCCAACTCGCTGACCGAGCTGTACCTGCTCTTCAAGTACCTGCGCCCCCGGGAATTGGAGCGTCAGGGGATCAACTCCTTTGACGCATGGGCGGCGGTGTTTGCCCGGAAGTCCGTCGATTACGAGTTCTCCGTCACCAACGAGGTGGTGCAGAAAGAGCGTTTCCGCTACTTCATCAAGGTTCCGGAACTCGCTTCGTTCTATTCCGAGATCACCGACTTCCGTACCGCAGCCGACATCGGCATCGACCGTCCGGAGAAGAACGAGATACTGCACAACATACCCCCGACGCCCGACCAGAGGGAGTTCATACAGAAGCTCATCGAGTTCGCCAAGACCGGCAATGCCACCGTACTGGGCCGCCCGCCACTGAACGAGAGGGAAGAGAAGGCGAAGATGCTCATCGCCACCGACTACGCCCGGAAGATGTCGCTCGACATGCGGCTCATCGATCCGCTCTCCTACGGCGACGACAAGGACAACAAGGCCACCCATTGCGCCGATATGATTGCGAAGTATTACAATAAATACGCCGGGCATAAAGGCACTCAGTTCGTTTTCTCGGACTTGGGAACCTACAAGCCCGACCAGTGGAATCCGTACAGCGAGATCAAGCGCAAGCTGGTGGAGGATCACGGCATCCCCGAAGACCAGATACGTTTCATTCAGGAAGCCAAGACCGAGAAGAAGCGCAAGGCGATGATCGAGGCGATGAACGAGGGAAAGATACGTGTTCTCTTCGGCTCTACTGAAATGCTGGGCACGGGATCAACGCCCAGAAGCGGTGTGTAGCCATCCATCATCTCGACGCACCGTGGCGGCCTTCGGACTTGCAGCAGCGGGACGGCCGGGGCATCCGAAAGGGCAACGAGGTGGCCAAACTCTATGCGGACAACAAGGTGGACGTGATAATCTACGCCGTGGAGAAGTCGCTTGACAGCTACAAGTTCAACCTGCTTTACAACAAGCAGCTTTTCATCACCCAGCTCAAGCAGAACAACATGGGTTGCCGTACCATCGACGAGGGAGGCATGGACGAGAAGGGAGGCATACCTTTCTCAGAGTACGTGGCGGTGCTTTCCGGAAATACCGACCTGCTCGACAAGGCACGGTTGGAGAAGCGGATTGCCGGCATGGAAGGGGAGCGCAAGGCCTTCCAGCGTGGCAAGGGGGAATCACGCATCAAACTGGAAACTTTCCTGGCGAACCGGGCAAGCAACGATGACATCATCGCCCGTGTCAGGAAGGACAAGGCCGCCATCGAGAGCCGTATGCAGTACGACAAGGAGGGCAACAGGCTCAACCCCTTGAAGATTGACGGCGTGGCAGGCGATGATCCGAAAGTGATTGCCGCCAAGCTCCACGAGATAGAGGACAGGGAACGCACGCACGGCCAGCCGAAAGTCATCGGCTCGCTCTATGGCTTCGACATCGTTGTCAAGACCGACACCACCGTCAAGGACGGTCTGGACTTCTGCGAGAACCGTTTCTTCGTGCGAGGTGAAGGCAACTTCC
>OLPN01003820.1_pt1 | contig 10158 bp, 6 predicted proteins | sample 1672601 | NCBI WGS metagenome assembly OLPN01 (sample SAMEA3136704, study PRJEB25190) | human gut metagenome
GGTCCTGTGCGCCTCAGCCTTAGCGGCTGACGACTTGATTATTTTACCACAGAAGTGATTTTTTGTCAAGCACTTTTTTTCAGAAGCTTTTCGATCTTTTCGAACTTGTGGTTCGTTTTTCAACGTATCCATATTGGTTCTTTCGCTTTGCTTCTGCCGCTTTCAGAAGTCATTCTTTCCGGCGGCCCTTGGCGCTCAAGTATAATACCATATCCCGACACGTTTGGCAACCCCTTTTTTCACTTTTTTCGTTCCTTTTTTCGTCTTTGACTTTTTGACTAGTTTTTTAACTGCAATTTACACGTTCCTTGACGTGGAAGCTGCAGGGACCTCAGAGGTCATTTTTCTCTATATAATAAGGTATTGTTCTATCCAAACTTCCAGAGAAGTATACACCGCCGTGGATATTACGCCCCGGAATGCAAACACTTTCCTTGCACAGTTTGTCAAGAGCTTTGGCCTCAAATTTTGCTCCAAGATTCTCGGCTCAATTTTGGCGAAACCGACAAAACACAAAATGTAGTGGTTTCTCCATTGACATATCACTAAATAGTGATATCATAGAATCACATCAATTGAACGCATCCCAAGACAGCTTTGCGGGTGCCTCTTACGAAAGAGGCACCCGTTTGAACTGTACACAGATAGAACGACGGAGGAACACTATGAAGATCATCAAGCGCAACGGTTCGGAAGTTCCATTTGATATCACCAAGATCATCACTGCGGTCACCAAGGCCAGCGATTCGGTCAGCCGCAAGAGCAGCCTGACCCAGGAGCAGATCTTGTCCATCGCCAACGATGTCACGGAGCAGTGCCAGGCGCTGAACCGTGCCGTGAGCGTGGAAGAGATCCAGGACATGGTGGAGAACAAGCTGATGGACATTCAGGCCCACGATGTAGCCCGCCATTATATCACCTACCGTTATGTGCAGAGCCTGAAGCGCCAGACCAACACCACCGACGAGCGCATCCTCAGCCTGATCGAGTGCCAGAACGAGGAAGTCAAGCAGGAGAACGCCAACAAGAACCCCACCGTGAACAGCGTCCAGCGTGACTATATGGCTGGTGAGATCTCCAAAGACCTGACCGCCCGCCTGCTGCTGGACCCGGAGATCGTCAAGGCACACAATGAGGGCCTGATCCACTTCCACGATTCCGACTACTTTGCGCAGCACATGCACAACTGCGATCTGGTCAACCTGGAGGATATGCTGCAGAACGGCACTGTCATCTCCGGCACCTATATTGAAAAGCCCCACAGCTTTTCCACCGCCTGCAACATTGCCACCCAGATCATTGCGCAGGTGGCATCCAACCAGTACGGCGGCCAGAGCATCAGCCTGACCCATCTGGCTCCCTTTGTGGATGTCTCCCGCAAGAAGATCGCCGCTGAGGTCGAGGCGGAGATGGAAGGGCTGGACGTTACCCCGGAGCGCAAGAAGGAGATCGTGGAGCGCCGCCTGCGCAACGAGATCAACCGCGGTGTCCAGACCATCCAGTATCAGGTCGTGACCCTGATGACCACCAACGGTCAGGCCCCCTTCATCACCGTGTTCATGTATCTGGGAGAAGCCCGCAACCCGCAGGAAAAGGCCGACCTTGCCATCATCATCGAGGAGACCATCCGCCAGCGCTATCAGGGCGTGAAGAACGAGGCCGGTGTCTGGATCACCCCCGCCTTCCCCAAGCTGATCTATGTGCTGGAAGAGGACAACATCCGCCCCGGCACTCCTTATTATTACCTGACCGAATTGGCTGCCAAGTGCACTGCCAAGCGGATGGTGCCCGACTACATCTCTGAGAAGAAGATGCTCGAGCTCAAGGTGGACAAAAACGGCGAGGGCCACTGCTACACCTGCATGGGCTGCCGCAGCTTCCTGACCCCCTATGTGGACCCCGAGACCGGCAAGCCCAAATACTACGGCCGCTTCAACCAGGGTGTTGTCACCATCAATCTGGTGGATGTAGCCCTTTCCTCCGGCGGCAACTTCGAGAAGTTCTGGAAGATCTTTGACGAGCGCCTGGCTCTCTGCCACAAGGCACTGCAGGCCCGCCATCAGCGCCTGATGGGCACCCCCAGCGATGCCGCCCCCATTCTGTGGCAGTACGGCGCACTGGCCCGCCTGAAGAAGGGCGAGAAGATCGACAAGCTGCTCTTTGGCGGCTACTCCACCATCAGCCTGGGCTACGCTGGTCTGTATGAGTGTGTGAAGTATATGACCGGCAAGAGCCACACCGATGCCGGTGCCAAGCCTTTTGCCCTGAGCGTGATGCAGCACATGAACGACAAGTGCACCGAGTGGAAGAAGGCCGAAAACATGGATTACTCTCTCTACGGTACCCCGCTGGAATCCACCACCTACAAGTTTGCCAAGTGCCTGCAGAAACGGTTCGGCATCGTGCCCGGCATCACCGATAAGAACTATATCACCAACAGCTACCACGTCCATGTTTCGGAACCCATTGATGCCTTCACCAAGCTCAAGTTTGAGAGCGAGTTCCAGGAGCTGTCCCCGGGCGGTGCCATCAGCTATGTGGAAGTGCCCAACATGCAGGACAATCTGGAGGCCGTGATAAGCGTGCTGCAGTTCATCTATGATAACATCATGTACGCCGAGTTGAACACCAAGTCCGATTACTGCCAGTGCTGCGGCTACGACGGAGAGATCAAGATCGTTGAGGATGACGGCAAGTTGGTGTGGGAGTGCCCCAAGTGCGGCAACCGTGACCAGAACAAGCTGAACGTTGCCCGCCGCACCTGCGGTTATATCGGCACCCAGTTCTGGAACCAGGGCCGGACACAGGAGATCAAGGATCGGGTGCTGCATCTGTGATGAATTACGCAACAATTAAGTATTACGACATTGCCAATGGGCCGGGGGTGCGCACCAGCATCTTTGTTTCGGGCTGCAGGCACCACTGCCCGGGCTGCTTCAACGAGGTGGCATGGGATTTCGGGTACGGTCAGCCTTTCGACAAAGCTGTGCGCAACGAGATCTTTGCATCCTGTCAGCCCGACTATATTGCAGGCATCTCCCTGCTGGGCGGTGAGCCTTTTGAGCCGGAGAACCAGCGGGAGCTGCTGCCCTTCGTCCGCAATTTCAGGGCGCTGTACCCGAATAAGAGCGTCTGGTGCTATTCCGGCTACACCTGGGAGCAGCTGACCGGCAGTGTTCCCTGCCCGGCCCGCTGTGAGGTCACAGACGAGCTGCTGAGCCTGCTGGATGTTCTGGTGGACGGCCGCTTTGTGGAAGCCCAGCACGATATCTCCCTGCGCTTCCGGGGCAGCTCCAACCAGCGGCTTCTGGATGTGCCCAAGAGCCTTGCCGCAAAGGCCCCCGTCTGGTGGGAGGACGAACAGGTGTTTGCCACACACACGATGTAAACCTCTCAGTCGCGCTGACGCGCGCCAGGCCCCCTGGTAAGGGAGCCCTTGGCATAGCAATACACTTTCATGCAATAAAACAACGCCCGATTTTCCACACTCTACGCAGAGCGAGTGGAAAATCGGGCGCTTTGTCATTTAACGGGATGAAACCATATCCTCGATGGCACCCAGGAACTCCTGGCCATAGCGGGCGGCCTTTTTCTCGCCCACACCGGGGATATTGAGCAGTTCCTCCACGCTCAGGGGCTTTTTCAGCGCCATCTGGCGGAGGGTGGAATCGTTGAACACCATATAGGCAGGGAGCTTCTGCTTTGCGGCCAGCCGCTTACGCAGGGCATAGAGGGCCGCCAGCAGCTTCTCGTCCGCTTCGCTGAGGGCATCTTCGTCGGCACGGCGGCGGGAGGCCGAGGCCAACCGCTTTGCACTGGCCGCGGCACGCTGGCGGGCTTGTGCCGCCTGCTCCTCCACCTGTTCGGCGGCCTGTGCTGCCAGCAGACAGTTGGAACAGTTCTCGCACTTCTGGGGCGCGGCCTCGCCGAAGTAGCTCAGCAGATACCCCCGCAGGCAGCGCGGCGTGGTGGAGTAGAAGGTCATGTACTTGAGCCGTTCCTCTGCCTTGCGTGCCGCTTCGGCCTTGACATCCGCAGGCAGGCCGTTGTCAGCCTCCATCTCCTTGTCGATGAAGAACCGGATGGTGCGCACATCGGTGCCGGAATAGAGCAGGGTGCAGCGGGCTGGCTCCCCGTCACGGCCCGCGCGGCCCGCCTCCTGATAATAGCTCTCCAGATCCTTGGGCATATTATAATGGATGACGAACCGGACGTTTGGCTTATCGATGCCCATGCCGAAGGCATTGGTCGCCACCATGATCTGCACCCTGTCATAGAGGAAATCGTCCTGATTCTGCCGCCGGGTATCCGCATCCAGTTTGGCGTGGTAGGCTGCCGCACGGATTCCCCGGCTCTGCAGCAGGCGGGTGGTCTCGTCCACCTGCCGGGTGGTACTGCAATAGATGATGCCCGCATTGTCCCGCTCCCTGAGCACAAGGTCGAGCAGAACTTTGGGCTTCTCGCTGGGCAGGGCCCTGCGGGTGGCAAAATAGAGGTTGGGCCGGTCGAAGCTGGTGGTCACCTCGTAGGGGGTGTGGAGTTCCAGATGGGTGCGGATGTCCTCCCGCACATGGGCCGTGGCGGTGGCCGTAAAGGCTCCCACCACCGGGCGCTTGGGCAGGCTGTCCACAAACGCCTTGATGCGCAGGTAGCTGGGGCGGAAGTCCTGCCCCCACTGACTGATGCAGTGGGCCTCGTCCACCGTGACCATGCTGATCTCCCGCTCCTGCGCAAACCGCTGGAAGCCCGGCATCTCCAGCCGCTCCGGAGCCACATAGATGATCTTATACCACCCCTCCCGGGCGCGGCGGAGCATCAGGGCCTTCTGGTTGTCCGTCAGGCTGTTGTTCAGGAAAGCTGCCGCCACACCGGCCTGTACCAGCGCCCCCACCTGATCCTTCATCAGGCTGACCAGCGGCGAGACCACGATGGTGATGCCCGGCAGCAGCAGGGCCGGCACCTGATAGCAGATGGACTTGCCCGCACCTGTGGGCATCACGGCCAGCACATCCTGCCCGGCCAGCAGGCGGGAGACGATCTCCTCCTGCCCCGGGCGGAAGCTGTCGTAGCCAAAGACTTTTTTCAGAATACTATGCGGACTTTCCATGGTTCCTCCTATCCATACAAAACCGCTCCGTCATTGCTTCGCAATGCCACCTCTCCTAGTAGGAGAGGCAAGTCTTGGCTCCCCTACCAGGGGAGCTGGACGCAAAGCGGCCTGAGAGGTTTATAACCCAATCAGTATACCACAACTCCCCGGATAATTGTAAAACATCTCTGACATTTCCCACGTTCGATAGCATTTCCTGCACAAAAATGCTATAATATGGGTACATATCTCCATCCCGGCCCCTGCCTTGTGCATCTGCCGGAAAAGAGCAAAGGAGTATTTTGTATGGCTCAGAAATTGATCACCTTCGCCGTCCCGTGCTACAACTCGGCGGCATATATGCGCCACTGCATCGAGACCCTGCTCTCCGCCGGGGAGCAGGCCGAGATCATCCTGGTGGACGATGGTTCCACCAAGGATGACACCCCCGCCATCTGCGACGAGTACGCTGCCAAATATCCCACCATCGTCAAGGCCATCCATCAGGAGAACGGCGGCCACGGCGAGGGCGTGAATCAGGGCATCCGCAACGCCACCGGCCTGTATTACAAGGTAGTGGACAGCGACGACTGGCTGGACGAAGCCGCCCTCAGGACCGTGCTGGCCAAGCTGAACACGCTGACTGCCCGGGGCACCGCACCTGACCTGATGATCTGCAACTATGTTTACGAGCACGTGGAGGACAGCACCAGCCACACCGTGCGCTACACCAACGTGTTCCCCCAGAACCGACTGTTCAACTGGACGCATGTCGGCCACTTCCGGCCCGACCAGAACCTGCTGATGCATTCGGTGATGTACCGCACACAGGTGCTGCGGGACTGCGGCATGGTGCTGCCCAAGCACACCTTCTATGTGGACAACATCTTTGTCTACCAGCCCCTGCCCTTTGTCAAGAGCATGTACTATATGGATCTGGACCTGTACCGCTACTTCATCGGCCGGGCCGACCAGAGCGTGAACGAGAGTGTGATGGTCAAGCGGGTAGACCAGCAGCTGCGGGTGACCCGCCACATGATCGACTGCCAGGACCTGGATGCCCTCAAGGGCCAGAAGAAGCTGCGCAGCTATATGCTGCACTACCTCTCCATGATGATGGCCATCAGCGACATCTTCCTGCTGCTGGACGGCAGTGCCGCCGCAAAGCAGAAGGAGAACGAACTGTGGGCCTACCTCAAGGCACACACCAGTGCCGGAGTCTACCGCTCCATCCGCTACGGCTTTGGCGGCGTGACCAACCTGAAGATCCCCAAGGGCGACAAACTCGTGCTGGGCGGTTACCGCCTTGCACAGAAGATTTTTAAATTCAATTAACAAATGTTGCTTTTCCTCCTCAGATAAGATATACTTTTTAACGTATCTTAATTCCTGAGGAGGATCTTGTTTTATGGAGCAATTGCTCATTTGCATGTCTCTTTCGCTCATTGCAGGCCTGTTGGCATCCCGTGCAGCGAAAGCGGTCCGTCTGCCGGCTGTCACCTCTTATCTGGTGGCGGGGCTTCTGCTGGGCCCCTTCTTTCTGGGTCGGCTGGGCCTGAGCGGCTGGGGCTTCGGCTTCGGGAGCCTTGCTCAGGTCGAGAGCTACGGCATCATCACACAGGTGGCACTGGGCTTCATCGCCTTTGTCATCGGCAACGAGTTCCGGCTCAGCGCGTTGGAGAAAATGGGCAGGCAGGCGGTCACTGTGGGCATCCTGCAGGCCGTTATCACCACCGTGCTGGTGGATATCGCTCTGGTGGCCCTGCACTTTGCCCGGCCGGATGTCATCTCAATGGCATCGGCCATCACGCTGGGTTCCATCGCCTCTGCCACAGCCCCTGCCGCCACCCTGATGGTGGTCAAGCAGTACAAGGCAAGCGGTCCCCTGACCCGCCTGCTGCTGATGGTGGTCGCCATTGACGATGCCGTGGGTCTGGTGCTCTTCTCGGCCTCTTTCGGCATCGCAAATGCGCTGGAACAGGGCCGCATCGACCCCATCAGCATCCTTCTGGAGCCTCTGGTGGAGATCGTACTCAGCCTGGGTCTGGGCGCGCTGGCCGGTCTGCTGCTCAACCAGCTGGAGATCTACTTTCACTCCCGCTCCAAGCGCATGAGCCTTTCGGTGGCCTTTGTGCTGCTGACGGTAGGCCTTTCCATGGTCAGCTTTGAGGTCGGCCCCATCCACTGCAGCTTCTCGCTGCTGCTGGTCTGCATGATGACCGGCACCGTGTTCTGCAACATCTGCCCCACTTCCGATGAGCTGATGGACCGCCTGGACCGCTGGGTAAGCCCAGTGAACATCCTGTTCTTCGTGCTGTCCGGCGCGGAGCTGGATCTGAACATCCTCGCAAACCCCATGGTCCTGCTCATTGGTGCCGTCTATATCGCTTCCCGCTCTCTGGGCAAGATCTCCGGCTCCTATGTCAGCTGCAAGGCCACCCGCTGCAGTGAGAAGATCCAGAAGTATCTGGGCATCACCCTGCTGCCGCAGGCCGGTGTGGCGCTGGGCATGGCCGCCGAGGCTGCCGAGCTTTCCGACGGCCACATGGTGCGCAACGTGGTGCTCTTCTCGGTGCTGGTGTACGAGCTGGTGGGCCCGACCCTGGCCAAGCTCAGCCTGACCGCCGCAGGCGAGATCATTCCCGAGGGCCGCACGAGCGCCCGTACCACCAACAAGCCGGAGGAACCAGTGTCTGTTAAGTAGTCATCGGCTTCTCTATCTAAGAAATTAACGACAAAAGCCTCCCCTGCAGCGCTATTCTTCTGCACAGGGAGGTTTTGTTCTGTCCGGAAATGTGTTTTCTTTTACCAGATGGGAAAATGCCGTTTCCTCAGGCTGATCTTCCGCGTTTCGTCATCATATTCCGCCTGCCACACCTCCAGTTCCTTCGGGTCCCGCCCTGCTTCCTCCATAGATTTTCGCAAGGTTCGGAAAATCTGCATCTTATCAGCTTCCGATGTCTTGATACCAAAGATCACGCCCTCCAGGATTGCTGGGTCGTATCCCACATAGCGCTCTGCCTCCGTGTGCTGATGAAAACTGTCATTCATAAGCAGTCGATATTCCTGTTCATGGCTCCAGGCAGGAAGCTTCGTCAAATATTTCTCCTGCTGGTCTTTCCAATACTGCACCCGCCACGCATCCTTGTCGTAAAGTTCTAGAATCCGGCTTCGTTCACCTTTGGACGAAACCATCCAGGATTCAATCTGCGAAAAAGTCAGCCGTCCCAATGATTCAAAAAAGTTGCGCTTTACCTGCTCGTCCGTATAACGAACTGGGTAGACCGGGTCATCCCGAAAACCGCAGGAATATCCGCTACTTGAACTCCAGCTTTCGGCTGTTTTTACACGAAGAGTCTGCTTTCCATTTTCTTCGTTGGCACGGTAGACTAGACAGACACCGCAGTGATTTTGCGCATAATTTCCCCACATGGCCGAGTTTGTTCCATCGGTGGAAAAGCACATCATAAACATTCTGGGGTAGGGCAGTTCCTGCAGACCAGCAATATAAAGGGCCGGAAATCCCAGCCTCACCTTCAGCCAGAGCCTCCGCTTCCGGGCATTTGGTTCGTTTGCCTCGATCTCCTGTTCCAGTTTCAGAAAACTGCTTTCCAGTGTTTCTTCATAAACCTCAAAAGCTGCCTTCATCATTTTTATCAGCGGACTTTCAAGATTTCCAAAGCCTCCCATCTTTTCCCAGTCGGCCTTTTCGCTGATTGACACCACCGGCCCGCCCTGCTCCTCTGGCAGCGTTTTCCGTTTGTGCATGTCGTCCAGACAAATTTTGATTGCATCCTCATGGCAGAGCCGCAAAATTTGCCTCAAGCGGTGGGCATTCATTTCGGTCTCCGTATTTCCTAGATCTACTATCAGCTTCTGCACCAATGCTGTCTGTACAAAACGATCCGATAATTCTTTCCAGACCTGCCCCAGCGGAACATCATCAAAGCAGTGAATATCCGGAATAACTGCCCTCTCTGCCAAAAGTTCCTCGCTTGCATTCAATTGAATGCCAACTACAGCATAGTATACACTGCAGATATAGTTCCGGAACAGTCCCTCCCACGCCGGACAATCGCCTTTCCAGTAAATCTGAGCATAGCCCTCCAAGGGATCATTCAATTCGTTCCGGTCCGCATAGCGGAATGTACGGCACTCGATCTCCTTTCGTGCGCTTTCCACTGATCGGTAGTGATACAAGTTCATTCTTCTCTCCTCCTTCAAAGAACAAAGATCCCGGAGGGCGTTTCTGCCCTCCGGGATCTTTACTTATTTCAGCACGATCTCATCGTTCTCAGCATCCACGGTCAGGGTGGAGCCGGAAACAAGGGTGCCGTCGATGATCTTTTCAGCGGCGGGGTCCTCCACAGCCTTGCGGATGGTCCGGCGCAGGTCGCGGGCACCAAACTTGCCGCCCTGGCTCTTGTGCACCAGCGCTGCCAGTGCCGCCGGGGTATAGCTGTAGGCAATGCCCTTGGCCTCCATGCTGGGCTTGTACTCGTCCAGCATCAGGGCGGCAATGCCCTGCAGGGTCTCCTCGCTCAGCGGCTTGAAGGTGATGACCTCATCCACGCGGCCCAAAAACTCAGGGCGGAGGAACTGGCTCAGTGCCTTGCGGCTCTTCTCCTCGTTCCGTTCCTCCTCGCTGCGGTTGAAGCCCAGACTTGCAGTGGTCTGGTCGCTGCTGCCCGCATTGGAGGTCATGCAGATGACGGTGTTGGAGAAATCCACGGTGCGGCCCTGGGCATCGTTGATCTTGCCCTCGTCCAGGATCTGCAGCAGGATATTCATCACATCGGGGTGGGCCTTTTCGATCTCATCGAACAGCACCACGCTGTACGGGCGGCGGCGGACCTTTTCGGTCAGCTGACCCGCCTCCTCGTAGCCCACATAGCCCGGAGGGGAACCGATCATGCGGGACACCGCGTACTTCTCCATATACTCGCTCATATCCAGCCGGATCAGGGGGTCTGGGCCGTCAAAGAGCTGGTTTGCCAGCTGCTTCACCAGCTCCGTCTTGCCCACGCCGGTGGGGCCCACAAAGATGAAGCTGGCCGGACGGCGGCGGC
>OLPN01003871.1_pt1 | contig 10042 bp, 9 predicted proteins | sample 1672601 | NCBI WGS metagenome assembly OLPN01 (sample SAMEA3136704, study PRJEB25190) | human gut metagenome
GAGCGGAGCCATCGGAAAAGTACATTCCATGACGGCCAATCTCTGCTATCTCATCAGCGGTGTGGAGCGTCTCAAAAAGCCGGAGCTGGCAGGTGGAGCTCTTCTGGATGTGGGTGTTTATCCGCTGAATTTCGCCTGTATGATCGATCAGACACCGGTGGTAAAAATCTCCTCTGATGCGACAATGAATGAATATGGTGTAGACAGCTCCAACAGTATCACACTCACATTTGAGGATGGGGCAACTGCGATCCTTCACAGCTCTATGCTGGTGCTTTCCGACCGGAGAGGAATGATCTATGGTGACCGGGGATACATAGAAGTGGAAAATATCAATAATTGTCAGGGCTTCAAAGTATATGATACCAATTATCAGTTGGTAAAAGAATACCCGGTTCCGCCTCAGATCAGTGGCTATGAGTATGAAGTGGAAGCATGTAAAAAGGCCATTGAAGAAGGCAGGAGTGAATGTCCTGAGATGCCGCATAAAGAGAGTATCCGTATGATGGAGATTATGGATACCATCCGAAAGGAGTGGGGATTGAGATATCCCATGGAATGATATGGACAGACAGAAATTTCAACAGGGACTGAAGGATGGTTTACCCATCTGTCTCGGTTATTTTCCGGTATCTTTTGCTTATGGAATGTCTGTGGTGCTGTCCGGGATGCCGGCCTGGGCAGCCGTGCTGATCTCCCTCACCAACTTAACCAGCGCCGGTCAGTTTGCAGGTTCGAGCCTGATGCTGGCCGGAGGCAGTTATCTGGAGATCGCCGTCACCACAGTGGTTATCAATATCCGCTATTTTCTCATGTCCCTTGCCATGTCCCAGAAGACAGATAAGAAAATGACCTGGATTCAGCGGCTTCTGGTGTCCTTTGGAATCACCGATGAGATCTTTGCCGTTTCCATGCAGGCGGAAGAAAAACTTACCGCTTCTTATATGGCCGGTCTGATCCTGACGCCGGTGATCGGCTGGAGCGGGGGAACACTGGCTGGAGGAATCCTCACTTCCTTTCTTCCGACGATTCTCGCCAATGCCCTTAACATCGCCCTTTACGGCATGTTTATCGCCATCATTGTGCCGCCTGCGAGAAAGAAGAAACCGGTACTTTTCACCGTGCTTTTTGCCGTTCTTTTGAGCTGTTGCTTTGCATATTTTCCGGTATTTTCCAGTCTCTCCGGCGGCTGGGGAATTATCATCATCACGATTGTGGTAAGTGCCGTTGCAGCACTGCTGTTCCCGGTAGAAGAGGAGGAAGCCAATGAGTAACCGTTATATTTTAACCAGTATTCTGGTGATGGCTGTGGTGACTTACCTTATCCGGATGCTTCCCATGGCAATCTTCCGGAAAAAGATCAAAAACCGTTTTATTCAGTCTTTTTTAAGCTATGTGCCCTACTCTGTGCTGGCGGCCATGACCTTTCCGGCCATTTTTTCCGCCACAGGGACGCTGCCCAGCGCCTGCGCGGGAACTGTGATGGCCGTGGGACTGGCCTATTTTGATCAGGGACTTTTAAAGGTGGCTGTAGGTGCTTCTGCCGCAGTTTTCCTGGTACAGCTTTTTGGATTGTGATATCCGATAGAAAAACTTCTGGAAAATCAGAAGTTTTTTTGTTGAAATTGAGAATTGCATAAAGGTTCTTTTTTTTATATAATCTGCGGTGAACTGCTAAAGTGGGGGACAAAGAAACCTTGCGGATGCTTTAGAAGGAAGATCAAAACAGCTAGGTGAAAGGAATGAAAAAATGGCAGCAGAGAAAGACATGACTGTGGGAGATCCGCAGAAGATAATTCTGAATTTCACGATTCCGGTCTTTATCGGAAATGTGTTCCAGCAGGTCTATTCCATGGCAGACACCGTTATTGTGGGAAAATTTGTGGGAACAAAGGCGTTGGCAGCGGTAGGTGCCACCGGAACGATCAACTTCCTGATCTTAGGCTTTCTTCTGGGACTGACGGCTGGTTTTACTGTACTGACAGCACAGAAATTCGGAGCCGGAGATATGGAGAGCATGCGGAAAACGGTAGGAAATGCAGCAATTCTGTCCTTTATCGTAGCAGTAGCCATGACGTTGGTCAGTATGCTTGGCATGCGTTGGCTTTTGACTTTTATGAACACGCCGGAGGATATTTTTGATGATGCCTATACATATATTATGATCATTTGCGGCGGTATCTTCACGCAGGTGCTTTACAATCTTCTGTCCAGTATCTTAAGAGCACTTGGAAACAGTAAGACACCTCTTTATTTTCTGCTTCTGTCGGCAGGATTGAACATTGTGCTGGATCTGGTGCTGATCATTTATTTCCATATGGGAGTGGCAGGGGCTGCTTATGCGACCGTAATTTCTCAGGGAGTTTCCGGTTTTCTCTGTCTGATTTTTATCATTAAGAAAGTTCCGGTTCTTCATATGGAAAAAGGAGAGTTCCGTCTTGAGAAGAATCTTTCCATTCAGCAGCTGAAGGTCGGTTTTCCGATGGCGCTTCAGTATTCCATCACGGCCATTGGTACGATGATGGTACAGTCTGCCCTGAATATGCTCGGCTCGATCGCGGTGGCGGCCTTTACCGCGGCCAACAAGATCGAGAACCTTCTGACCCAGGCCTTTGTGGCCCAAGGTGTGACGATGGCTACCTACTGTGCCCAGAATATGGGCGCGGGCAGACCGGACCGGATCCGGAAAGGCTTCCGGGCGGCGGATATGCAGGGCTTTCTGTACGGGATCGGGGCCGGCATTTTCTTTATTTTTGCCGGAAAATATCTGACCTATCTTTTCCTCTCTGAGAATGTGGAGGAAGTCATTGGAAACGTGGAGATTTATCTTCGTTGCATCGGTATCTTTATGATTCCCCTCGCAATTGTGAATATTTATCGGAACGGTATCCAGGGAATGGGCTACGGTCTCCTTCCGATGATGGCAGGCGTGGCTGAGCTTGTGGGCCGTGGAGCCACAGCCCTCGTGGCCGCTCATTACCGCAGTTATTTCGGTACCTGTATGGCCAGTCCTGTGGCCTGGATCCTGGCTTCCGCCCTGCTTCTTGTGATGTATCATTTTATTATGAAGGATCTGGATCAGCGCTTCAAAAGTAATGTAGAGTCGGCGAAAAATAGATTGTGAAGCGGCGGAAAGTAAGTTATAATAAAGCCATGAAGAAGAATATCATGGCTTTTTTTCATAGGCCGGATATTTAAGGAACGGAAGGAGAACGGTGTATGAAAAAATGGGTAACGGCGGCAGTCTGTTTCTTTGCGTTTTTTCTTTTGGCAGGCCAGGCGGAGGCTGCCGGAAAACGAAAGATTGCCATTGATCCGGGGCATCAGGGAAGCTGGGTGGATATGAGCGCTCAGGAGGCGATGGCTCCCGGTTCATCGGAAACGAAGGCCAAAGCCACCACAGGAACGGAGGGACGTTTTTCCGGGGTGCCGGAGTATGAGCTGAATCTCCGCATCGCCCTGGCACTGAAAAGCGAGCTGATCAGCCGGGGTTACGAGGTGGTCATGACGCGGGAGGACAACGATACGGCCATCAGCAATCAGGAACGGGCACAACTGGCCAATGATTCAGGAGCGGAAGCCTGCATCCGGATTCACGCCAATGGCAGCGACGACAGCTCCGTGTCTGGGGCTCTTGCCATGGCGCCCTCCGAGCAGAATCCCTATATGGGAAATCTCTCGGCAGAGAGCGTACGGCTTTCCCAGTGTGTGCTGGATTCTTACTGTGAACGGACAGGGCTTTCCAACGACGGCGTTATTTATGCGGACGATATGACGGGGATCAATTTCAGCGAGATTCCGGTGACGATCCTGGAGATGGGGTACATGAGCAATGAGAGTGACGATCTCTACATGACATCTGAGGAGAACGAAAACGACATGGTTCAGGGCATCGCGGACGGACTGGATCTCTACCTCAGTGAGACCGTGCGGAGCGAGGCGAAGCTGGAGTCGGCCGAAAAGGGTCTGGATTTTACCTCTCTGGAACAGGAGGTGAACCAGCTCTGGCTCGACGAGCTGACGGAGGCAGGAGAGCACTGGGCGGTGGAAGTTATGGATCTCAACAGTGGTTCCACGATGGAGCTTCAGGCGGAGGATTCCATGCAGTCGGCCAGCGTGATTAAGATTTTTATCATGGGAGCGGTTTATGAGCGGGGCGTCTACGCGGCGGAATGCGGCAAGGAGCTGATTCCCATGGGAGAAGCTTATGACGGGGAACTGAAAGAGCTTCTGACAGCGATGATTGCGGTCAGTGATAATAACGCCGCCAACGAGCTTGTAACCCGGCTGGGCCAGGGAGATTTTGAGGCGGGAGCCGCTGTGGTGAACGAGTTCTGTAAGGAACATGACTTTACGGCCACCCATCTTGGCAGACGTTTTCTGGCGGAAAATCCCACAGATGACAATTATACCTCTGCGGCGGACTGCGCTGCCTTCCTTTCCGGCCTTTATAACGGCACCCTTCTCAATGTGGAGGCTTCCGGAAAAATGCTGGAGATCCTGGAAGGACAGACCGTAAAGGGAAAGATTCCCGCAGGTCTTCCAAACGGTGTGGAAACCGCCAATAAGACCGGAGAAATGCCGTCGGGTTACGGTCTTGGAAGTATTGAAAATGATGTAGCCATCATTATGAATGGAAGATACCCTTATATTCTCTGCGTGCTTTCCAATGACATCGCAGATAACGGAAGCGCTCAGAGTGTGATCCGGGGAATTTCGGAGAGAACTTACCTGTTCTTTTCCGATGTGGTCCGGTCATAAAATCCATGGAAAGGAGGATTTTATATGAAAAAAGACAGGAAAAAGATGTGGCAGGTAGTCTGCCTGTTTGTTCTCAGCATGATTTTGAGCGGTGCTTTCGGGGCCATGGGAGCGGAGGCCGATGCAAAGGCTTATGAGTTTATCATCCCCGATGTGGATATCGAGTATCTGAGTTCAGCGGATATTCAGGATATGCCTCTGCAGGTGGTCTGCTATGCGAAAAACGAAATCTATGCCCGTCATGGACGGATGTTCCAGTCCCAGGAGCTGACCAATTACTTTGAAGAGCAGCTCTGGTATTACGGCTGCATCAGTCCCTCTGAATTTTCTTCTTCTGTTCTCAACGTCTACGAGACGGCCAATATCAAACTCCTTTCTGACCGGGAGAGCGCTCTTAGAAGCGGCGGTTATGTGCTGGATCAGCCGGGCTATGATTTTTCAGCGGTTTATCAGTATATTTACGGTAACATTTCCTATGAGGTGCAGAACGATTACTATGTATTTCCGGACAGCGATGCTAGATATCTCTCCAATGCGGATATTTCCGGCATGAGTGCCCAGGAGCTCTGCTATGGAAAAAATGAGATCTATGCCCGCCATGGACGGACCTTCCGCTCCCGGGAGCTGACGGATTATTTCGCCACAAAAACCTGGTATTACGGAAGCATCGCGCCGGCAGATTTCAATTCTGCGGTGTTTAATACCTATGAAAATACCAACATCAAGTTTCTGACGGACGCGGAAAATGCTCTGACCGGCGGAGCAGGTTATGTGCTGGATCAGCCGGGCTATGACATTTATGCCGTCGGAATTTCAGATTATTATTATGACGATGACCGGCTGGAAAATGATTTCATTTTCTACGACAGCGACACCCGGTATCTGACAGATGAAGAAGTCAAAGGTTTGTCTCTGCAGGTGGTCTGCTATGCGAAAAATGAGATTTATGCCAGAAGAGGCCGGATCTTTGATTCCCAGGAGCTGAACGATTACTTCTATTCCAAGCCCTGGTATTATGGAAGGATTCTTCCGGAAGATTTTTCTTCCGATGTGTTCAACAAATACGAGCTGGCAAACATCACACTGCTGGATGGATACGAGCGTGCACTGGATCCCAACGGCTATCAGCTCTACTGATACGACGAGAAGCCTGTTGTCAGGAAAAAAGCCTGGCAGCAGGTTTTTTCTATGTGATTCTCCATGAAAATCACATAAAGATGTGATAGACTGGAAGCCAATGGCGTAATAAAAGGAGAACTTATGGAAAAGATTCTGGTGGTAGAGGATGATGCGGATATTCAGGAGGTATTGAAAAACTATCTGATGGCGGAAGGCTATGAGGTGCGTCTGGCGGAGGACGGCGTGGAAGGTCTGGCGGCTTTTCAGAGTTGGGGGCCGGACCTCGTCCTTCTGGATGTGATGCTTCCGAAGGTGGACGGCTTTGCGGTGCTGGAACTGATCCGGAAAGAATCTCTGGTTCCGGTGCTCATGGTGACAGCCAGGGACAGCGTGGAGGATCAGGTACGAGGCTTTCATCTCCAGGCGGACGACTACATTCCGAAGCCTTTTGACATGCCGGTGCTGCTCTGTAAGATTGCTGCGGTCCTTCGCCGTACGGGCAGGAGCGAGCAGAAAAAAGACCTGGTTTACGGTGGGTTGAAGTTAGATGAGGAAGGTCATCATCTTTTTAACGAAGGGCAGGAAGTGGAGCTCACCCAGAAAGAATTTGACCTTCTGAGGCTGTTTCTCAAGAACTCCGGCAGGGTTTTTACCCGGCAGAATCTTCTGGATCAGGTCTGGGGTGAGGACTATTTCGGGGACGAAAGGATCGTGGACACCCACATCAAGAACCTTCGGAAAAAACTGGGAAATCAGCTCATTGAGACTGTGAGAGGAGTGGGATACCGGCTTGAAAAGATTAAGAAGTAGTCTGACGCTGAAAATTTTTATTCTGACGTTGTTTCTTTTGCTGGCCATCAGCGGGATCACCTATGCTTCGGTGGCCGTTTTTCTGCCCAAAACCTATCGAAATTCTCTGGAAAAAGACCTGGCGTCGGTCTCGGAATCCCTGAAGACGGAGCTGGAATCCTATGCTTCCATTGAGGAAGCGGAAAATTTTCTGGAGTTTTTCGAGCGGAACAATCAGGCTTCCGTGACAGTGCTGGATAAGGAAGGAAATCAGGTTTTTCCTGAGGTCGAGACGGAAGTCGCAGACACGGTGAGTACAGGAAGTGAAGAAAGTATGGTTGTGGAAGAAGACGGGCTTGTGACCTTCAGCGGAATTGCCGTCAGCGACGAGGCTGCGGAGGAGCTGGGGGATGACACTTACGGAGTTACGGTTTCAGATGCGGGGTATTTTACTCTCAGCACCAGCTATCCTTCTGCTGTGAAAAGCTATAAGGTTACGGTGGGCGGAAAAGCTTACACGCTCCTGGTAGTGGGAGATATGGAGGCGGTAAGTCAGGCGGCAGCCATCGTCAAAAGGATTTTTCCGATGGTGTTGGGTATCACTCTTCTCATCGCCTTTTTCTGTGCCATTCTGGCTTCCTGGTATCTGGTACGGCCGATTCTCCGTCTGAGCCGGGTGTCAAGAAAGATGGCGGCTCTAGATTTTGGCGAACACTGTGAGGAAAAGAGAAAAGACGAGATCGGCGTTCTGGCAAAGAATCTAAACGAGCTTTCCGACAGCCTTTCCACCGCGCTCTCGGATCTTCGTTCCGCTAATGAAGAATTGAAGCTCTTTTTCGCGGCGGCCTCCCATGAGCTGAAAACGCCGGTGACGATCCTCAAAGGCCATCTCGGCGGCATGCTGGAGGGCGTGGGGGAGTACCGGGACCATGAGCGGTATCTTCAGCGGTCCTATGAGGTGACGGAAACCCTGGAGACCATGGTAAAAGAAATTCTGACGATTTCCCGCATGGGAACCGGAACCTGGAAAACAGAGAGAAAGAAAACGGATCTGGCGGAGCTTTTCCGGCAGGAGATGGCAGAGGTCTGGGAGCTTCTGGAGGAAAAAGAGATGGAGCTTACCGGGGAGATTCCGGAGCATGCCTATGCGCTGGCGGATTCCGAAGGGATGAAAAAGGTCTTCCGGAACTTTCTCACCAATGCGATCCGCTATTCTCCGAAAGGGGCGAAGCTGACGGTCTGCTTTCAGGAAAACGGCTTTTCGCTAGAAAATGAAGGGACGTCCATTCCGGAGGAAGCCCTGCCGAAGCTTTTTGAAGCTTTTTACCGGGTGGAAGATTCCCGAAACAGGAAATCCGGAGGAAGCGGCCTGGGGCTCTACATTGTCCGGATGATTCTGGATGCCCACGGGGCGGCCTACGGGGCGGAAAACACGGCCGGTGGCGTCCGTTTCTGGTTCCGATTGAAGGAAAATCACACACAATTCACACACACGCTCTCTGAAACTCCCATAAAAACACGCTAAGATAAGAATAACAGAAATGAAAACGTATTTCTGGAAAAAATAAAAACAGGAGCGTGATTTTTTATGAAGAAAAGATTAGCAGTATTGGTGGCAATGGGAACCCTGGCAGCTTTCTCTCTGGGAGCGGAGGCAAAGACTTATGCGGTGGAGGATGAGGACGGAAATACAAAATATATCACCGTATACGACGGAAAGGTGGAGACGACCACAGAGGAGGATGAGGAGATTAAGACAGAAGACAGCGACCTCTATGACTGGGAAGCGGGGGAGGCTGTCGATGACGGGACATTGGATGCCTATGCCGTGAGCGAGTCTACCTATGTCACCGGAGACTCGGAAGGCACCATGGATGAAGAGGAGTTTTTTAAGGCGGAGCAGAAGCGCGTCGCTGAATACAAAAAACTGGGAATCCAGTGTAAATATGGCGTTTATACCTGGAAAGGAGACAATGTCAATGTCATTCTGGATGATGACGGTTCCATTTCCACCTGGTCTGACGGCGGTTCCAAAGCCGACCGCGTTTACCTTCATATCGTGAGAGATAAGGACGGAAAAGCCACAGAGGTGGAGGCAGTTACAGCCAGAGAAATTCTGGAGAAGATTGCTGAGCAGGATCTTAAGAAGACCGACAAAGAGTAAAAAATCTTCGCTTTCTGCTATGTTTGCCAAATCAGAAGCAGAAGGGAGTGGCTTATATGGCGGTATCATTGAAATTACCTGTCGGTATAGAAGATTTTCAGGAAATCCGCCGACTTGGTTTTTATTATGTTGATAAAACGAAGCTGATCGAACAGCTTCTCGAAAACTGGGGAAAGGTGAATCTCTTTACCAGGCCCCGGCGCTTTGGGAAGACTTTGAATATGAGTATGCTCCGCTACTTTTTCGAGATCGGAACAGACAGGACGCTGTTTGATGGCCTTTATATTTCACAGAACAAACAGCTTTGTGAAGAGTATCTGGGAAAATTTCCGGTTATATTTCTCTCATTGAAGGGCGTGGACGGACTTACATTTGAAAAAGCAAAGGCTAAGCTCGTCAGACTGCTTGCTCTGGAGGCAGAACGGTTTGATTTTCTGAAGGACAGCGATAACTGACAGACAATGAAAAAGAAAGGTATCGTGCCCTGACCCAGTTGTACAATGGAAAATATTCGATGGATGAAGACAGTCTTGAAGCCGGTTTACAGACTTTATCGGAATTGCTGTTTCGGCATTATGGACAGAAAACGATCATTCTGATCGATGAGTATGATGTGCCTCTGGATAAGGCTTATCAGCATGGTTATTACAGAGAAATGACAGCTTTGATCCGTGCATTATTTGGCGAGGCTTTGAAAACAAACAGTTTTTTACAGTTTGCTGTTTTAACCGGATGTCTGCGCGTTTCCAAAGAAAGTATTTTTATGGGGCTGAATAACTTTAAGGTTCTTTCTATCACGGATTCCCGTTTTGATGAGCAGTTTGGTTTTACGGAAAAGAACGTCAGGGAGCTTTTGAAAGCTTATCATTTGGAAGACCATCTGGAAGAAGTGAAAGAATGGTATGATGGTTATCGTTTTGGTGATGCGGATATCTATTGTCCCTGGGATGTCATTAACCATGTGGACAGACTTTGTGGTGAGCCGGGAGCGCAGCCGCAGTCTTACTGGCTGAATACCAGCGGAAATGAGCTTGTGAAACGCTTCATTGATAAAGCAAATAAAACGACGCGGGATGAAATCGAACGCCTGATTGCAGGTGAGGCTATCGAAAAATCTGTCCGGATGGAGCTTACTTATGATGAGATCGACAATCACATTGACAATTTATGGAGTGTCGATCTCATCATAAGTAAGCTCCATCCGGACAA
>OLPN01003872.1_pt1 | contig 10039 bp, 10 predicted proteins | sample 1672601 | NCBI WGS metagenome assembly OLPN01 (sample SAMEA3136704, study PRJEB25190) | human gut metagenome
TCACCCTTTTTTACATCCGCGACAAAAGAGCCTGTGATGTTCGGCAGTCCGGCCTCCACGGTGGTGCCCGCTGCGTGGCCGCTGCCAGCACCCATCAGTACCCGGTTCTGCGCAATCTCCTGCCATGTACCGCCGAACAGTGCGGCAGGGCTTGTACGTGCGGTGCTCTGGTAGATGCTGCCCACGGGAAAAGGATCCACGCTTTTCAAGCTTTTCAACAGCGCATCCACCTCGGCACGGGTGTAAAAGCTGCCACCCCTCATGGATTCGATCACGGCCTTCCACTGCTGCACCAGCGTGCCGGTGGGGATGCCATGCACACCATCCCGCATCACGCCGCAGACGGTCTCATCTGCGCGCGTGTCGTAGATGTCGGCGGCGGTAACGGCGGTGGAGCCTGCAGGGCGCTTGATCTCGGCAAGGCAGAGGTCGTAGATCAGCTCGGTGCGGGTGATGGCCGGGGCAGCAGGCCCGGCAGAATTCGGGACACCTTCCAGCACCTGCAGGCTGGTCTTTTTGGCGGCGGCATCGTAGCGCAGCACGATGCGGTCAATGCGGCTGCGTACAGGGTCCGCTTCGGTGAGCACCACGGTGGTGGGCTGCTCCATGATGATGCTGCGGCCCTTGAACCGCGCCGGGCGCACCCATGCCTGACCGGCGCTCACCTGCACGCTCAGGCCGCCCTGTGCCGTGACGGAGAAATCCTCCTCGGCGCTGTACACGCCGCTCAGGCGGGTGGCGAGGTAGCCCGAAGCGTCGTCGGCATCGTAGGTAATGCCGTTTTCGGGGTAAGTAATGATATCAGCCATAAAGTCCTCCTAAGTCTTGTGCCAGGTGGGCGTGCCCAGCCGGATGGTGCGGGTGGTGCCGCTGTCCTCGCTCTGGGTGATGATGTCGGCCACGCGCACCATGGCAGTGTAGCCCAGCTGGGGCAGGCTGGCGCTCAACACGTCGCCCACCTGCAGGGTGTCGTCGTCCACGTCAAACTCGATACTTCCGGTGCGCAGCTGGGCCAGAAGCTTTTCGCCGCCCCGGTCAGCCAGCTTTGCCAGATAGCTCTGGCTGGTGCTGGTCTCGTTTTTGTCCTCGTCCGGCTTGATGTCCCGGGCATCGATGTACATTTCCCGCCGGTCGGAGCCAGTGGCGTTTACATCGCCCACCCAAACGGTGGCGCGCTCGTTACCTTCGCCAGCGCCCTGCACAAGGGCCACGTTGGCGTAATCGGTATCGGAAAAGCTCCACCCGGAATTCAGCAGATTGCCCCACTGGGGGCTGTATCTGCGGTTCGGGTCGAAGGTGGGCCGGAAACACTCGAAGAGTAGCTTTTTCTTGCTGCCCTTGCCGTCCAGCACGATGCGGAACCCCAGATCACAGGCCTGCCCGATGGTCTTGCAGTAGTCGAACACCGTACCGCCGGAGGTCTGCTTTTCAAAGGTGGTGTCAAAGCCGTACTCGGTGCCCAGCTCAAGGCGGGGCCATGGCTTTGCGGCGCTCACAAGGCTGCGCATGGCGGCTTCGGCGTTCTGGTTCTTCACCGTCACAGCAGAGACGCGCTTTGTCAGCAGCCATGTTGCCGGGTAGCCGGACACCACAAGGTTTGCGTCCTCGTTCTGGTTGGCGCGGGAGCAGATGCGCATGGGGATGCGCGGGCTTTCGTCGCTGCGCACCAGCCAGCGGCCCTCCTGCAAAAGCTGCAGGTTCTCGGCGGTGGGACGCACCTCCAGCGTGAAGCTGCCCTCGGAGTAATAGGGGCTGTCCCAGTAAAAAGACACCCACACGTCCACCCAGCCCACGCGGGCAAGGGTGTCTGCGTCTAAAACGTCCAGTCTCATAGCGGTTCGGGCAGGATGCCCGCCTCCATCGGGTAAAAGCTCACGGATGCCTGCAGGTAGCCGGAGCCGTTCTCGGCCTGCATGGAGAGCATGTTATCGCCGGGCTGCAGCTCGGTGAGGGTGCTGTCCTCGTCCAGCTTTGCAAAGATGTTCTCGGTCACGCCTGCCCGGGTCAGGGTGCAGGCCAGCCGGTCAGAGGTGCTGCGGTAGATCTCCAGCGTCTCGTCCGGCTGCAGGGTCAGGTCAAAGCCGATGAAGGCTCCGGTCTGCAGATCCACCACCTTGGGGTGTGTCACCGGCATGTCGCACCGCAGGGTGGCCGTGAAGGGCACCGGAAGGCTGCCCTCGTTGCGCAGCACCGCCGCCGTGCCGTCCCGCTTGATGCCATAGATGTGGCTGTCGTAGCGGACGGGGAAACGGAATGCTTTCTCATACCCGCCCAGCACGCTGCTGACGGCGTTGAGGTCGTACCAGAAGGGCTTTTCGCTGTAGAGCATGAGCGAACAGCGCGGCTTCGGCGTGTAGCTGGAAAAGTATGGCGTTTTCTGCAGCACGAACCGGGTGAAATAGTGGTCGCCAAAGTACAGGGTGCCCTTGGTGAAGTAGTGCAGCTTTTTGCTGAAATCCCGGGCATTGTCCAGCGCATACGCGCCCCAGAACACCACATCGAGGGTGCGGGACATGCCGGAGACGCTCTGACCCTCCACGGTGTCGCCCACCTGATTGACACCCTGCGCGGTTTTCAAGTCCACGTCGATGCCGTTCAGCGGGTCGAGAAAGTAAGGTGTATCGTAGTCCCAGCCCAGATGCAGGACGGCACCGGCATCTGTCACGATCTTGAGATGATCCTTAAAAAGCACAGTGTCCTCCTTTCATCGCTTGCGGGCCTTGGCCTTGTCGGCTTCCCAGCGGGCTTCCCGCTGGAGGTCTGCCGCCGTCTGGGCCTTGCTGTAAATGTTCTGAGTGATGTTGGTATCGCCCTCGCGGTGGTAGCTGTTGGCAGCAGACACCACCTGTGCAGTGCCGGACGCGGCCACGGTGCTGCCCAGACGCATGTTGTCGGAAAGCACCAGCGCCCCCGCCTGCCGGATCATGTCGGCAAGGGCAGAGTTGGTCTTTTCCAGCGCCTTGGTGTTGGCGTTGATGGCATCTTCCAGACTGCCGGTGCCGGTGGTGATGTCCACGCTGCCCATGCCGCCGGAGCCGGACGAACCGCCGCCAGAGGAACCGCCGCCGTGGCTTACGTTCTTTTTGGAGCCGCCCATGCTGCCCACGATGGCCGCAATGGCAACGCCCAGCGCGACCGCTGCCGCTGCCACGATCAGGCCCATCGGGATGCCGAAAACGGTCGCGCTCAGCGCGGCGGAGATTGCGGTCAGCAGGCCTTCAAAGGCTGCACCGACCGCGCCGATCAGGGAAGCGACGCCCGCAAAAATGGTGGGGAAGCTGGACAGCAGACCGCCGCTCAGGCCCTGACTGATGGCAAGGGCCACATTGCTCAGCGGTGTTTTCAGCCCGCCGAAGATCTCTATCAGGGTAGAGCCGAGGCCCTGCGCCTGCTGCCAGACCTCAGAGAAGCCGCCGGTCAGCCCGTTCACGATCTGCCCGCCAAGGTCGATAGCTCCCTGCACCAGCTGATCGCGGGCACCGCCCAGCGCTTTGTTGAGCTTAGTCACGATGCCAAGGGCAAAATCATTGACCTGCTTCTTCTGGTCGGCAGTCAGACCGCCGTAGATGGTGCTCGCCACCCACTTGCCGATGCCCAGCCAGTCCTGATTCTTGACGGCGGTGTACAGATCATCGAAGGTGCCCAGAATGCCGGTATCTGCTTCGGTCTGCAGCTCCTTCCACAGGCCGTCAAAGTTGTCCGCGCTGGACTTTTTGATCTGCTCGGCCACCTGCACGGTGCCGTCTGCGGCGACGGTCTTGATCTTCTCCACCGTCACAAGGGCACCGTCCACCACGTCGTCGTAGACCTCGGTGATGACCTGCTTCTGGGTCTCAGTGCCGTCGGTCAGGGTCTCGGTGACGGTCTGGGTGGTGGTCTTGACCCCGTCTGCCAGCGTCTCGAAGGTGGAAGTGACCGTCTTGGCGGTCTCCCGCACAGTCTCCATGGTCTGCTTGACGGTCTTGGTGCCGTCCGCAGCCACCTCTGTGATGGTTTTGATGTCCTTCAGCACACCATCCACCATCTGCCGGGAAGTCTCGGTGATGACCTGCTTTTGCTGTGTCTTGCCGTTGGAGAGCGTTTCGGTGATGTTTTCGGTGGTGCGGGTGATCTTGCCGTCGATTTCGGTCGTGGTGTCCGAGATGGACTTGACGACTTCTGCGGCGGCCTGCTTCGTGGCCTTGCTGGCCTTCTTGGCTCCGCTGGTGATGGCCGGGTAGGGGTTCACGGCTGTCTGGCTCCCGGCACGGCTGCTGCCGTTGCCGGAGCTGCTTGTGCCCTTCGGGACCCATCCGTTGTCATCGTCCCATTCGAGGTCTTTGTGGGAGCTGTTCCACTGTTTCGCGTTCTTGCGCTTGTTATAGTTGTCCATGTAGCTGTTGTAGGCGGCATTGTAGGCGTCCTGTGCCGCACCGACACCGTTTTTCAGGTTTGCCAGTGCAGCCGCCGCGCCCCTGATTTTGGCGACCAGCTCATTGATCCAGTCCACCACCGTGCCGATGGCGTTCTGTGCGATCTTTTTCACAGACGCAAATGCGGAGTTGACGGCATTGCGGAAGGTCTCGCTGGTCTTATAGGCCGTCACGAGACCCGCTGCCAAAGCTGCAAGTAAAGACACTACAAGGCCGATGGGGTTCGCCTTGAGAACCGCGTTCAAACCTGCCTGCGCGACTGCAAGACCGGTCGCCCCGGCTTCGGCGGCTTGGTGGGCAGCGGTCATGGCCGTGGTTGCGGCAGTGTGAACCACTTCAATTGCAGTAGCGGCGGCTACATAGCCCTTGTATGTCAGGAATGCCGTTCCGGCAGCGGCCACAACAGCCGTTGCAATACCGATGGTCTCCTTGAGCTGGGCCATCTTCTCGTCGCTGTCGAGGAAGGAGACCACCACCTCGTTCAGCTTGACCACCAGCTCACCCAGAGCTGCAAACAGGCCGCTGGTCAGCTCACCGGTCAGGGCGCTGACATTATCCTTCAGGGTGGACATGCGGCCGCTGAAGGTCTGGCTGGCTTCCAGCATACCGTTGTAGAACTGCCCGCCCTGACTGGTGGCGGCTTCCACCGCCGCTTCCAGCTCGCTGAAGCTGACCTTGCCATCCGAGATGCGCTTGTACAGGTCGGACATGCTCTCGCCGGTGGCATCACAGATCTGGTTCAGCGGGTTGAAACCCGCATCGATCATCATGTTGACGTTTTCCAGCGTGACCTTCTGGGCGCTGGACATCTTGCCGTAGGCGCGGGTCAGGGTCTGCAGCTTCTCGGCGTTGCCCAGCGAGATATCACCCAGCCGCTGCAGCACACCGGTGGTGTCGTCTGCCGCAATGCCGAACTGCAGAAGGGTCTGGGTGCCGCTAGTCAGGTCATCCAGCGAGAAAGGCGTGGATGCCGCCATTTTGCGGATCTCGGAAAGCTTTGTGGCGGCGGCCTCCTCGCTGCCCAGCATGACCTTGAAGTTGGTCAGGTAGCTTTCCATGGTGGCGTTGTAATCCACACCGCTCTTGACCACCTCGGCCAGCTTGGACGATGCCTGTTTTGCAAAGTCCGCGATCATCTGCCCGGCGGCTACCGTCCACTTGCTGGTGCTTTTTTCCGCCGGGTCGCTGTTCAGCCTTACTTCGCCGGTGATGCTGAAATCTGCCACTGTGTCCACCTCTCTCCATTCCAAAAGAGCGCGGGCACAAGGGCACAGGCTGTTATAACTTGATCTCTACCTCCCGCTTACAGGCGGGATTTTTGCATTTTACCCACAGGCCATGGGCGGATGCGGCATTTTCTGCCCACACCGGCAGCGCCCGCCCGCAGTAGGGGCAGGGCACCGGGGCGCGGCTAATGTCGGAACCGCGCAAGGAACGCGGCATCGTGCTCTTCGACCGAAACGACACGGGCGGCACCCCCTCTCAGCTCCGGCGGCAGGGCAAAGCGCTCCTGCAGGTCGGCGTAGCGGTCGCGCATACTGCCCTCGTACTCGGACAGGTCCATGGTGCGCCAGCTCATGATCTTTGCCATGAGGGTATCCTCCGGCAGGGCGGCGAACAGCGCCCGGAACCGGAACCAGTGCACCTTTTCGCGGGTCAGGTCGATGCCGTAGGCCTGCTGGAATGCCGCCACGATGTAACCGGCATCACACTGGTAGTCGAAGGCAAGACCGGAAGAGGGCGCGGTACTGCTTTCAGCCGCGGCGCTTTCGGCTGCTTTTTCGCCCGCCTTATAAAACTCGATCATGTACCCGTAGGCGTCGATGATCTTCTGAGGGTCGTTCAGAAAACAGTGTGGGTCTTTGTAAAAACGCCAGAGGGCGCTGACCGCAAAACCGATGGGATCATCTCCTGTCTGGCCGCGCACATAGGTGTTGACCAGCCAGACCATGGGCCGAAAATCCGGGATGATCTCGTGTCCGTGCCACCGAGTTGGCAGCGCGTCCAGCAGCAGGTCAGACATGGCGCTCGGATGCCAGCTGCAGAGCGTACTCTGCCAGCTGCTGCATGGCATCGGGGTCGTCCCGCAGGGCATTCACAGCCTGCCGGGCATCGATCAGCTGGTCGGTCTTGCGGCGGGTCCCGATTTCCGTGTCCGGCCAGAAAGTGTTGGTCTGGGTGATAGGCTGCTGCGCCGGGCGGCTTGCCACCTGCGGGTGGAAACCCTCGCTGCGGGACACGGGTTTCTGCTTGCGCTGCTGCTTTGCCGCTGCGCGCCGCTGCTCCCGGTTCATGGGCTGGGAAGGCTTTGCGGCATAGCGCTGCTTCTCAGCGGAAAAGGCATTGCCCAGTTCCTCGATCACGTCATAGATGGGTGCCATGTAGTTTTCGTTAAGCCCCAGACGGTCGGACGAGCCTGCACCGAGGATCTCGTCGATGCAGTCCATGGCAATGCGTGCCTGTGCACGTGCATGGTCGCCCAGACGGATACTGCCGCGCCGGAACTGCTCCGACTCCTCGGCGCTCCTGCGCTGCATCCGCTCGTTGGCGTCCTCAAAGCGGTCAAGGTCGTTGGCGTTCATCAGGGAAAATTCAAATTCCTGTCCACAAATAACCATGTTCTGGCTCCTTTCAGTTGAGCCGTGCCCCGGTTCTGCCCCGGAGAAAACTAATCACGGCATAAAAGATCCCCGTTCCGGTGTGGAGCGGGGACTGTGTTTGAAAAAAATCAGCCCTTGACGGCCTTGGCAGGCTCAGCGGACTGGGTGGCGGGGTTGTAGTCAAACTCGTCCGGCGTGCCGATGGCCTTCACGTCGCAGGCAAAGGTGGCCTTGGAACCGGCTGCACCGCCTACGTCGCTGGTGACGATGATTGCAGCACTGCCTTTCTCGCCCTTGCCGGTGCGCAGGCTGAAATAAATGTAGGGCACAATCACATCGCTGCCGGTGCCGTACACGATCTTGTGGCTCAGCACAAAATCCTGAAAAGCATCGCCCACGCAGCGGTCGCCGTTGACGGCAAGGGTGCGCTGGGTGCCGGTCTTTTCGGTGACGTTGCCGGTACGGATGTACTGAGCATCCTCGGTGGTGGCGTTCAGGGAGCCGGAATGCTCCTTCACATGGTCGGCGCAGACGATCCACTGGCTTTCCTTGGTCTGGGTGCTCTCGATCTGGAACGCCAGCACAAAATCGTTCGCCGTCTCAATGCCGGTATACGACGCGCTGGGCGTGATGCCGGACTTGGTAATGGCTTCGGATACGGTCATATCAAAACTCCTTTCATTTTGGCATGTAGTAGGTCAGGCGCATTTGCAGCTGCATCTTACAGCTGCCCGCGCTGTTTGTGACGATGTAGCCGCTGTTCGTCACGGCAATGCCGGTGGGGGTTTTATTCCCGCCGCAGGCCGAGAGGTCGGGCAGGTTGTGCCGGGCGTCCTGCCGCATGACCCACTCGGTGAGCTGCTCGAAAAAGCCGCTGTTCTGGATGTTAACGGCATCCATCTCGCTGTACTCACGGCGGCTGAGGAAGAGGTAATTCTTCGCCATTTCCCAGCCGGAGATGTACTCGGTGATGATGGGGTCACCGGGGCTGTCCTCGATGGAAAAGGCGGTGGATTCTTCTTCCAGTCCGGCAATGCGGAAGGCCGCACCGGTGGCTTCCTGCTCGTCGGCAATCAGCGGGCAGGTCTTGAGCCATGCCCGCAGGGCGGCAATGGTGGGCTTTACTTCGGACATGGTCAACCTCCCCAGAATGTGGTGACGGCCTGTGTGGCAATGTAGGCAATGGCTTCACCGTAATCGGCCAGAGCACGCTGTCCCCAGTAAGAGCCGCGCAGCCCATTTTCGCCGTGCGGACATTCGCCTTCAGGGTGAAGATAGAACTGCCTGCGTGCATAAGGCGTGTTATAGACCAGCAAGCCTTCGTCAAACTTGCTGGCTTGATTCACGCTGTTTTTCAATATGCCGGTATCGAAGGGCACGTACTGGTCGATGAGAGCGGCGGCTTTCTGCGCGGTGGCGAACTGTGCTTTCTGCAAAGCAGCGGTTTTCTCTGCGCCGAAATTTGTCCGCCAGTCCAGAGACATCTGCACACCGTCTGCCCGGAAGCGATATCCGGCAGGCTGTTCAAAAATGGGCTTGCTCACAGTCTCAGCTCCCTTCCACGTGCCAGTGGGGCAGCAGCGGCTCCCGGTTATCGGAGACAGCCGCTGCCGTGCAGCATAGGTGCGTTTTTTCGAGTTTGGCATACTCGGCTTCGGTCAAGGCAGGCACCGTGCCCTGCACCAGCTTCCAGCCGCGTTTCAGGGTCCAGTGCTTGGCCTTCTCGGCAGCAGGCAGAGCCGCCCACTGAGCGTAGGGCAGATAGCCCATGGTGCACACGCTGGCCGGGATGCGGATGTGCGTAGTGCGCTCCGGGTCCTTGGCAGTACCGGAGCCGGAGGTGGAGCGGCATTCCCGCCAGCTGCACCCCGGGAACACCCAGCACACCGGCCTGTCCGTCTCGGTGGCGGTGTCGTGGATGAGGTTCACCACAGTAACGGCTGTCTGCATCACAAAATCCCCCTGTACAGCAGGCCGTGCGGGTCACTGCCCAGCGCGGTACGGATGATCTCATAGGCTTCCTGCCGGGTAGCGGCGCTCACGCTGCCGGTGCCAAAGGTGACGCTCCAGCCATCATTGCTGGCGCTGGATGCGCCCGGCACAGCGCCCACAGCAGATGCAGCGGCCAACAGTCCGATGATCTGCGTGCAGGCATCTGCCAGCGCTGCCCGGCAGGCCTCACACCCGGCGGCGTGGCTCTCGGCCCGGCCAAAGGTGGCGGCATCGATCATGCGGGAAGCCCGGCTGCACAGCACGCCGAAGGCCGCTTCCGGCACCGCACCGCCTGCCGCCGCATACTGGTCATAGGTGCAGTAGAGCATGGCGGGCCTCCTTAGGTGGATGCTTCGATGCGCTTGATATACAGGGTCTGGGGCTTGGACACCTTGATGCCGTACACCTTGCGGCCCTGCACAGCGGATGCGCCGATGTACTTGCCGGAGCCGCCCAGATCCTGCAAATGCACCGGGGTCTGCCACTCCATGACGCGGTGGCACCAGTTGGGGTGACCGCAGATGAACTCGGTCGTGGTCTTTTTGCTGTCCACGCGGGTGGTGGATTCGTAATCCATGTTGTTGGATTCGTACACCGCAAAGCCCGCGATCTGGCCCACCGCACCGGTCTGAACCAGCTGCTGAGACAGGTCACCCTGCTTGATGAAGCGGTCATCCTGCATCAGCAGTTCCAGATACTCCGGGCTGACGATCATCCAGCGGCCGGTCTGGGGCACGCCCTTGCGGCTCAGGGCGCGCTTGGCGGCCAGAGCTTCCTTGTAGGCGGTGGAAGTGGTGCAGGCGGTCTTGGTGGCGGAAACGGTCGCGCCGCCGGAAGACAGGGTGCCGCAGGCTTCCAGCGCGGCGATGGACTTCTTGTCGATGGACAGCGCCATGGAGTAGCCCGCACTGTCCAGACGCTCGGCGGTGATGCCGTCGGGCACGGAAGCAGCGTCAAAGCCGTCGATGATCTCGTTCACGGCCTCGTCGTTGTCGATGTCCAGATCCAGATAGGTGGTGGTGCCGGCATCGGCAT
>OLPN01003876.1_pt1 | contig 10032 bp, 8 predicted proteins | sample 1672601 | NCBI WGS metagenome assembly OLPN01 (sample SAMEA3136704, study PRJEB25190) | human gut metagenome
CGTCGAGGGCACGGTTGCCAACGTCCCGCCGCAGGGCGGCCGCAAGCACCCGCAGCAGGAGTTCATCCAGATCGACACGCACAACATCCTCTTCATCTGCGGCGGCGCGTTCGAGGGCATCGAGAAGATCATCGAGAGCCGTCTCGACCGCAAGTCGATGGGCTTCGGCGCGGAACTCAAGAGCAAAAACGATGTGGACGAGAGCAAGATTTTACGCGAGGTGCAGCCGCACGATATCTTGAAGTTCGGCATCATCCCCGAGCTGGTCGGCAGACTGCCGGTCATCACGGCGCTCGACGCGCTGACGCGCGACGACCTTGTCAAGATCCTGACCCAGCCGAAAAACGCGCTCGTCAAGCAGTATCAAAAGCTGTTTTCTTACGACGACGCCGAGCTCACGTTCGAGCCCAAGGCGCTCGAAGCGATTGCCGACAAGGCCATCGAGCGCAAGATCGGCGCGCGCGGCCTGCGCGCGGTAATGGAGGGTCTGCTGATGAACGTGATGTACGACATCCCGTCCGACCGCACGATCGACCGCGTGACCATCACGCCGGGCTGCGTGGAGGGGACGGAACAGCCGAAAATTTCCCACCGCACAGAGAAAGAAGGGGAGGAGCCGCAGCCGTCGCTGCCGGCAGACTCCGCTTCATAAGGAGAAACCCCATGGAACCTGTAACAAAAAATCTTCCGGTCATTGCCATGCGCGGGCTCAATGTGTTCCCGCGCATGAACACGAGCTTTGACCTCGAGCGTCCGATCTCCGTGCACGCGCTTGAGCGCGCCATGGAAAACGGGGAGGAGATCTTTCTCGTCACCCAGCGCGAGATCGGCGTGGAGCAGCCGGAGGAAAAAGACCTGTACGAGATCGGCACGGTCGCGCGCGTGACGCAGATCTTGCGCGTGTCTGACCGCGTGCTGCGCGTGATGATGGAGGGCGCGTGCCGCGCCCGCCTCAAGCGGCTGTGGCAGCGCGAGCCGTTTTTGCAGGCGCAGGTCGAGCTCATCGATGAGCCGGCCACCTCGCGCCATAGCAAGCGGACGGAGGCGATGCTGCGCCAGACCTACGCCAGCGTGACGGAATATGCCGAGCTCGCGCAGAAATTGCCGGATGATGTCTACGCCGCCATTTTATCGACGAACGATCCCGGCTATCTCGCTGACTTTATCGCCCAGCAGCTCAACCTGCGCTATCAGGACAAACAGGATATCCTCGACGAGCTGCGCCCGCTGCCGAGATTGCAGCGCATGAACGAGATTCTGCGCCGCGAGATCGAAGTTACCGCCATGGAGCAGGACATTGAAAGCAAGGTCCGCTCCCGCGTCGGAAAAATTCAGAAGGATTTTGTCCTGCGCGAGCAGATCAAGGTCTTACAGAACGAGATCGGTGAGGGCGGGGAGGACGAAGAACTCGACGAGTACCGCGAGAAGATCAGCAAGGCGCACCTGAGCGAAGAAGTGGAGCGCAAGCTGCTGAAAGATGTGGACAAGCTCGCCAAGCAGCCGTTCGGCAGCGCCGAGGCGAGTGTGCTGCGCAACTATCTCGATACCTGCATGGAAATGCCCTGGGGCGAGGAGACAAAGGAGCGCGCGAGCGTGGACGCTGCGCGCAGGATCCTTGACCACGACCACTACGGCTTGCAGAAGGTCAAGGAGCGCATTTTAGAGTTCATCGCCGTGCGCCAGCTCAACCCCGAGGCGAAGGGGCAGATTTTATGTCTCGTCGGCCCTCCGGGCGTCGGCAAGACGTCGATCGCACTGTCGGTCGCCAAGGCGATGAACCGCAAGGTCGCGCGGCTGTCGCTCGGCGGCGTGCGTGACGAGGCGGATATCCGCGGCCACCGCAAGACCTACATCGGCGCGATGCCAGGCCGCATCATCGAGGCTATCTCCCGTAGCGGCTCGATGAATCCGCTGCTCGTGCTCGACGAGGTCGACAAGATGGGCAGCGACGGGCGCGGCGACCCCGCGTCGGCGCTTTTAGAAGTGCTCGACAGCGAACAGAATTATGCCTTCCGCGACCATTACCTTGAAATTCCCGTCGATCTGAGCCGCGTCATGTTCATCATGACGGCCAACACGCTTGACACCATTCCGCGTCCGCTGCTCGACCGCATGGAGATCATTGAAATCCCCAGCTACACGGACGAGGAGAAGGTGCAGATCGCGCAGCGGCACCTGCTGCCCAAGGAGCGTCAGGCCAACGGGCTGACGGCCTCGAGCCTGCGCGTGGACGAGAGCGCCATCCGCGCGGCCATCGCGCTCTACACGCGCGAGAGCGGCGTGCGCTCGCTTGAGCGCCAGCTCGGCAAGATCTGCCGCAATGCAGCTTGCTACAAGCGATGTAAAGCGAGTCACCGTGACAGAGAAGAACATCAAGGACTTCCTCGGCGCGCCGCGCGCTGCGCATGAAAAGATCCCCGAAAAGGACCTTGTCGGCGTGGTGAACGGCCTTGCATGGACCGAGGTGGGCGGTGAAATTCTGCCCGTCGAGGTCGGCGTGATGGACGGCAGCGGCAAGGTCGAGCTCACGGGCAACCTGGGCGACGTGATGCAGGAGAGCTGCCGCGCGGCACTCTCGTGCCTGCGCCAGCGGGCGCAGGAGCTCGGCATCGCGCCGGACTTCTACAAGACGAAGGACATCCATATCCACTTCCCTGAGGGAGCCATCCCCAAGGACGGACCCAGCGCCGGTATCGCCATCGCGACAGCGGTGCTCTCCGCGCTGACGGGGCAGGCGGTACACCGCGATGTCGCCATGACGGGCGAGATCACGCTGCGCGGCCGTGTGCTCGCCATCGGGGGCTTGCGCGAAAAGACAATGGGCGCGTTGCGCGCGGGCGTACATACGGTCATTCTCCCGAAGGAGAATGAAAAGGACCTCGACGAGATCGACCCGCTGGTGCGCGAAAAGCTGCGCTTTGTACCGGTCGAGACGGTGGACGCCGTCTTTGCCGAGGCGCTCGTGCTGCCCGAAAAATGCACCGCTGCCGCGCACGAGAGCTATCTTCCTCCCGTGCAGGAGAGCGCGCACAGCGCGCTGCGTGCGGGCGAAATGAGCTGAAAGGAAACGAAAACCATGGCGATCAACTTCAACAAGGTCGAATTCATCCTCTCGGCGGCGTCGGAAAAGCAGTTCGTGCGCGACGGGATGCCGCAGCTCGCGTTTGCGGGGCGGTCGAACGTCGGCAAATCGTCCGTCATCAACCGGCTCGTCAACCGCAAGAACTTTGCCCGCGTGGGTGCGTCCCCGGGCAAGACCTCGCAGATCAACTACTTTAAGATCGACGGCAAGCTCTACCTCGTCGACCTGCCGGGCTACGGCTACGCCAAGGTCTCCAAGACCGAGCGCGACCGCTGGGGCAAACTGATGGAGAGCTATTTCCAGTCTGCGGGGCTCATTCACCTCGGTGTGCAGATCGTCGACGCGCGGCACAAGCCGACGACGGACGACGTGACGATGCACGACTACTTCGTGCAGACGGGCTGTCCCGTCGTGATCGTGGCGAACAAGCTTGACAAGCTCAAAGCGCGCGAGATCGAGCCGAATCTTGCCCAAATTCGCGAGACGCTGAGTTTGCGCGACGATGAGCTCGTTATTCCGTTCTCTGCCGAAAAGGGCACGGGCAAGGAGCAGCTGATTGCGGCGATTCTCGACCATTTGAACGACTGAAAAGGAATAATGCTTCACAGAAAAGCCTCTGTATGGGTTGACCATACAGAGGCTTTTTATCGTATTTCCCGGGGAATCAGCGGCGCAGCGTCAAAAGCGCGGTGCAGTGGGAGAAGGATTCAAACGTCAGCGTGGGGAAGTGGGGACGGAGTTCGCCGTAGACGAAGTAAATTTCATCTGAATCCCAATCCTCGCCTGCCGCAGTTCGACACGCTTCGAGCTCTTCGCGCGTGCGGAAGGCGACGTCGCCGATGAAAATACAGCCGTCCTGCTTCAAAAGCGGCAGAAGTGCGCGCAGAAAGTCGATTTTCTGCGCGTCCGTCAGGTGGTGGAGCGAGTATGTCGCGACGATGGCGTCGTACTGCTGCGCGCAAAGCTCGGGCACAAGGCCTTTGGAAAAATCGCCCTGATAGAGCCGCGCGTCCGGCATTTTTGCCTGCGCCAGTTCGATCATGCGCGCGGAAAAGTCCTGCCCATAGATGCGGCAGCCCTGCTCGTAGAGCCGCGAGGTCAGTATGCCCGTGCCGAAGCCGATATCCAGCACGTCATGCCCGCTCTGCGCGAGCACGCGCTGATAGAGCGCGTTCATCATGGCGCGGTAGCCCGCAAAGGGGTAGCGGTCGTTCTCGTCGGAGAGGCCGACGCTCTTGTCATAGCCGTCGGCCCAGAGGTCGAAGCCGGTATTGTTCAGCATGTCAGTCCTCCTTTTCGTTCAGCGGGGGAAGTCCCAGCTCGTAGAACGCCACGGCGCTTGCCGCGGCGACGTTGAGCGAGTCGACACCGTGGTACATCGGAATTTTGACCGTGTAGTCGCAGCTCGCGATGGTCGAGGACGCGAGCCCGTCGCCCTCCGTGCCCATGACGATAGCGAGCTTTTCTTCGGCGGCAAGGCGCGGATCATCGAGCCGCACGGAGTCGTTGCGCAGTGCCATCGCGACGGTGCGGAAGCCGAGATCGCGCAAAAGCTGCGTCCAGTCGCCGCTTTCGGGCAGGTAGGTCCACGGGATGAGGAACACATTTCCCATGCTGACGCGCGAGGCGCGGCGATAGAGCGGATCGCTGCCCGCAGTCGTGAGCAGCACCGCGTCCATGCCGAGCGCGGCGGCGGAGCGGAAGATCGCGCCGATGTTCGTCGGATTCATCACGTTTTCGAGCACGACGAGGCGCCGCGCATCGCGGCAGACGTCCTCAACGCTTTGGAGCTTCGGCCGCCGCATGGCGCAGAGCATGCCGCGCGTCAGGTGAAAGCCGGTGAGCTGTGTCAGCACGGATTCATCAGCGGTGTAAACCGGAATATCTTGACAGCAGCGGGCGAGAATTTCGCGCCCCTTGCCCTGCGTATGCTGCCGCTCCATCAGAAACGACACCGGCTCACAGCCCGCATCAAGCGCACGGCCGATGACGAGCGGACTTTCTGCGACGAAGAGCGCGTTGTCGGGATCCGCGCGATTGAGCAGTTGGTTTTCGGTCAGGCGCGCGTAGACGTCGAGCGCGGGATCGGAAAAATCGTGGATTTCGATGATGTTTGCCATAGCTTGTCCTTTTTAAGATTCTAAGATGTTCAGCAGTGCGGCGACGTCCGGCAGAACGAACGTCGGCTGCGGGTCAGCGGTGGGGAGGTCTTCTTCCTTCGTCTCGCCCGAGAGAACGAGCAGCGTGTCGATGCTCGCGTTTGCGCCGCTGGCGATATCCGTGTAGATACGGTCGCCCACGAGCAGTGTTTCCTGAGCGGAAACGCCCGCCTCGAGCATCGCGAGCTGCGGCATCAGTGGTTCGGGCTTGCCGATGACGATGGGGCGGCGGGAGGTCGCGCGCCAGAGCATTTCGCACACGCTCCCGCAGTCGGGCACGAAGCCGTAGGCCGTGGGGCAGACCCAATCGGGATTTGTCGCAACGTAGGGAACGCCCTGACCGAGCAGGATGCAGGCGTCCTCCAGCTTTTGAAATGTCAGCTCGGTGTCGAAGCCCATCAGGAGCGCGTTCGCGTCCTCACGCCGTTCTGCGACGGTAAAGCCAGCCGCGCGGAGCTGTGATTTCATCGACTCCGTACCGCAGACGTAATAGCGTCGGTCTTCTCCGCCGTGCTCGCGGAGATAGTGAATCAGCGCGTCGACCGAGGTGAGAAAATCGCCCGCCTCCGTCGCGACGCCGAGGCGTGTGAACTTCTCGACGTAGGCCTCCACGCTGCGCGAGGAGTTGTTCGTCAGAAAGCGGTACTGCCCGCCGCGGGCGCGAACACAGGTGAGCAGCTCGCGGACGCCGGGAAAGAGCCGGTCGCCCAAATAGAGCGTGCCGTCGAGGTCGAAAAGAAAGAGCTTTTTGCGCTGAAGAAGATTATGGTCAACCATTGGTCACGCTTTCTTTTTGCCGTCGATCGCGATGAAGAAGAATGAGCTCACCGCCAGAAGATAGGGGTAGAAAAGGTTCGGAATGATGTCGAACGCTGAGATGGCGTAGCCCAGCTCATGCGCCGCCGAGATCGCGACGAGCATCTGCGCGCCGTAGGGGATGATGCCCTGAAAGATGCAGGAGAAGGTGTCCGGCAGAGAGGCGGAGCCCTTGGGGCTGATGCCGTATCGTGCCAACATTCAGCAGGAAATCAGGTTCATCCTCTCAACTCCGCTCTTGTTTTTTCTTACCTACCACACGCGCCGCAAAAAGCAACCCCGTCCTCTCCCCGCGGCCCTATCGGCTTTCTGGCGGACAGCGAAGAAGAACAGCACAATTACCAAAATGCGGGAGAAGGTGCAATTACCTTCTCCCGCAATGTTTGCGGTTTAAAAAGAACCTGATACAAGGCTTTTCATGAGCCTCTTTTTCGCTGCGGCAGACGGACTTTTTGTGTTTGTAGCGTGAATTTCCAAAAAAACGGTTGAAAAGTTGATAAGAATATGCCATACTAAAACTATACACTTGCGGTGGAAGGAGATTTGTACCGTTTGTGCCGCAAAATAATTGCAGAAGGAGAACTTGATAACGGCGATGGACGAGCGGATGTTCATGTAAAAGTTAGACGATTGCCAAATTATGATTTTCGATTCATCGGACGATTGCAATTACAGCGGAACACAAAACAAGGAACAGAAAGGGGAATGTTTTATGCGATAATTGTTGTTAAGTGTCTTACTCTGCGCTGCGTTGGTGATGGGGTTACTGCCTACTGCCGCTTTTCCGATGGAGTTGGGTAATACCCCTGAGTCGGTGGAAGAGGCTCCGGCTTCCGCATGGGAGGAACAAACCGTCAACGAGGAGCTGTTGTCCGAATATGGAGAACAGAAAAATGCGCCGAAGGCAGCGGATCCGGCAGCACAGAATGATGCTACGGAGATCTATGTCAGCAGCACCGGTAACGACGAACGGAATACCGGCACAAAAGACCTCCCCTTCGCCACGCTGGCTAAGGCAGTCGATGCTGCGGCTGATGGTACAACGATCTATGTCATGAGCGATCTGACCATGGATCAGTGTGCTCGTTTTTACGATAAGAGTCTTAAAATCACCAGTGGAGAAGGCGGACCTTTCACCATTACACGCAGCGCTGATTTTAAGCAGCAAAGTGACACAGCCCGCAGCTGGTATAATCCCGCCATGATCGAGGTTCAGTCTTCATCGGCGAGTTCTGTCGGCCTGACTCTTTCCAACATCGTTCTGGACGATGCAGGGATGCACGAGGGTACTGTATTCGCACAGGCTGTCAGCGGTGACGGCAACGAGGGTAATACGGTTTATGTGCAGGACGCTATCATTGCCTCCAACGCCACTGTGCCCTGCACCGTGACGCTGGGTAAGGGTGCTGTGCTGCGCAACTTTGGCGGCATGTCCGCTGTACGCGCCACCGATCAGGCAAAAATCGTCATGGAAAGCGGCAGTGTGATAGAGGATACCCTGACTGGTCATACGAGAACAAAAGGCTCTGGGGCAGGCTCAGTCGGCCCGGCAGGTGCGGTCTGGCTTCAGGGCGGTACACTCGTGATGGAGGAAGGCTCGAAGATCCGGAATATGGACGGTCGTGGAGTTTATGCAGACGGCGGGAAGGTTGAGATCGGCGGCGCCATCAGCAGCATTGCCGCAAACAAGAGTGCAATGTGGCAGGCGAATAGCGGCATCGTAATTCATCTGCGCAATAACGCAGAGGGAACGCTGACCTCCACCGCGCTGATTGAGAAAATCTCCAGCGGCAGCATGATCTACTGTGCGGGTGGTGCCAAATCCTTCAAAATGGAAAACGGCTCCAAAATCACGGATTGCCCCAAGCTGAACGGCAATGTCATCTTTGCACAAAACTGCACCGTCATGATTGACGGTGAAATCAGCAATGTGTATGCCACAGGCAACCATATCGTGCAAACCGACGGCGGCACAGCGGTGACAATTGGAGAAAACGGAAGGATCCTCAACAATCACGCATACTATGGCGCAGTTTATATCAATGGAACGGATGAGCACTTAGACATTTACGGGAAAATCAACGGTAATATTTGTGCGAATCGTGGCGGCGGTGTGGTGCTGTCCAATAATGGCGGAAACCACAATGCAACCATGTATGAAGGCGCTGAGATCTGCAACAACAAAGCCGAGCAAACAGGCGGCGGAGCCATGATATCCAAAGGCGTCTTCACAATGAACGGCGGTACGATCTCCGGCAACATTTCCGGTACAAACAGTGCAAAAGGCGAAGCTGACCGGGTCGGCGGCGGCGTATTTGTCCGCAGAGGCGGCCAGTTCATTATGAATGGCGGCGCAATCGAGAACAACGCCACAACAGCCTTTGGCGGCGGTGTCTGCTTTGATGCCAGTGATTATGGCGGTATGGTGCCGAAGATCGAGCTGAATGCCGGTACCGTCAGAAACAATCTGATGCAGGTCACCGTCGGTGACGAATATCAGATCACAGGCGGCATATCAAATGATCTGGCTGTCACCGGTAAAGACTATGGAAAGTGTGATCGCTACCTCTATATCTCCCGTGAGGCAGCTGTTGGAGATAAGGCAGTTTATTTCCAGACTGGCAGTAAGACCGTAACCCCGGATGACAGCAGCCTTGACATCAGGCTGGGGAACACCAGTGCTGCAAATGTGACCGCTCTAACCGATGCTTCAAAGAGCATGGGCTGGAATGATCCGTTGACGACCCTCTGGGTTCAGCGTGATGGCGCAGCTGAACTGACGATAGGCGGCCTGACAGTGAACGATCTGCCGGTTTATGTGCTGTCCTTGCCGGTGGATGAAACCGGAAAGGTTCTCGATGCTTCGGAGGTGCAGGTTTATGAAGCTCAAAAGACGGACACAGGAGATGGAGATGATATAGACATCACGCTTCCGGATGTGTCTGGAAACGGCTATGCCGTAGCCATCGTTCAACCCTCGCAGAACCACGGCACACTGGTCATAAATGGACCTGAAACCATCGAGAGAAATAAAACCGGTGCAGACTATCCCGTGACATATACTGTAACATATGATATGTCTGAAAGCATGGAAAGCATTATTGAACAAGCGGGTGGTGAAGCTGAATATGTCCTTACTATCGATCAGGATGTCCGCCTTACAGGAAATCCCGGCAGTTTCAATGGGGAAAGCATCCAGGTGATATATACTCTGCCCCGCTCCGAGTTCAAGGTAGGTGACTTCCTGCTTGCCTCTGCAAAGCTGAAAATCACTGTCGGACAGCACGACTATATCATTCCCTCTAATGTGACGAAAACGCAGAAGATCGAGACGACCTATAACCTGACAACACAGGTGAATGGTGGGAATGGAACGATTTCTGCAAGTAAAGCAGGGCTGGCGGCCGGATCGCATGAAACAATTGTTTTTACTCCCGATAGCGGCTATGAAATTGACACTGTTACGGTGAATGGTGTTAAAGCAGAGGTTCTCTCCAATACGCTGGAAGTTATCATGGACGCCGACAAGACCGTTATTGTAACATACAAGAGTATTCCGCATACCCATAGCTATGGAGCGGATTGGAAGTCAGACGCAGATAACCATTGGCATGAATGCCCCTGCGGTGACAGGAAGGATACGGCGGCGCACACCTTCAAGTGGGTGATCGATAAGGAAGCCACCGCAACCGCAAGAGGCTCCAAGCACGAGGAATGCACCGTCTGTGGCTATAAGAAGGCCGCCGTTGAAATTCCCGCAACGGGTTCTGCGGCGAAGCCGAGCGACCAGCCCGACAAGTCCGGAAAAACTGCCTCGCCAAAAACCGGTGACAGCAGCAATCTCGTTTTGTGGAGCGCACTTCTGTTCATCAGCGGCGGTGCTGTTATCGGCACAACGGTTGTAAGCAGAAAGAAAAAGTACAACAGATAATAAAGCGAATAGGTCTCAAGGCGGCTATCGGAAACGGTAGCCGC
>OLPN01003879.1_pt1 | contig 10024 bp, 10 predicted proteins | sample 1672601 | NCBI WGS metagenome assembly OLPN01 (sample SAMEA3136704, study PRJEB25190) | human gut metagenome
TTAACGCTTTGATTGATTGCTTCAAAGTGTTTTGTAGCACACTTTATTTTAATACGTTCATCATCATTAAGCCCCTCAGCTTCCTTATCCCATTTTGTTTCTGCGATAAAATACATAGCAAAGTTCTCGTTTAATAAGATTTTCAGGGAGAAGAATAGCAGCTCCAAGTGTGTTCGCCTGCCATTCTTCCCAGTCTGAAATCGGTTTGTCCCGCTCGGAGTTTGCCTTGTAATAATGTACTCCGGCGGATTTCTGTGTTATTCCGTAATCATTTGGGAACAACATCTTAAAAATCTGATGACTGCCCTCGTGCATAAGGGTAAAGTTCTTTCTGCCCTTCAGCTTGCTGTCATAGTTCAATTCCTTCTCAACAAGAACGGTTTTACCGTCCAAAAAGAAAAAAGCTTCGCTGTCGTTATCTTCAAATACTTGAACACCCAGTTCCGTAAAAGAGGTCATTCCAAGAATACTTCCGTCATAGGACAGGTGCTGGTATTCAACATTTAAACCGAGAACCTTCTCCAAGAGAAGTTCCGGGTCAATTCTGTAAATTTGTGTGTTACGGACATCGGGGAGAGCCATATATGCCTGAACATATTTTCCGGCGATGGCTTTGATGTCATATCTCGATAAATGCTTCAAGTTACAAAACCTCCTACCATTAGGATTTTGCTTCTACAAACCATTTTCCATTTTCTTCGTCGAACAGAAATGTGGGCTTGCCGCAAATCTGCACCGTGTAACGGATACCGGTTCCTCCAACTTTGGTGGAAGCAGCACGGCATTTCTGCATAACACGGTCTATCTCATATTTCTCGTCATTTTCAAACTTGATGAAGTTCGGGCGAGCCGTTCCATCAGGTCTGTGCGTTACATTAACTTCTACATATACTTTTATTCTTTCGGATTCCATTTCTATACCTCGTAATTTCGTAAAGTCAAAACCAATCTTCCAAAATGCTCATAACCGTCAATGTCCTTGTCCGACACTTTGTACTTGGGTCGGTCATCGCCGGTAGTATTGGTGTAACAGGAAAGTCTGCCTTTCTTGAAGTTCTTTTTCCTATCAAAGATAAGGAACATTCCCTCATATATCCCGTAGTCGGTAAAATGGTTTCCGCCGTCCGCACGGAAGATAACTATATCTTCGCTGCACCCCTGCATAAAGCAGTCGGGTATTGTAACGTAAGCCGTAACCTCTTTTTCGTTAATCACATTAAGCCCTCCTTAGCCGACCATTCCTGTCGGCATCGTGATTTCAGCTTTTTACGGTGGTAGCCGCAGGTTCTGACACAGAACCCCATTCCTTATGCTGTCCTTTCCGAAACGCCGTCTGATTTCTTCAACACACTTTTCCATTCGCTCCAGCTTGTCCTGTTTTGCGGCATCCATAAACAAATCCAACTGACGGGGCGTGTCTTGCGGAACAAGATTTATGGCTTGTAGCGTTACAGAACGAATAGGGTTATACCATCCATACCTTTGTTCAAACAATTGAAAAACGGTCTTGGCAATCATCATCGAAGACTGTGTAGGAAGTGCAATCTTCGTCTGCCATTGTCTTGTATTGAGTGTATTGTCTCTGATATGTATTGCGACACCCTCTGCACTAAGTCCGTGAACACGGAGCTTGTGTCCGATGTCTTGGGTCAATTCGAGAAACACGGGCCACACCTGCTCCGGTTTCTCTAAGTCTGCAACTGTCGTTATACCGTGTCCTACGCTCTTGATAGGCGATACGAAGTCTTTCTTGGCAACAAGGGAAAGGTCATTGCCATTTGCGTAATTCCATAATGCAACTCCGTTTTTTCCTAATACGCTTCGCAGGAACTCAGGGTCGGTCTGTGCCAAAGCCCCGATGGTACGAATCCCATAGCTGTCTAATGTACGCTGTGTCGCTCTGCCTACACCGAGCAAATCAGCCGATGGGAGTTTCCATATCTTTTCTCTGAAAGTATCCTTTGGTATAACCGTTACTGCATCCGGCTTCTTCATATCAGAGCCGAGTTTTGCAAATATCTTATTAAATGAAACACCAACGGAGATAGTAAGTCCGAGTTCAAACTTAATCGTTTCTCTGATTTTGTTTGCAACTTCCACCGGAGAGCCGAAAAGACTACCTGTTCCGGTAATATCCAGCCAGCACTCATCCATACCATAAGGTTCTACTTGGTCTGTATATCGTTCGTACACGCTTCTTGCAAGTTTTGAGTATTTTATATATTCCTCATAATGCGGTGGAACAATAACCAAATCCCGACATTTCTGTTGTGCCTGCCAGACGGTATCTCCGGTTTTCACATCAAATGCCTTTGCTTTATAATTCTTAGCAAGGACAATTCCGTGTCGTTCTTCAACAGAACCGCATACAGCAACCGGATATTCTTTCAGAGCAGGGTTAAGCATACACTCAACACTTGCATAGAAGTTGTTCATATCGCAATGTAAAATATTTCGAGCCATTCTGCGTAACCCCCTTGACTTTTTGAGAAGTTTAATATAAACTATGAGTAGTTAAACTTCTTACTTGCTATTATACGCAGTTAAACTTCTCTTGTCAAGAGTGTAGACGAAGTTTAACTACATAAATTTAAGACAAGGAGTGAACAATCAAGATGACATTCGGCGAAAAAGTTAAGAACGAACGAAACAGACTCGGATTAAATCAGGATGAGTTGGCGAAAAAAATCGGCGTTACTCGTAGAGTTATCAGTTCCTATGAGAATGACAGTTCCCGTCCAAGAGGAACAGAACGCTATAAGAAACTTGCCGAAGCTCTCGGTGTAAATATCAACTATCTTTTATCGGAAGATGAAGCATTTATTGCAGATGTTGAAGATAATTACGGACACAGAGGTGCTAAGCAGGCAAAAGAACTTCTAGCAGAAGTAACCGGTTTATTTGCCGGCGGAGAAATGGCTGACGAAGACATGCGTGAAATGGTTGATGCCATTCAGGAAGCGTACCTTATTGCTAAGAAAAACAACAAGAAATACACACCGAAAAAGTATCGCAAAGACGAGTAACCTCTCGCTGTGCGTTGTCCGTTTTATGGGACAGCAGATGGTTTATAATAAAAATGGATAATATATCTGTTATAATGGCACTGCAAGGGAGGTGAGCCGTTTGGGATATAATACGCAGGATGAGATTGTCAAGATAGTGAACCGGCTCATCAAACGATGTGGCACTCGTAATCCATATAAAGTCGCTGATGAGCTTGGGATACATATTCTCTATCGAGATTTTACGAAACAGCGTGGAGCATACAAGGTAATCTTGAAGAATCGATTTATCTTTCTTCAGAACGGTTTGCACCCGGTTATTGAACAAATCGTATTATGGCACGAAATCGGACACGATGTTCTTCATCGCCAAGAAGCAGTTTCAGCCGGAGGATTCAAAGAATTTAATATCTTTGATATGCGTGAAAACCGGATGGAATATGAAGCCAATGTCTTTGCAGCTCAGGCTTCTTTACCGGACGATACGATTATTGAATATATTAAACAGGGGTATGATATTCAGCAAATTGCTCGCTGTATGCACTCCGACATAAATCTTGTCGCTTTGAAAGTTGATACTCTCAATTCACAAGGCTACAATTTTAGGAAACAGGAACATAGAAACGACTTTCTCAGATATAACAGAAAAATGTAAAGACCGTCAATTCTCGAATGAGATCTGACGGTCTTTGCATTACTTCGATTTCCATTATTCTTGGGAACAGCGTAAGCTGGGGGAAATCGGTTCAGTCTCTATGTGCCGAAGGATTTTCAAAGAGCAAACATCGGAAAATGGAGAAATACCATTTTATAAAATAGGTACATTCGGTGGAGAGGCAGATGCTTTTATATCGAGAGAGCTTTTTGAAGAATATAAAGCAAAATACCAGTATCCTAAAAAAGGAGATATATTGATTTCTGCATCAGGCAGCATTGGTAGAACTGTTGTGTTTACGGGAAAAAATGAGTATTTTCAAGACTCCAATATAGTTTGGTTAAATCACGATAAACATTTGGACAACTCGTTTTTGAAATGCTTTTATTCTATTGTGAAATGGGCAGGAATAGAAGGCAGCACAATAAAAAGACTATATAATGATAACATTTTGAATACAGCTATCACCTTGCCGTCAGTTGAAGAACAGCAGAAAATAGGTGCATATTTTGAAAACCTCGACAACCTTATCACCCTTCATCAGCGTAAGCCGGTTGTTGTCAATTCAAGCTCGACAATGAACGCATTACCAAATCAACATCTTTATTTTCAAGTTCTTGAATAATGTGAAGATAGGTCTTTTGCGTTGTTGTCATACTTGAATGTCCTAATCGTTGAGCCACACTTGCTATTGATACTCCGGCAAATAATAGCAGTGAAGCGTGTGTATGTCTTAGTCCGTGAACAGATAACCGGTATATCTGCCTTCTTACAGTGTCTTGTAAGAATGTCATTGACAGTAGAGTTATACACCTTTTCCGAAACAAAAATCGGTTCATCTTCAGGTAAGTCTTTAACCAAAGTAGAAAATTGAATAATGAGCTGCCAATCAATCTGTATTTTCCTGACCGACGACTGATTTTTGGTGGGCATAAACCCACCACCGCCTTTATAATCCCAGGTTTTATTGATAGATAAAGACTGCTTTGAAAAATCAAAGTCTTTTGGAGTTATAGCCAACGCTTCAGAAAATCGCATTCCGGTTTTTGCAACCAACAGAATAAACCAATCCCAATTTATCTCTTGACTAAGATTTAAGTCAGATAAAAGTTTGTGCAACTCAAACTGATTAAGATATTTGATTTTTTTGTGTCGAGGCTTTTTACCTTTTATGATAGCTTTTCTTGTAGGGTCTCGTTCTATAAGTCCCTCATCTACCGCATCTAAAATTGCACCTTTAAGTTGATGATGAAAGTCCATTGTGGTCTGTCTTTCGTGTGACTTCGCATAATCGTTCAAGAGTTTTTGATATGTTATCCTTGAAAGTTCGCACACTTTCAAATCCGGTGCTAATTGCTTAATCCAAGCCTGCGTAAGCAGGTATTTATCCATTGTAACCTTCCTTATCGCCCCTTCCTTATAAACCGTAATCCATTGAGCGTAATAATCGTAAAATAAGTCTGTTTTGTTTATATTATTCAGCATAATATCCTCCTGTATAAAAATTAGGCTTACGCTGATGAAGGGTGATAAGGTGGTCAAGCTGGCTGAAGTAGCTTGCAATGAGTTGCTGTTCTTTCATTGCTGAAGGGTAACTCACGCTTGTTTTTTGAATGTTGCTGCGACTTAAAGAGAGCACTTTTATGCCCTGCATTAGAGGAAGAAGCTGATAGTGGTAAGCGTTGGAATTGAGGTAGTAACCGAGGTACCCCAATGCCATTCTGTTCCGAGGGCGGCACACCATTGTATGTAACCCCGATACTATGGCACTCCCTTGCAAATTACCTATTTCACAGGCTTTTCCGGTCGTTTCATCTTCTGCGGTATCAGCGATAATAACATCACCATCCTGCAATAAAGCCCCATTGAAATCCTCTCGGCATCTATGCGGGATGCGAGGAATATCATCCTTTTGAACATCCAGCACAGAGCCATACTTTATCAGCACATCACCATAATGAACATTCAGGACAGTTCCTTCATCATAACTCAGTTCGGCACGGGAAAGTGTGTTATTCGGGACAGTGCAATCAAACACTTCACCAAACTTACGCTGTTCCCAAGCGTTTTTGATGTATCTGAACTTTTTTGATTTTTCTTTGCATAAAAATGCAAACTCACGCTGATGAAGGGTGATAAGGCGATTGAGTTTTTGAATATATGAAGCTATTTTCTTTTGCTCTGCTATTGACGGAACAGGAACAACTAATTCAAAATAATCTCCCAAGTTGTAATTTGTTCTTCCATCTCCTGTTGAAATTGATACTGCCCATTTCTTATGTTTATCTGTGTTTAGAAACGAACACAGATAATTTGAATCAATTATTTTAGGATTTGGTCGAGTGACAATCGTAGCAAAACCTATTGATTTTGCTTCGTTTTCAGTAATTACCGCAGATGTTCCTACATCTCCGGTGTGTACGGTAATTACATCTCCAATTTGGTGCATACGAGTTTCGTTTTTTTCGGCAAATGTTTTTTCCAAGTAAATTGGATTATCACCAAATTCAAATTTACCATCTTTAATATCTGAGTTTCTAATAAGTAAAGTTCCTTCATCGGTATAATGTTTCGTCATTGTTGTCACTAATCCAATATAAATTTTTCCGATTTCAGTGACCTTACGCTGTTCCCAAGAAACATAAAATAGGAGCCAAGGGAAAGCCCTTGACTCCTAAAATAATGCTTAATTATTCATCTTCTGTTGGCATTTGAATTTCATAACCACCACTGATAATAAAATCTCGAAGCAATTTGTCAACTTTAACATTAACCTTGGGCGGAATTATTTTAGTCCCTTCGACCTTTTCAAAGTATTCCTTTGCCTTTGCTTTATCGACCGTTTTCTTCAGTTCGTCATATCTGCCAAATTCATTGAGATTGTTTTCATTAAGCTTCAAACTCATAATGTTTCTAAGCAGGTTCTCATCTAACCCAAGAGCAGATGAAACTCTGTGAATTTGGTCGTTTCTCGCTTTTGACAAATACTCGTTAATATAATCTCTCAGTGATTTACCTTCTGAAACCTTAACATCTCCTCTTTGAATATCGTGCAGGAAAATGTTTGCATATTTCTGTTCTTCCTGAGAAAGCGTTGCAAATGTCTTGTGCAGCTCTGTTTCGGCTTGTTCAATAGCTTCCTGAGTTGTTCCCTCAACACTCAACAACTTAATATACTTATCAAATCTTGAGTTCATATAGTCAGAGTCGATTAAGCCCGTATCAATCTCTGTAATATATCCCGCAAGGTCATAAGGAACATCATCGCCTCCGATACCACCACCGCCACCGGTCAACTCTTTATATCTGAGAACTAAAATAAGATAAGTATTCTCATCTATGGCTACATCAACGACTTCGCCGGTTTCTTCATCTACATATGCAGGAATATCCCATTTGAAGCCTTGAATTTTAGCTGCTTCCAAATAGCTATTAAATTCATTGAAATCCTTTGCAAACTTCCTACACACCAAAGTGTCATTAGGCAGCTTTTCAAAGTTTTCAATTCCCGCATTGGTAAACAACTCGGTGATACTTTCAAAAAGTTCGTTCATCTGCTTCAAGTTTTCAACGAGATGTTGAACGAACAATCCGAGTGGTCTGTCGCCTGAATACAATTTTACGGCAGCGTTAATATTATGCTCCATAGTGTGAGGTTTGCGGTAATAGCGAATTGTTCCGAACGGTTTATCCGGGCCGAACAAGCGATTAGTTCGAGAAAACGCCTGAATGATATTCTCGTACTGAAGCACCTTGTCCATATACAAAGTGTTAATCCACTTAGAGTCAAAGCCCGTAAGCATTTGGTCAACGACGATAAGTAAATCAATTTGTTTTGCCGGTTCGGTCGCTACTCGTTCATACGGCTTTTTGTGGGCAAGTCTTGCGGCTATGTCCTTTTTCATTTTTGCAAATGTCGGAATAGCAAAATCCTGACCGTATTTTTCGTTGTAATCGGAAATGATTTCAACAAGTCCGTCCTCTTTGAATTGAACACCGCCGTTATTATCAATACTTGGGTCAAACAAAGCCGTTACTTTCAGTTGCGGATTTAACTCTTTGAACAATCGATAATAATTGATAGCCTCCGGAATACTGCTTGTAGCAAATATTGCGTGGAATTTACTGTTATGGCTCAATGTTACCCAGTTTTCGAGTATATCCTTTACTACTGTCGTAGTGTGTTCCGTTGTTGTATATTGAACATTTGGGATATAATCTTCGATGCCCTTTATATAGTCGCCCTTGGCGTCAAAGTGTCCAACCATTCCAACTTGGTTTACGTCCATATACTTATAAAAGATTTTGCTCTTAACAGGGTCAGAAATTGCTTCTTCCTCTGTTTGTGCCTTTGCCTTTTCCAAGGCAACTACTTTTCGCACATCTTTATCTTTGAAAGTCAAAACCTTGTATGGGTCAAAACCGAGAACATTTTTGTCTCTGATTCCGTCCGCAATGCTGTATCTGTGTAACTCATTACCAAATACAGTGCTTGTAGTATTCTTTTTCTTTTGGTTTTCGTCTTGGATAGGCGTACCGGTAAAGCCAAAGAACATTGCCTTTGGAAATGTGTTTTTAATTGTCAGCAACATATCCCCAAAAGTAGAGCGATGAGCTTCATCTACTATGAACACAATACGCTTTTCGCTGATAAGTTCAATGTCACGAGCGTTCAATCCACCGGCTTCGTCTTTGATATTACTCATTTTCTGAATGGAAGTAACGATAAGTGTGTCTGCCGGATTGCTGCTTTTGAGTTTTGTTATCAACACATTTGTGTTTTCGGTTGCTTGTACGGATTCATTTTCATCGGCAAAGCCACGATACTCTTTCAGTGACTGAGTGCCGAGTTCAATTCTATCCATAAGGAAAATTACTTTGTCGGCGTCTTTTGAGCTTGCGATTAACTGAGCTGACTTAAAACTTGTCATTGTTTTGCCGGAACCGGTTGTGTGCCAAATATATCCGCCGAGCTGATTGTTACCTTCCCATTTTGCTTTTGCAACTTTATCAGAAATAGCACTTGCCGCAAAATACTGATAGCTACGCATTACTTTAAGTACGCCGTCTGAGTCATCAGCAACCGTATAAAAGCCGATAAGCTGATGTGCCATAGGAATAGATAGAAGAGTAGATGCCACCTTGTTCCATTCGTTAATCGGCTCGTTATTAAAATCTGCCCAATGGAAATAATAATCCGGATTAAACTTGCCGTCCGGACCCGGATTTGCAAAATAAACAGCTTCGTTTGGTTCCATTGCAACAAAAATCTGAACCAAAGAAAACAGTCCACTGAATATTCCCTCGTGAGAATACTTTTCTATTTGATTGCAAGCCTGACTAACCGGAATACCGCTCTTTTTGAGTTCAATATGGATAACAGGCATACCGTTAATGAGCAGCATTAAATCTCCACGGCGGTCATTAAGTAATTTCGATTTTGTTGGGAATTTAGGCTGCTGCACAATTTGGTATCTGCTTTGACCGGCGGCAATTTCACGGCGGTCATAAATTTTAAGGCTGACTTCTTTACCAAAATGTAATTTATCATCAGGGTTATCCCTTACGATAGAAACACTTTTTCCGTTAATAAAGCCATTCAACTTTAACGGTGTTCTGAGAGCTTCGATTTGCTCTAAAATCTGCTGCATTTCGCTATCGGTTAGAGGATAATCGTTCAGTCTGTCAATATCTCTGTTGTTTTCAAAGAGTATATTTGCCCAATTTCGCAGCAAATCTTGTTCAGAGTAATTTTTAAGGACTTCTTTTTCCCACCCTTTTTCGGATAGTATTTTTATCAAAGCCGCTTCAAAATCCGACTCTTTATTAAAAATCATTTCGAGTTCCTCCTAACTTCTAAAATTTGCTTTTACATCTCAGACAAACATCTTTTCAAGGCACGCTTTTTTGAGATTTTTCAACTTTTCTAACTCACGCTGATGAAGGGTGATAAGGTTGTCAAGATGGCGAAAGAAGTCGGCTATACGGTCTTGTTCCTCAGTACCGGGCAATATGACTGACACAGAAGTGTATTCATCAAACGAGATGTTTAGCAAGCCGTCCATTCTTGCACCGGATGATACAATCTTGCGAAGTTGGTTTTCAATCTCAGCACCATTTAACTCTATTGACATAAACTCCGCATTTTGATTTTCAGCAGAAAAGCAGTGATAAACAAAGGGAATACGGGCATTTTCTGCTGTTGTCAATGCAAAACAAGAACCGTATGGACGCAACTTGGAAGCCCCGTGATTGTAAGCAAGCTCACCTTTTTTGAGAAGAATATACTTCTTCAAACTTTCTCCGGCGTTATTAAAAGCATATCTTTCAGATTGCTCAATAAAACCATTGTTTGCTGTAATCA
>OLPN01003883.1_pt1 | contig 10017 bp, 6 predicted proteins | sample 1672601 | NCBI WGS metagenome assembly OLPN01 (sample SAMEA3136704, study PRJEB25190) | human gut metagenome
GTACAACTTTCATGAAATATAGGTTGTCATTTGAGTTGATTTTAGGTATTATAATATTGCAGAAGTGTTTTTCTGATTTTGGAGGTCTTACTTATGGTCTTAAGAAGATTTACCACAATTGATAGAGAAGAATTGCTTTTTTAAGCGTGCCTACTATAGGTGCGCTTTTTTTGTTTTGAAAGGAAGGTCATTTATGGAAACAAAGCGTGTTTTAATTGTGATGGGGTCTCGTTCAGACTTACCTAGTATGGAAGGCTGCATGAAACAATTAGACGATTTTCAAGTCGGATATGAAGTTCGTGTGTTAAGTGCTCACCGTACTCCAGAAGCTGTTTTGGAATTGTCAAAGACAGCGTGCGAACGTGGAATTCAGGTTATTATTGCGGCAGCTGGAGGAGCAGCACATTTAGCTGGAGTTTTAGCTAGCTCTACACCGTTGCCAGTTATTGGAATCCCTATTCAGACATCTGCTTTAGGTGGATTGGATTCATTATTATCAACAGTACAAATGCCTCAAGGAGTTCCTGTTGCGACTGTCGCAATTGGTAAATCGGGGGCAAGAAATGCAGCTATTTTAGCTTGTCAGATGATTGGACTTAATGATAAGTCATTACAGGATAAGATTGTTGAGTTTAAAAAAGAACAAGCACAAAAAGTATTAGAACAGTCAATTGTTGAATAAGGAGAAGGAAATGGATACTCGTATTTTTGTTCATAAAAAAGAACAGTTTCAAGTTGAAAGTGAATCGTTAGCGGCTGAATTAAGACAATCTTTATCTTTAAAAGAAGATTTTGGTCTTACAAAATACAATTTATATGATATTTTTGATGCCGACGAAAATGATATTGAATTATTAAAGAAAAATGTTTGTAGCGAAGTTGTTACAGATGATGTATATGATTCTGTAGATTTAACAGGTAAATCATATTTGGCATATGAATTTTTGCCTGGTCAATATGATCAAAGAGCAGACAGTGCAATGCAATGTTTGATGCTTTTGAACAACAAACAAACAGTACGTATTCATTCAGGTACTTTATTAGTGTTCGCAAACCCAGTAGATGAAGAAACACTTAATAAAATCACACATTATATTGTTAACCCTGTTGAAGCACGTGTTAAAGACCTTTCTGTATTAGTGGATGATCAGGACGTTGAAGTAAAAGATGTTCCTGTATTAGAAGGATTTACAAAAATGAGTAAAGAAGAATTAGATTCTTTACGTCAGACTTTAGGGTTGGCCATGTCTCAAGCGGACATTGAGCATGTTCAACGTTACTTCGAAAAAGAAGAAAAAAGAGATTGCACAATGACTGAACTACGTGTGTTAGATACATATTGGTCAGATCACTGTCGTCATACTACTTTTGAAACTGTATTAGATGATGTATGTTTCCATTTGGATACGTTATCAGATGAGTTACAGGCTTCTTATGATAAATATTTAAAATTACGTCAGGATGTTCATGGAAATCGTAAAGAAAAAACATTGATGGACATGGCTACTATCGCCGGTAAATATCTTCGTAAACAAGGTAAGCTTGATGATATGGAGATTACCGATGAAATCAATGCGTGCAGTGTAGAAATTACAGTGGATGTAGATGGAAAAGATGAACAATGGTTGTTGATGTTTAAAAATGAAACACATAATCACCCAACAGAAATTGAACCATTTGGTGGAGCAAGTACATGTATTGGTGGAGCTATTCGTGATCCATTATCAGGACGTAGCTATGTATATCAAGCTATGCGTATTACAGGGGCTGGAGACATCACAAAACCAATTAGTGAAACATTAGAACACAAATTACCTCAATCTAAGATTTCAAAAACCGCTGCTCAAGGTTATTCAAGTTATGGTAACCAAATTGGTTTGGCAACTACATTCGTAGATGAAATTTATGATGATGGCTATGTTGCGAAACGTATGGAAGTTGGTGCTGTTGTAGGTGCGGCTCCTAAATCACATGTTAAACGTGAAAAACCAGAAGCTGGCGATATTATCGTTATGATTGGTGGAGCTACTGGTCGTGATGGAATCGGTGGAGCTACAGGTTCTAGTAAAGAACATAATGAAACAAGTTTGGAAAAATGTTCAAGTGAAGTTCAAAAGGGAAATGCCTTGATTGAACGTAAATTACAGCGTTTATTTAGAAATCCTACTTGTACAAAATTAATTAAAAAGGCGAATGACTTTGGAGCAGGTGGAGTTAGTGTTGCCGTAGGTGAACTTGCAGATGGTTTGAATATCAACTTAGATGCAGTTCCAGTTAAATATCAAGGTTTAGATGGTACAGAATTAGCTATTAGTGAATCACAAGAGCGTATGGCTGTATGTATCGAGGCTAAGGATTTTGAAAAATTCAAAGAAGAAGCATATAAAGAAAACTTAGAGGCTATCAAAGTTGCAGATGTAACAGATACAAATCGTTTAGTCATGAAATGGCGTGGGGAAACAATTGTTGATATGTCTCGTGCATTCTTGGATACGAACGGTGTTCGCCAGCACCAGATTGTTGATGTTTGCGAAAATGAATATGATGAACATCCATTTGATGCAGTAAACTCAGATTTAAATACAGTATTACAAGATGCGAATGTCGCAAGTCAAATTGGTTTGGCAGAAATGTTTGATGCTTCTATCGGTAAGAGTACAGTGTTGATGCCTTTTGGAGGTAAATATCAATTAACTCCTGAAGAAGGTTCTGTACAAAAATTACCAGTGCATGGAATGACAAACACATGTTCGGTTATGACATATGGATATGATCCAAAAGTATCTAAATATTCTCCATATTTAGGTGCTAGCTATTCAGTTGTTGAAGCATTAGCTCGTATTACAGCATTGGGTGCTGACTATAAGAAGTGTCGTTTATCAAATCAGGAATATTTTGAACATTTAGGTGCCGATGCACAAAAATGGGGACAACCATTTGAAGCTTTATTAGGTTTGATTGATGCTCAATTGGCATTTGAAACACCAAGTATTGGTGGAAAAGACTCTATGAGTGGAACATATAAAGATATTCATGTACCACCAACAGTGATTACATTTGCGGTAACAACAGCTAAAACAGATGATATTGTTTCGGCTTCATTTAAAAATCCTGGGGACTATGTATATTTAGTAAAGCATACGCCAGTTAAAAATAATGTTCCAAACTATGAACAATTAAAAGAAAATTTTGAAACGGTTCATAAATTAATGCAAGAAAAGAAAATTGTTGCGGCAAGCACAATTAAATTTGGTGGTCTAGGTGCAACTATTGCGAAAATGGCATTTGGATCTAAAGTTGGTGTTGCGATCAGCACAGAAGAAGATGTATATGGATTCAATTTGGGTTCAATGATCGTGGAAGCTACAGAAAGCATTCAAGATGAACATTTAGAATTGATTGGTATTTTAAATGATGATTCTAAGATTGTATTAAATGATGAAACCGTTGAAATTGAAGATGCATTAAAGGCTTGGACAAAGCGTTATAGTGAAATTTATCCAATGATCGTGAATGAAGGAAAAGATACTTTAGAAACTCCATTAAATGATGCAGAAGTACCAATGTCTAAGGTTGTTGTGGAAAAGCCAAAAGTAATTATTCCTATTTTCCCTGGACAAAACTGTGAATTTGATACAACAGCTAAGTTTGAACGTGCTGGTGCAGAAGTTAAACAAGTTGTATTTAATAACTTAACTGTAGAAAACATTCAAAAGAGTATCGAAACTTTAGCCAAAGAAATTAGTACAGCACAAATCTTAATGATTGTTGGTGGATTTAGTAGTGGTGATGAACCAGATGGTTCAGGTAAATTTATTGCGAACGTATTAAGAAATCCAAAGATTGCACAAGCAATTGATACAATGCGTGCAAATGATGGTTTGATCTTAGGTATCTGTAATGGATTCCAGGCATTGATCAAATCTGGATTATTGCCTTATGGTGATATTGAAAAATTGGATGCGGAAAATCCAACATTATTTAGAAATAATATCAATCGTCACGTTTCTCATATTGCACGTACTCGTATTACAAGTAATGCTTCTCCTTGGCTTGCAGGTATGAAAGCTGGAAGTGTATATTCAGTTGCTGTTAGTCATGGTGAAGGTAAATTTGTTGCGAGTGAAGAAGTATTGAATAAGTTGATTGAAAATGGTCAGGTTGCAACACAGTATGTAAATGAAAAGGGTGTTCCAACAATGGATGGAAAAGACAACTTAAATGGTTCAAGCATGGCTATCGAAGGTATCTTCTCTGAAGATGGTAAGATCTTTGGTAAGATGGGTCACAGTGAGCGTTATGAAAAAGGCTTGTTCCAGAATATTGCTGGAAATAAAGACCAAGATATTTTCGCAAATGGTGTTCGTTATTTTACACATAAGCAGGTGAAGTAGAATGACGTTGAAAAAAGTAGTTCAAGATTCTTCTGGGATTGTTGGCTTGTTCAATGTAGAACAAGCCGCCCAGAATATCTATTTAGCAATGCATGCCATTCAGCATCGAGGACAAGATGGTGTTGGATTAGCAATTAGTGATGGAGAAAATGTTGTTTGTAAAAAGGGATTAGGCTTATTGTCGGAGAATTTAAAACAAGATACGTTAAATTCTTTAGAGGGGAATATTGCGATTGGTCAGCTTCGAATGGCAACAAAAAATGATTCTCAATTAGAAAATGTTCAGCCGATTATGGTGCGTAGTCACCAAAGATATTTTGCGGTTGTATCAAGTGGGATGATCACGAATGCGATTTCTTTAAGAACGAAATTAGAAAATGAAGGATTGATCTTTCAAGGAACAAGTGATTCAGAATTATTAGCACATTTGATTCAGTTGAATCCAGGTTCTTTTGAAGAAAAAATTGCGAAAGCTTGTCGTATGATGAGTGGGGCCTATACATTTATGGTCATCACAAAAGACAGTTTGTACGTAGTAAGAGATCCTCATGGTATTCGCTCTTTATATATTGCCAAGGTAGATGAAGGATATTGTATCAGTAGCGAAACTTGTTCGTTCCCAATTCTTGGTGGAGAATTTATTCGTGAAGTAAATCCAGGTGAATTGATTTGTTTCAATTGCGAAGGTATGAAGTCTAGTCAGATTATTGAAGAAACAGAAACGAAGGCTTGTGCTTTAGAGTATGTATATTATTCTAGACCGGACAGTGTTCATAATGGTTTAACGGTTCATGAAGTAAGAAAACAATGTGGTTATTATTTAGCTAAAGAAGAGAATATTGAAGCGGATATCGTTGTTGGCGTTCCTGATTCAGCTTTAAGTGCAGCGGCAAGTTTTGCCAGAACATTGAATGTACCATATGAAACAGGATTGATTAAAAACCGTTATATTGGTTCTACATTTATTCGTCCGACAGAACAACAAAGAATGCAAGGTATGCGTGTTCGTTTAAATGCGATCAGTTCGGTTGTTAAAGATAAAAGAGTTTATTTAGTAGATGATAGTGTTGTGAAAGGTTTTACATCACGTCGAATTTGTCAATTATTAAAAGAGGCAGGCGCAAAAGAAGTGCACTTACGTATAGCTTCGCCAATGTTGAAATATCCTTGTTTATACGGAGCGGATTCAACGGCACAAAAAGATTTGGCGGCATTTAACTATACAGTAGATGAAATGGAACAATTGTTCCAGGTGGATTCATTGCGTTTCTTAAGTGTTGAAGACTTTAAAAAGTGTGTGCCTGAAACAAGCTGTTTAGCTTGTTGTACAGGTGAATATCCAGAAGATTTACAAGATTATAAAGATGAGGTAAAGGAGTAGAGTATGGCAGAACATTATGCAGCAGCAGGCGTTAGTTTAGAGGCAGGATATAAATCTGTTGAATTGATTAAGGAGCATGTTAAGAAAACAATGCGTCCAGAAGTGTTAGGAGGACTTGGCGGTTTCTCTGGTGCTTTCTCATTATCTAAAATTAAAGATATGGAAGAGCCTGTATTACTTTCTGGTACAGATGGTTGTGGTACAAAAGTTAAACTTGCGATGGTTATGAATAAGCATGACACAATTGGAATTGATGCCGTTGCGATGTGTGTGAATGATATCGCATGTGCAGGTGGAGAACCACTATTCTTCTTAGATTACATCGCATGTGGAAAGAATGTTCCGGAAAAAATTGCGGACATTGTGAAGGGTGTGTCTGAGGGTTGTTTACAATCTGAAGCTGCTTTGATTGGTGGAGAAACGGCAGAACATCCAGGTTTAATGCCAGAAGAAGATTATGATTTAGCAGGTTTTGCCGTTGGCGTATGCGATAAAAAAGATATGATTACTGGTAAGGATCTAAATGTAGGAGATGTGTTAATTGGGCTTCCTTCAACAGGTGTTCACAGTAATGGTTTCTCATTGGTTCGTAATGTATTTGATATTACAGAAGAATCATTAAATACATATTATGATGAATTAGGTAAAACTTTAGGAGAGGCATTATTGGCTCCTACAAAAATTTATGTAAAAGCATTAAAGCATATTAAAGCATCGGGTATTACATTAAAAGCTTGCAGCCACATCACAGGTGGTGGATTCTATGAAAACGTACCTCGTATGTTAAAAGAGGGTATGGGTGTTGAAATTGATACAAAGGCATTCCCAAAACCTCCAATTTTTGATTTGATTCAAAAAAATGGAGATATTTCTACGAAAGAAATGTACAACGTATTTAATATGGGACTTGGCTTTGTGATGGCTGTGGATCCATCAGATGTTGAAAAAGTTCAAGCTGCCTTAAATGAAATCAATGAACCTTGCTATGTGGTTGGTAAAGTAACTGAAACAGGACAGGTAGATGTCCAATGGTAAATATTGCGGTATTTGCGAGTGGTTCAGGTACTAACTTTGAAACAATCTTGTCACATATTGAAGATGGTTCTTTGCATGTGAATTGTGCATGCTTGATTGCGGATAAAGAAAATGCGTATGCTAGAGTTCGTGCGCATAATCATGGAGTAGAAGAGTTTTATTTTAATCCAAAGGGATATGATGGTAAAGCGGGTTATGAAGCGGCAATCTTAGAGGTATTAAAAGAAAAAAAGGTTGATTTGATTGTGTTAAGTGGATATATGCGTTTTATTGGACACACTTTATTAAGTGCTTATCCAAATCGTATCATCAATTTACATCCGGCTTATTTACCTGAATTTCCAGGAGCTCATAGTATTGCAGATGCGTATGAGGCAAAAGTAGCACAAACTGGAGTTACAGTTCATTTCGTAGACGAAGGTGTAGATACAGGTCCTATTATTCGTCAAGAAAGAGTAGCAATCGACCCATCTTGGGATCTTGAAACATTAGAATCGCATGTACATGCGATGGAATATGATTTGTTCTGGCAAGTCATTGAACAAGTCGCAAAAAGTATAGAGGAGGAAAAATAATGAAGCGAGCATTAGTAAGTGTATCCGATAAAACTGGTTTAGTTGAATTTGTACAAGGATTAGTAGATTGTGGATATGAAATCATTTCTACTGGAGGAACAAAAAAAGCCCTTGAGGCAGCTGGAATTCATCCAATTGGAATCAGTGATGTGACTGGTTTTCCAGAAATTATGGATGGTCGTGTGAAAACTTTACATCCAAAAGTTCATGGTGCATTACTTTGTGTTCGTTCAAACCCAGATCATGTACGTCAATTACAAGAATTAGGAATTGAGTATATTGATTTGGTTTGTGTGAATCTATATCCTTTTAAAGAAACTGTATTAAAACCAGGTGTAACACACGAAGAAATTATTGAAAATATTGATATTGGTGGTCCTAGTATGCTTCGTAGTGCTTCTAAAAACTATCAAAGTATTCCAGTTCTTTGTGATCCAAAAGATTATGATAAAGTTCTTGAAGAAATTAGAGAAAACCAAGAAACAACATTGGAAACGCGTGAGCGTTTAGCTGCAAAAGTATTCCGTCATACAGCTCGCTATGATGCGATGATCGCAGATTATTTAACGAAGAAAACACATGAAGAATTCCCAGAAAGTATGACAATTACTTTTGATAAGGTTCAAGACTTGCGTTATGGTGAAAATCCTCATCAAAAGGCTGCTTTCTATAAAGGAATGAATCCTCAATATTCTTTGGCAAATGCGACTCAGCTTCATGGTAAAGAATTGTCTTACAACAATATTCAGGATGGAAATGCGGCTATTGAAATCTTAAAAGATTTTGAAGGTCAATATGCAGCTGTAGGTGTTAAACACATGAATCCATGTGGAGTTGGTATTGGTGAAAATATTGAAGCGGCTTGGGATAAAGCTTATGAGGCTGACTCAATTTCGATTTTTGGTGGTATTGTAGCGTTGAACGCAAAGGTTGAAAAGGGATTGGCAGAAAAATTATCTAAGATTTTCTTGGAAATCATTATTGCGCCAGACTTCTCTGACGAAGCGTTGGAAATCTTAACTCGTAAGAAAAATATTCGATTAATGAAATTAGATACTAGCTTATCTGTTTCAAGTGCGTTAAAATATACAAATGTTAATGATGGTCTATTGGTTCAAGAGATGGATCAGCATACAATTAACGAAGAAGATTTAAAATGTGTGACAAATCGTAAGCCTACGGAAGAAGAAATCAAGCAATTGTTGTTTGCTTGGAAAGTTGTTAAGCATGTAAAATCAAATGCGATTGTCTTGGTAAAAGATGATATGACAGTTGGTGTTGGTGCAGGACAAATGAACCGTGTTGGTGCAGCTAAGATTGCGATTGAACAGGCTGGTGAAAAGGCAAAAGGTTCTGTATTGGCAAGTGACGCTTTCTTCCCAATGCCAGATACAGTTCAAGAAGCTATCAAAGCGGGTGTGACTGCAATTATTCAGCCAGGTGGATCTATTAAGGATCAACTTTCAATTGATGAATGTAATGAACATGGCATCGCAATGGTATTTACAGGGGTTCGTCATTTTAAACATTAATATATAAAAGAGTCTGTATAGACTCTTTTTCATAGTATGGAAGGGTCTATCATGGATAAGAAAAACAAAATTATTATTATTTCTCTATTATCTGCATTATTAATTGTACTATGTGTATTTGCGGTTGAAATGAAGAACACTGAGAAAAAGGCATATCAGGGGATATCTGAAATCGGAGAAGATCAAAATACGGAAGTTGAAAATAAAGATAATAGTCAATATATTGATATGTCTTTGGCAAAAGATATAGAAGCGTATTTTCAAGAGAATGGTATTGATCATGAAAAAGTAGCATACTGTATCACAGATTTAGAACATAACATTAAATATAGTATGAATGAGAAGGATGAGTTTATTGCAGCGAGTATTTATAAATTACCATTGGCAATGCTATATTATGATAAAGTAAATGAGGGTGAGTATACATTAGATTCAACGTTTACATATAGTGGATATATGCATGAGGATGCAGGGGTTATTAGTTCGGATTATGGTATCGGTAGTCAGGTTCCTTTAAGTGATCTTTTAAATGATTTAATAATATATTCTGATAATGATGCGGGTCATATTTTATATGAAAATCTTGGTGGCTGGAAAGAATATAAGGAAGCAATGACAAAATATACAGATTCTATCAGTGAGAATTATTATACAATGGATAATGTTACAACGGCTAATACAATGAATGATGTGGTGACTTATTTATATGATCATAAAGAAGACTATAAAGGTTTGATTAAAAATATGGAAGAGGCAGAACCAGGTGAATATCTAGATAGGGATACACAATTGAGTATGCCTCAAAAGTATGGTATGTATGATTCTGCTTTAAACAGTGTTGGTTTTGTAGAATGTAACACATCATATAGTATAGTTGTTTTAACGAGTTTAGGGGATAAAGGTGCCGATGTTATGGCAAATATCAATCGTATTGCTTATGAGCATTTTAAATAGAGTTGAAAAGCTCTATTTTTTTTGCTTTCTTGTTGTAAGCGTATACAGTAAAAAATGTGAAAAAAATTAAAAAAACATTTGACGAAGTGAAAAGTATTTGGTAATATAGATGAGCACTGCTGAGGTGCAGATGATCTTTGAAAACT
>OLPN01003885.1_pt1 | contig 10015 bp, 10 predicted proteins | sample 1672601 | NCBI WGS metagenome assembly OLPN01 (sample SAMEA3136704, study PRJEB25190) | human gut metagenome
ATACCGACAAGACCCTCAGTTTCCTGTTCGCCATCCTCATGTGGCAGACCATCGACCAGCTGTGCCGAAAAGCCCTTTCGGATTATGGCGGGAAACTCCCGACCCCGGTGCATTTCATCTTCGATGAGTTCGCCAACATCGGCACTATCCCGCAGATTGAGGAGACCATCGCGGTCACCCGTTCCCGTAACATCGGCATCACCATCATCCTGCAATCCATGAGCCAGCTGGAAAGCAAATACGATAAGAAGGCGCAGACCATCATCGACTGCTGCGACTCGACGCTCTTCCTCGGTGGCAAGTCCAACTCCACCAACAAGGAGATTGCGGAGATGATTGGCAAGCAGACCATCCATCAGATGACTTACAACGAGTCCACGGGGCAGTCCTCAAGCGCCAGTAAGAACTTGCAGATTCAGGGTCGTGACCTTATCGACGCAGCAGAAATCGGAAAGATGAGCCGCTTAAAGGCAATCCTGCTCATCGCCGGTACCAACCCGCTCATGGATGATAAGTACGACCCCCACGCCCATAAGCGATACCGCTATATCGTGGATAAGCGCAACTGGAAGCGTTTGCATAAGAACTCCTTCGATTTCGAGCGGTATCTGAAAAACGGCTGCGAGCCGTACACCCCCGATGAGGATACGGGTGCAGAGTTCACGGCATGGAAATGGGCGGCATGGAAAAAATCAAGGAAGGGGCTTCTGGGCATATTGCTAAACCGGTAGTCACTTATAATTAAGAGAAATGCCACGCGAAAAAGGCAGAAAGGGGACGAATGGAGGAAGGAACTTGGAAACACTCGTCAAACTCGCCGCCCCGGCGATAGGAACCGCTGCGGGCGCATTCACCGTCGTGGGAATCATCTATCTTGGGATGACCCTCGCGGGACTTCTTCGCGGCGGGGGCGGGGAGATACGCAAAGCCGTTGCAATCATCGTCGCGGGACTTACCTGTATCGCCTTTGCCCATCTGTACGGTTACTAGAAAACAAGTAAACAAGAAAGGAATCAACCATGCTGGAAAACGTGAAAAACCTTCTCTCTGATGGTGTGACCGCCCTCGGCGGCATCCTCATCGTCTTCGGCCTTGTGAACCTTGGTCTTACCATCAAGGACGGTATGCAGGGCGGCGGCGGTCAGCTCTCCGGTGCCCTCGCCATGATTATCGGCGGTGCCATCGTCGTGGGTGCTGCCGTGTACTTCAAGACCGGTATCAACTGGGGTTCCCTCGCGGGTTAGAAAGGAGCGATATCTAACATGCTCTCTGTAGCAGTACACAAGGATATCGCCGAGTATCAGCCCAAAATCGTAGGCAAGATGACCATGCGCACCCTGATATCCATCACGGGTGCGCTTTCTGTCTCGGTACTTGCCGGGCTTTACATCTACTTCGTTTTGGGGCTGAACGTCAGCGATTGCACCTATTTTATCTACGCCGTCTCGTTGCCGTTTTGGTGCGTGGGCTTCGTGAAGCCCTGCGGGATGCCCTTCGAGCAGTTTGCGCCGCTTTGGCTTAAGGCAAACTTCACGAACGACCGCATCTTCTACAAGCCGTCCATGCGCCTTGCGGGACTTCTCTCTGAGTCGGAAAACAGCAAGCAGAAAGGAACTATCTATGGAAAACACTACCGAAAGCAGGGAAACCTTCTCGGCATCGAATCCTACTCCCCAAGGGCAGGACGGGTCATCTCTTAACGCCGCATTTGACGTGGACGCGTTCGTCCACGCATCCGGTGACGGGTTCGGGAACACCGCGCCCCTGCGCTCCGATACCGGCGCTATCGACATGGATGCCATCTCTCAGGTCGCGCACGTCACGCAAGGTGCCGGAAAGCTGACCCGAAAGGAGAAGAAGCACGCCAAGCGCGAGATGAAGCGCAGGAAAAAGGAAGCCAAGAAGGCCGAGAAGGAAGCGAAAAAGACCTACAGCTCCATCAAGTCCCAGTTAAAGGACAGGGACAAGGAGCTGTCCGATAAGATGGCCGATGCCAGAAAGAAGCGCGACTCCGCGAAAGACGTGGTGAACTACATCGGCTACAACAAGATGTATCAGGACGGCATCTGTGAGGTGGAGGAGGGAATGTTTTCCTCTTCCATCGCCTTCGATGACACCAGTTACCACTCGGTGCGCGATGAGCAGCAGAAAGCCATGTTCTCCGCCATCACCCGCCTTTACAACCAGTTCGGTGCGGATACGCTCGTGCAGATGAGCGTCATCAACACGCCGCTCCTCAAGGAAGAGGTCGGTCATCGCAAGTTCTTCGACCCGGAGCGTCAGGCAAACGATGCTGCAAGGAACGACGCGCAGGTATTCAACAACATCCTGAACGATAAGGTGAAGGAGGGGGTCAGCAACATCCGCAGGAACCGCTACCTCACCTATTCCGTGACGGCGGACACCGCAGAAGATGCAGCGCGTCAGCTCTCCCGTATCGAGGTCGAATCCTCCCGCATCCTAAACTCCATCGGCAGCAAGGCACACCTTATGAACGGCACCCAGCGCCTTTCTGTCATCCATTCACTCCTGAACCCCTATAAGCCGTTCCTGTTCGATTACCAGCGCGATATTTCCGCCAAGCGCTTACAGACTACCAAGGACTGCATCGCACCGACGCAGATTGATTTCCGCCCGGACGGCCACTATAACGACTGCGTAAAACTCGATAACGGGGTCTACGCACAGGTACTCGTGATGAAGAAGTTCGGCTCGGAACTTTCCGACCGCGCACTTGCCGACATGGCAGACCTTCCTATCCCCATGGCTATCACGTGGTACGTGCAGCCCATGGATAAATCCAAGGCTATCAATTACGTGCGCACCCGTTCCGCATGGATTGACAAGGAAATTATCGAGGAACAGCGCTCGGCAGTGAACAAAGGCTATGACTTCTCCATCCTCCCGCAGGAGCTGAAATACTCCAAGGAGGAGACGGAGGACGTGCTCGACCACTTGCAGAACAAGAACCAGCGTCTCTACGTCTTCACGGGGCTTGTCTACACCTACGCGGAGAGCAAGGAAGCGCTGGATACGCAGGTACTTCGCATCATCTCCACGGCACGTCAGAACTCCATCGAGCTTGACACCTATGACTATCGCCAGCGTCAGGGACTTAATTCCATCCTCCCGCTCGGCCATAACCACGTGGAAATCTCCCGCATGTTCACCACGGCGCAGATTTCCATCCTCGTGCCGTTTGCCACGCAGGAGCTTGACGATGCAGGCGGCAACTTCTACGGCCAGAACAAGCACAGCCGCAACCTCGTGGTCTGCAACCGCAAGAAGCTCACCTCGCCGATGGGCTTCGTCTGCGGCAAGACCGGCTCCGGTAAGGGTATGTTCACCAAGACCGAGATGACGGGCACCATCTTCTCCAATCCGACGGACGAGATTTACGTCATCGACCGCGCAGGCGAGTACACCGCTATCGCCGAACGCTACGGCGGCAGCACCTACCACTTCGGCGTGGGTACCGGAACCCATCTGAACCCCTTCGATACGGTATCCGTGGAACACATGACGAGAAACGAGCAGATTGCGTTCAAGGTGGACGCGATGTTAGCTCAGGCGGGCGCTTCCGCTGCCGAAGCCGGGTCGAACTTCTCTGAGGTTGACCAGTCGCTCGTACAGCGCTGCACCGAGCTTGCCTTCCAGAAGGCCGCAGAGCGCGGAGACAATCTTCCGCCGACCTTACAGGACTTCTACGATGCCGCGAACGAGCAGCCGGAGGAGCAGGCACAGGTCATCGCACTCCGTTACGAGCGCTTCGTGAAGGGTTCCATGAACTTCTTCAACCATCAGAGCAACGTCGATTTCAACACCCGCATCGTGGATTTCAACCTGAAAGACCTGCCGGATTCCATGCTGGTCTTCGCCCTCATCAATGTCTGCGAAGCCGTCCGCAACCGCATGTACTTCAATGCAAAGCGAAACGTCCGCACATGGCTCTACGTCGAGGAGATGCAGAGTATGTTCGCGTACCCGACGGTACTTAACTACTTCTCCCGCTTCTCGAATGAGGGTCGAAAATTCGGACTTTTGCTGACAGGTATCAGTCAGAACGCCACGGCGATGCTCGCCAACGAAGCGGCGCGAAATATCGTCCTCAATGCGGACTTCCTCATGCTTCTCAAGCAGTCCCCGCTCGACCGTATGAAGTGGGCGGAGCTTCTGAACCTGTCCGAGCAGGAGGAGGAATGCATCGACGAGTCCGCAGAGCCGGGTGACGGCCTGCTCATCGCAGGTAACGCCCGCGTGCCGATTCGCGGCAAGTTCCCGTCCGGCAACGTTCTCTATGACCTGTTCTCCACGAACCCCAATGAGACGAAGAAGACGGGGCTTGGGGACAAGAAAGATGCAAAACCCGTTATCTAGCAACCCAGTAAGAAGACCCCGGAAAGGACGGTGAACGTCAGATGAAGGCTTCGGATTTCACGACCGGCGGAAACGACCGTGAGAAAGCCATGAGTAATCTCCTCAAGACCGAAAAGACGGATGCCGTCAATACCGGTCTGGTGGAAAAGGCAGATAAGAGCGCCAAAGCCTTAAAGGGTGACCTCTATTCCGTCGGCAAGAAGGGCACGCACGGCGCGGGAAGTACCGCCCTCGATGCCATCGCAAGGAAACGTAAGAAGACTTCCGCCGCCGATGCCCTTGACGGAAAATCCCGTAGCCAGCTAACCGGAAAAAATGCCCTCACGAAAAAGGTGCAGTCTCGCCACAATCTGAATAAGAGCCTGAAACGTGGTGCAAAGGGTGTAGCCGCAAAAGCTACCCACAACGCTCTCAAAGACTCCGAGCTGGAAGGCACGGACGATTTGGTCGCAACCACGCACACCGGCGCGAAACTTGCCGGAAAGGCGAGAAAGCACCTTCGTTCCGGTAAGGATGCACTTGAAAAGAAAGACTCCCTCGGTGCCCTCTCGGAAAAGAAATACCGCACCGAGAAACTGGATAAAAAAGCTGCCCAGAAGCGGATGCAGTTCTCCAAATACTTCCATAGGAACGTCTACGAGAATGCTGCGGCGCAAGCGGGAAAGAAAAAGGCGCTCACGGTTCTTTCCGGTGGCATCAAGGGAATGCTTTCATCGCTTGCCGGTGCCGTCTCCCAATTCTTTCCACTCATCATTGCCTTCATCTTGGCCTTCGGCCTGATTTCCGTTGTCGGTGGCGGTGCCGCCGATGAGGAGCAAAAGAGCGCATCGCTTGACGGGATGCCCGCATGGGTCACCTACGACCTCGTGCTCGCGTGCCTGAACGCCCACGAACAGTACGGATATCCCGCTTCGGCGCTCCTCGGCCAGATGATGATTGAGAACGGCACCTCGGACTCCGGTTCCGACCTCGGGCGGCTGTACCACAACTACGGCGGCGTGAAATATGCCGGTTATGACTACGGCGGACTCATCACGGGTTCAGCTCTATGTCTATGCCGCCTTCTCTCCGATTCCCATTTCCCTTCTCGGCTTCGAGGAGACGAAGCAAATCGGAATCGGTTACCTCAAGAACTTTGCGGCAGCAGCCCTCGCAGGCGTGGTCATGGTTCTCATCCTCTACCTCTACCCGCATCTTGTGACCGCCCTCGCGGTTTCCGGTGGATTGGGAAAGGCTGAGATGCTTGGTCTCGCACAGGGCGTAGAAACATTCGACTCGTTCGGTGTCATCATCAAGACTATCGCCGTTCTCATCACGACCATGATGGGGCTTGTAAAGTCCGGCTCTTGGGCGAAGGAAATCCTCGGCGCGTAGACGCTTACCGAAAACCTGCTACCGCTCACCGAAGGGGCGTGCCGAAACCGGTGCGCCCCTTCCCCTTAATAAGTTATTATTGGGAGCCAAGCGAAGGCTTCCGATGGAAAGGAACACGCTATGGCATATAACACACCGGAAACGGTTGCCGACTACCTAGCCCGCTTCCAGATGGAGATAACCCATCGTGGAAAGGGCACCTTCACTCCCGACCATGTGAAGTATTCCCTCACCATTGCGAGCGGCGGGAAAGACTTTTTCACGACCTTCGAGTCGAACCCTCATGTTCACGGCGAACCCACCATCACGCAAGTCTTTGGTGCCCTCGCATCCGATGCGATGGTTGTTCGCGACTACGGGATGGATGAGTTCGTAGGACGGTGACATCACCGAAGCGTTCGGCGAAACTGCCGAGTATAAGGTCGATGACAACTACCATGCCCTTCTCACGTGGCTTCCCGACCACACGGAGTGGCTGGAAGAAGCCGAGTTCGACGGCCTTCTCGAAGGCTGCAAGGGCGATATCTACAAGATGGTTCAGATGGCGCAGTACGTGTGCTTCAAGTCCGACCTCTACGACCATTGCGATGATATCTGCCGTTACGGCACCCTCGACCAGCTAAGGGATATGGGGGTCTATGCCATCCGGGAAAGCCTTGCAGACGAAATCTTAAACGACCTCTCCTATGATGAGGATTATGCGCCGACCGATGACGCGAAGGACACCATCATCTCGGCTATCTATGCCACGTTCGAGGAGAAATATGGCGAAGACTTCGCCGACTGTGCCGACAACTTCATACAGGACAACGATGATATCGCGGGGCGCGTGAACCCCTGCGCGATGAGCGTGGAAACGGTTCGCGCGGTCTATGGGATGGGCTTTGATGCGGTCTTCTTGAATGACTGGAAGAAAGAGCTTGCAGAATGCGATATCGACCCGGAAGCGGTTTCCGTTGACAGCGAAGCGCACGATATGGAAAACGGCAGGGATGGGCTTGATGGTAACGCCCCGGAAAAGGATGCCCCGGAAAAGGACGATAGAGATGCACAGCCGCCTGTAGACACCGACAACCGTTAGAAATGTGCATGGAAACGGGTGAGGGCAAGGCTCCACCCGTTTTCTGCTGAAAGGAGACTCTATGGAACCGAAACCGAAAGAGCGCATCGTCTTCGACGAAGACCTCTACTACGGAGACGAAGGCGAAGAGATGGCGATAAACGACCTCATGGAACGTGACGGTCTGACCGAGGATGAGGTGCGCGAGGACTTCACCGACGATGAGATTTTCAATCATCAGATGGAGATGAAGGATTTCGATTACGAGGAGGAGATGCGGGCACTTGCCGCCTTCTTTAACGGGGAGAAGTCCGACATGTCGGATTTCGTCAACCCTTACGGCGGCAACCACATCCTCGTGTCGGGAAGTGTTGGGCGCTGGAACGGCACGTCCACCGGCATCGCCGTCTACAAGGACTTCGATGCCGCCACCGATTGCTCTCCATCCCGTTTCGGTCAGGGCAACGTTTTCGCCGACTGCGAGATTCAGAAGGTCTGGGACGAGAACGGCACGCTTTACCTTGCCGGTGCCCACCATGACGGGCGCGTATCCGTCGAGATGCGTCAGCTCACCGATGAGGGCGAGCGCCTTTGGGGACAGCTCGATTACGAGGATTATCTGCCCCTCGAAGGGCTTACCGCCATGGGAAAGCACTATGAGCTTGGCGATGAGAACCGGTTCGTCCACGACCTCTATAACAGCCCGGAACTCTGCGCCGCCCCCCGTTACGTGGAACAGTCCTTCGGATGCCCTTCTGAGGAATACGAGAAAGAGGAAGGGACGCTCCCTCACGACTTCACCACCGGCAAATGGCGTGTGCATCTTATCTACCCCGGAGAGCGTTACGGTCTCGATGGTTGCCTGACCTATGAGTTAAATGCTTACTCCGGCGCACCTGCCGCCGCCCATCGCGCGTCCTACCCACTTGTGGAGTTCTACGATACCTCGCAGGATACCGCACGCTTCCCGGGCGGTCAGTTCGTCTCTCGTTACTACATGACCGACCTGCTTGAGGACGATTCTATTGCCGTCTCCCTCGACACGATGCTCAAGAACGGGAACCAGTTCTCCCTTGATGGCGGCATCCCCGCTTGGACGGTTGAAGGCGATGACCTTGCGAAGGTGAACGACTTTCTCAAGAAAAGCTGCATGGAGTTCTGCGGCTCCCTTCCCGGTGACGAAAAGGACGAGGACGGCTATTCCCTCACGGGGGAAGCGAAGGATGCCACTGCATCCCGTAATGGGCTGAGCAGAAACCAGATGGGGATTGAAGAAAAAGCTGCCGAGTGCAAAGAAGCCGCGACCGTCCTCGCTAACGGGAACGCCCTTTAGAAAGGATGGAGTCTATGAAAAAGAATCCCTATCTCACCTTTCCGCGCGAGTTCACCACCGGAAAATGGCGCGTGCATCTCGTCTATCCCGGTGAACCCCGTGCGGACGGCTTCCCTCGCGGAAGCAAGAAGGGAAATCCCCCCTGCGCCGACACGATGGTCGAGTTCTACGATACCGAGGATAACGGGCAGTTCGTAGCCAGTTTCCACATGAACACCCTGCTCGGCTACCCTTGGAACGGAATGGTCGGTGCCGACCTCGACGGCCTTGAAGCGTATGGATTCGCTTATCCACTCAGCACACAAGCCGCGACTGACTGGCTTGAGGGCGATGACCTTGCGAAGGTGAATGCTTTCCTCAAGGAGACCTGCAAGGAGGCCTTCGGCATCCTGCCCGGTGCGGACGATGGCGGCTATTCCCTTTCGGGGGAAGCGAAAGAAGCCGCCCTATCGCGCTTCGCTCTCCCGGAGAACAGGAAAGCCGCCCTCAATGTGATTCGGAAACTGAATGAGTCGAGAGACAGCAACGACAACGCCCTTTAGGCGTTTTTGGCAAGAAAGGAGAAATGAACATGGCAGAAGATTTCGGTGACAGCACGGGAAGCGGCCTTGTGAATACCGCAGGGCAGGCCGCAAAAGAGGTCGTTCAGGCCGTCGTGACAAAGGGTGCGGGCATCGGAGGAAAGGGCGGTGGCGGTATCTCCCTCTCCGGGGAAGCCAAGGACATGATGGCAGCTTCCAAACAGCTTGCAGGCGCATCTGCCGCACCTTCCCGCGAGCATCTGGTCGCAAAGCCCGACCTCTCCCGTTAGATAGAACACCAGAAAGCCAGCAAACCGCACAACCAGAAACACAGAAAGGATGATTGCCATGCAAGATAACGACTTCTGGATTGGGCAGGAGCAGATTCCCGTTGACCTCTCCCTCCTGCTCACCTACTCCAACGATGAAGACTATTGGTACGCTCCGGGGGAGTATGCGCTCAGGGTCTATACCGTCGATACCCTGAACACCAACTTCGCCCGTCCCTGCTTCGCGTTCGGTGAGCGCACGTCCGACCCGGAGATGGAGGATGTTTCCGGTGCTATCGAGAACACCCTCCACGAACTTCTCGATTCCGGCGCGACCCCCGAGGACGTGTACCGCATCATGGGACTCGTTAAGGAGAGCGAGCTTTCCCCCGAGACCAAGGAAGCTGACAGCTATCTTCCCATCGACCTCGGCTATTGCATCGACGGAAATATCGTCTCCTATGAAGCGGTGCCGGAGGGCGTTGCGACGGTGCCTGAAAACGTAGACTACCCGCGTTACGCGGAAGCGATGGAGAGCCATGTGCCGCTTCCCATCGCTACGCAGATTGCCAAGCATGATTTCTCTCACAGGCAGGCGGATATCCTCATGGAAGCCGCCCGCAGCCCGCACGTCTCGCCCGAGACGCTTGAGACGATAGCCGACAAGACCCTTTCGTCCGGTAAGATGCGCGGTCTTCTGGATATCGCTTCTGTCGGCAAGAACCCCCTCGATTTTCGCAATATGGACGAGCAGACACTTAAGGCGGCTGTTTCCGTGCTGTTCCACGGCGGCAAAGACCTCCCCGTGACGGAGCTTGACCTTGCGCAGCTGCGTTCGGTAGACCTCGCGCTGATGGACGGGGCTTCCCCCGCCGAAGCCATGCGTGCAGCCGAGAAGTCTACATCCGCCGAGCCGGAAGCGACTGCCGCATCTCTCGCATCCGAAGCCCGCGACGCGAAGGCCGCTCGCACCGAACTCGATAGCCAGTCGGAGATAAAGGATGCCCCGACACGCGCGGAAAAGGCAGATGGCTCCCTGTGACAAAGCCGTTTCATGGGCAGAAAGGAGGACACCTATGAC
>OLPN01003893.1_pt1 | contig 9995 bp, 8 predicted proteins | sample 1672601 | NCBI WGS metagenome assembly OLPN01 (sample SAMEA3136704, study PRJEB25190) | human gut metagenome
TTCTGAATATGATTGATCGGGTAGGATACACGGGTGTTCTCTGTTACGCTCTTATCTGCGAAATCAATCTTGCCTTCTGCATCCAGAGTAACGTTCTCAAGCAGAGCGTTGCGTTTGATCGCATTGTAGATGTCGGGTTCGGACTCCTTGTCCAGGTTGATAACCTTAGCGTAGCATCCGCCTTCGAAGTTGAATACGCCGTTGTCATCCCAGCCGTGCTCATCATCACCGATCAGCAGACGCTTGGGATCTGTGGACAGGGTGGTCTTACCGGTACCGGACAGACCGAAGAAGATAGCGGTGTTCTCGCCGTTCTTATCTGTGTTAGCGGAGCAGTGCATGGAAGCGATGCCCTTTAACGGCAGAAAGTAGTTCATCATGGAGAACATACCTTTCTTCATTTCACCGCCGTACCAGGTATTGATGATAACCTGCTCGTGGCTTGTGATATTGAACATAACAGCGGTCTCGGAGTTTAAGCCGAGTTCCTTGTAGTTTTCAACTTTAGCCTTGGAAGCGTTGTAAACAACGAAATCGGGCTCGAAGTTCTCAAGCTCTTCCGCAGTGGGCTTGATGAACATGTTGGTTACGAAATGTGCCTGCCATGCTACTTCAACGATGAAACGGATTGCCATACGGGTATCTTTGTTTGCACCGCAAAATGCATCCACAACGTACAGTTTCTTATTGGAAAGTTCTTTCTGAGCGAGTTCCTTGACTGCCTGCCATGCTTCCTGGGTAGCGGGGTGGTTATCATTCTTGTATTCGTCAGATGTCCACCATACAGTATCCTTGGAATTTTCATCAACAACGATGAATTTGTCTTTGGGAGAACGTCCGGTGTAGATACCTGTCATAACGTTTACAGCACCCAGCTCGCTGACCTGTCCCTTTTCATAACCTTCCAGTCCGGGTTTGGTCTCTTCTTCGAATAATACTTCATAAGAAGGATTGTAGACAACCTCGGTAGTTCCGGTAATACCATACTTGCTTAAATCGATTACAGCCATTTGTATTAACCTCTTTCCTTTCCTTACATTTCCTGCATTGCAGGTTCTGGCAGATTGTTTCAAAAAAGGAACAAATCCGCTTCATTTATATATTATACATATTTAAAAACTAAAATCAACTAAAAAAATATAAACAATTCCTGAACTCGCAGATGTTTTTTTTACAGTCTGCTATTCATTTTGACGATTTCGCAAAAGCGGCAGAAATGCCTCATAAATGTCTTTTATTGGAAGAAACAGAAATAATATACGTAGAGTCAGCTGTTTTATGGCAAGAATGGCTTGCCAGGTTTTTTTACCCAGGATTTTTACACCCTCCTCGAATGAAAAAAGTCGTGCATTTTATGAGCCGATATGCTATCATGTAACTTAAGTTAGATAAAGCTAACCCATACAAGAGTCCGTGCACAGTTTCAGTGCAGAAAATAAAGGAGTAGCGGCATGAGTGTTGTAATTATCGGCGGAAATGAAAGAATGGTAACACAGTATGAAAATATCTGCAAGGAGCATGGCTGCAAAAGTTTTTGCAAAAGAAAAAGGAGCCATGAAGAAAAAAATCGGTGTGCCGGATCTGATGATCCTTTTCACAAGCACAGTTTCCCACAAAATGGTCATCAGCGTGACGCAGGAAGCGAAGAAGAATCAGATTCCGGTAGCACGTGTACATACCAGCAGTGCGACAGCACTTCACGCGGTTCTGGAAGAGCATTGCGCAGCATTCACATAAAACAGCTGTCTGTTAATGGTGGGTTCCGAGGGGCTTCTGAACAGCATGTCTTTTCTGATTAGAAAATAGATAACGATTGTCATGTCGCTCTGTTCCATATATAATAAAAGAAGTAATCGCGAGAAAATAAAGAGGAATTTCAGTGATGGAACAAGATACAGAACAACAGATCTCCGGTCAGCAGTCAAAGTCACCGCGGATGCATCTGCAGCAGGGGCTGCTGGAAATTTACTGCGGCGACGGAAAAGGAAAGACGACAGCGGCGCTGGGGCTTGCACTGCGGGCGGCAGGCTGCGGTCTACGCGTGCATATTGTGCAGTTTTTAAAGGGAACAGAAACGGGGGAGCTTGCGTCTCTTGCGCAAATTCCGCAGATCAGCCTGGTGCGCTGCGACAAGAACTGGGGATTTACCTTTTCCATGACGGAGCAGGACAAAAAGGAGATCACCGTGTGTCACAACCGGATGCTGCAGGAGGCGATTTCCATGGCAAAAAGCGGAGAAATCGACGTGCTGATTTTCGATGAATTTCAGGCGGCGTATGCGCATGGACTGCTCGACAAAGAAGCGGCAAAAGATTTTATTTTGAAAAAACCGGCGACGCTGGAGCTGGTGCTGACCGGACGAAATCCTGATCCGGTATTTTTGGAGGCGGCGGACTATGTGAGCGAAATCCACGGGGTGCGTCATCCGTACCAGAAACAGATTCCGGCGCGGAAGGGAATCGAGTTTTAAACGGAATTATTACCCGAAGCGAAAAAATTGTCCAGTGACAAAATGGGGGTTCAGCGTTATGCTAGACGGGATGAAAGCATAAAAGGAGCTGAATTTGCCTTGAAACAGGGAAAAAAGAAGAGCTGGCTGAAATATGTCCTGGTATTTGGATTGATTTTCTTTGCCTGCTGGTATGAAAGAAATTTTCTGGCGCAGGCGGCGGAAAAAATCCGCAAATTGCCTGACTGGACGATCTTTATAGTTATTGTGCTATCGTTGACCTATCTGGTCTGGGAAGGAACGATCATCTGGCTGCTGATGCGGCAGTCTGTAAAGCATTATTCCTGGATGCAGGGCGTGAGATGTTCGTTTGTGTGCAGCTTTTTTCGGACGACGACCCTTGGAAGCGGAGGCGGGGTCGCACAGATGTATGAAATGAACCGGGACGGGCTTCCGCTTGCACGCGGGGCAGGACTGTCCATGGTGCAATACATTTTCCATAAAGTATCGATTACGCTGTATGGTCTGATTGGCTTTCTCTGTCTGTTGTTTGCGAAGGATGAAAGCGTCTCCGGCTATACGGCGTTTCTGGCAGCGGGAATCGGTTTGACAGCGCTGATTACCGCAGCGCTGCTTCTGGTAACGGCATGCCCGCCGTTTTCCAATTGGGGATTTTTGATTGCAGAACGGCTGTGCCATGGGAAATGGCAGGATAAACGGGATAAAATGAAAGCGCAGATTGATTCCATGCAGGAGGAATCCCTCCGATTGTTAAAGCATTCGCCGCGAACGGCAGGAGGTATTTTTCTGTGCGATTTTGCAAAGCTGACCTGCTGGTATCTGGTTCCCTGGTTTGTGTTGTCGGCAGACCTTCCGGTTTCCCTCTGGCAGATTGTGTGTATTACAGCCGCAGCACAGATGCTGGCGGGTGTAATTCCGACGCCCGCAGGGCTGGGTTCTCTGGAATTTGTTTTTCTGATGTTTTCCACAAAGATCGTAGGAGCGGCAGAAGCAGGTGCAGCCATGATCCTGCTGCGGTGTGCGGTCAACATTATTCCATTGGTCCCGGGCGCGTTGCTTGCCCTGACAGACCGCAGAAAAAAGAAAGGAAGCCGGGAATGCCCGGCAGAATAAGTTATGGTACCTGATCTTGCAAGAATGTCAGTGATAATCAAATCGCAGCATGAAACCTCCGTGATGACGGGAAATTATGAAATGGGTTATGCCTGCGGGCTGCTCTGTAAGCTGGCGGGCAGGGAGGTTCCGCAGTGGGAAACTCCAGTCGAATTAAAAGACCGTGTGGCAGAGCTTTTAACTGGATATGAACCGGCGAATGAACGGGAAAAGAACGTCATCCATATGCTGCATTATTACCATCCGGATGAAACCGCAGACGAGCAGGTAAAAGAGCTGATTGGATGGGGGTATGACGAGCAGCGCCTCTGGCAGATGCAGAGGAAGTAGTGACTGGCACAGATGTTTTTTGCGCGTAACTGTGAGGGTACTGAACAGTTACGAAAATTTGAGATTGCAACCAAAAACCGGACTGCGAATCCTTATGAGAGGAAACACAGACCGGTTTTGTTTGTCTATGGAAGGTCCGTCACCATGCCAATGCCGGTGCGAATTTTTTACTTCGCCAGCCCCAGCAGATCATCATAGAAGTTGGGATAACTGATTTTGACACAATCCGCATCTTTAATAGAAGTAACGCCATCGGCTGCCAACGCGGCAACCGCGAAGCTCATGGCAATGCGGTGGTCGAGATAGGAATCGATTTCTGCGCCGTGAAGTGTTTTTCCTCCACGGATTATCATACCGTCGTCCGTAGGTGTGATATCACAGCCCATCGCGCGCAGCCCGGCAGTCACCGTGGCAATACGGTCAGATTCCTTGACCTTTAATTCAGCGGCGTCACGGATCACAGTCTGTCCGTTGGCAAATGCAGCCATTACGGCAATCATAGGAATTTCATCGATCAGTGCCGGGATCAGATTTCCCTCTACACTTGTTCCATGCAGGGAAGAAGCAGAGACGAGCAGATCAGCAACCGGTTCCCCTGCGCAGACACGTTCGTTTAAAACAGTCAGGTTTCCACCCATTGCGCGGATCACGGTCAGGATTCCTGCGCGGGTCGGATTGATGCCGACATTGCGGATCAGAAGCTCAGAGCCAGGGACCAAAAGACCTGCTGCCAGGAAATAAGCTGCGGAAGAGATATCGCCGGGGACAAAAATCTGCTGTGCATACAGCTCGTTTCCTGGTGTGATCGTTGCAGTCAGTCCGTCAGAGCAGATATCTGCGCCGAAACCGGAAAGCATCAGCTCCGTGTGGTTGCGGCTGAGAGCGGGCTCTGTTACGCTCGTCGGACCATCTGCATAAAGACCGGCGAGCAGGATCGAGGACTTGACCTGTGCGGATGCGACCGGCGTGGAATAAGTGATCCCGTGCAGGCTGCTGCCGGTGATGTGAAGCGGCGCGCAGCCGTTTTTACGGACGCTTTCGATTTTTGCACCCATCAGAGAAAGCGGCTCCATAATGCGCTTCATCGGACGCTTCTGAATGGAAGCGTCCCCGGTCAGCGTTGTTTCAAAGGTCTGACCACTTAAAATGCCGGAAATCAGCCGGGTTGTCGTGCCGGAATTGCCTGCATCCAACACCTCAGAGGGCGCAGACAGCCCGTGTAAGCCTTTCCCGTGTACTAAAATGCGCTCCGGTGTATTTTCAATTTCAATGCCGAGTTTTTGAAAGCAGCTGATTGTTGAAAGGCAGTCCGCTCCTTGTAAAAAATTCGTAACCTCTGTCGTTCCCTGTGCGATTGCTCCGAACATCACGCTGCGGTGAGAGATCGATTTATCTCCGGGGACGGTCACTTCTCCACGCAGCGCTTTGCTGGCTGTCAGTTCCATCATACCATTAAAATCCTTTCCGTTTATCAATTTTTTCAGATATGCGTTACATAGCCGCGTCTGTTCAGCAGCTGAATCGCCTTTGTAATCGAATCTTCTTCGTAAAATTCAATTCGCAGGACGCCTTCCTGTGCCTCCCGATTATGGACGATGCCGATATTTTTGATGCTGATGTTGTTCAGCGCCAAAAGCGTGGAGACGGCGGCGATAGAACCTGCTTCATCCGGGATATCCAGACGGATAGAGTAATCCTTTTTGATCGGGCCGCTTCCGGCGTCAATAAAGGAATCGCGGTATGCGCGTGCACCGTCAAAAAAGGTATAGAGCGAGGTAGAATCGTGTTCCTGCAGCTCTTTTTGAACGACGCCAAGGGCGTCGATATAATCCTGCAGCAGTCTGGAAATATTGACCGTGTTGGTCATGCAGATCTGTTCCCACATGACAGGGGAAGAGGATGCGATCCGCGTGATATCCTTAAACCCACCTGCAGCGATGGATTTCATCAGTCCCTGAGCATCGTCATGATCCTGTACCAGATGGACGAGGGCGGCAGCAACGATATGAGGCAGGTGGCTGACAGCAGCGGTCACATAATCATGCTTCTGGCTTTCCACCTGCAGCGGGATCGCTCCCATGGAGGTGACAAGCTCCTGGAATTCTGCGATTTTCGCAGCGGGAACCTGCGGCGCGGGAGCGAGAATGTAGTAGGCGTTTTCCAAAAGGCCCGCCTTGGAATTGGCAAAGCCGATTCGCTCGCTGCCCGCCATCGGATGTCCGCCGATAAAGCAGTCCGTTAGTCCCAGAGAGTGGATCAGCGAATTGATCGGCGTTTTGACGCTCCCGACATCGGTCAGGATACAGTCCTTTTTGCGGTAGGATAAAATTTTTAACAGGTTCTCATCGTTGTGGGAAACGGGCGCGCACAGGAAAATATAATCGCATGCGGTAAACGCGTCGCAGGGAGCCGGATAGGCTTCATCCGCAATTTTCTGTTCTGTTGCGAGCTTCAACGTTTCTTCGTTTGGGTCGCAGGCGATGATAACAATATCCTTCCGGTTGGCCTTCAATGCCCTGGCGATGGAACCGCCGATTAGGCCGAGTCCGACAAAACCACAGGTAATCATGACAGTAACTTACTCCTTAATTTCTGCCCGCAAGCTTCCAGAACGGATCGAGCTCTTTGGAAAGACGGGCGAATTTTTCAAAATTCAAAGACTGAGGACCGTCAGAAAGAGCGCAGGCAGGATTGTTGTGCACCTCGATCATCAGACCGTCCGCGCCGCAGGCAACGGCAGCTTTTGCCATCGGAGGCACATAACGGTAAGCACCTGTCGCATGGGACGGGTCTACAATAACCGGCAGATGTGTCCGCTCCTTTAAGACGGGAACCGCGCTCAAATCCAATGTATTTCTCGTGGAAGTTTCATAAGTACGGATACCTCTTTCACATAATACCACATTCGGGTTGCCTTCCGCCATAATATATTCTGCGGCATTGAGCCATTCGTCAATCGTCGCGCACAGACCCCGCTTTAATAAAACCGGAAGACCGGAACGTCCGGCTTCTTTTAATAAGATGAAATTCTGCATATTGCGGGCACCGATCTGGATCATATCGACATATTTGACCGCTGCTTCGATCGCTTCCAGGCTGACAACCTCGCAGATCGTCGCCAGATCGAAGGCTTTTCCGGCCTCCTTCATGTATTTTAAGCCCTCTTCTTCAAGACCCTGAAAGGAGTAGGGGGAGGTACGGGGCTTATATGCACCGCCGCGCAGGATGGTCGCGCCGTTTTTCTTGACTGCTTCGGCGATCAGCATCAGCTGGTCGTTGGATTCCACCGCGCAGGGACCTGCCATAATCGTCCGGGTGTTCGGTCCGATAGAGGTGCAGCCGACCTTTACGACAGACGGCTCCGGATGAAATTTCAGGTTTGCGAGCTTATAGCTTTCCGTGACGGGAACGATCCGGTCCACGTCTGCAAGCAGTGCAATATTTTCTGTGGAAAGACGGGATTTGTCACCGACTACGCCGATGATCGTAACCTGTTCGCCCTGGGACAGATGTGCGGTCAGACCGTTTGCTTCAATATACTGTGTGACAGCCTTTATATTTTTATCCGCTGCCTTCGGTTTCATTACAATGATCATAAGTAAAGTCCTCCCTTGAGTGAAATATCTTTGATTCTGTATCTTCTTTTCGAAAAATCTCCTTGTAATATAGCACTTTAAAGTGCGAAAGTCAATTGTATCCTGTATAAATATTATATAAGAATACACGGGAAAGTCTAGCTTTTACAGAACTGGCGAAAAGATTTTCAGATAGTCAAAGAAAAACATGTCCAAAATGACGAAAAGGCTTGCTAAAAATGTGAAAGTTTAGTAGAATATCCACATGGGGAAATTGGGAATGATTTTAATCATCTAAAAATCTTTGACAGAATACCCAGAATTTGCAACATACGGAGGAATGAAGATGAACATTTACACAACTGACAAGATCCGTAACGTGGTTCTGTTAGGCCATGGCGGTTCGGGCAAAACCAGTCTGACTGAGGCAATGGCTTATCTGGCTGGCATTACATCCAGAATGGGTAAGGTCACAGACGGCAATACCGTCAGTGATTATGGCAAGGAAGAACAGAAGAGACAGATTTCGATTAATACCTCCGTTGTTCCCATCGAATGGAACGGCGTGAAGATAAATATTTTGGATACTCCCGGATATTTTGACTTTGTAGGCGAAGTAGAAGAAGCAGTAAAGGCTGCAGGCGCTGCCATCATCGTAATCAACGGCAAATCCGGCATTGAAGTCGGCACCGAGAAGGCATGGGAGCTCTGCGAAAAATATAAACTGCCCCGTTTTGTCTATGTTACCAACATGGACGTGGATAACGCCTCCTATCGTCAGATCGTAGAAGATCTGAAAGAAAAATACGGTAAGAAGATCGCACCGTTCAACCTGCCGATCCGTGAAAACGAGCACTTCGTAGGCTATGTCAACGTCGTATCTGAAACCGGTAACCGCTGGCAGGGCAAGGAAGTTGTTTCCTGCGAAATCCCGGATTACAACAGACCGAATCTTGAGATCTGCAGAGAGACGCTGATGGAAGCGGTTGCAGAAACGAGCGAAGCGTTCATGGAGCGCTATTTTGGCGGCGAGACTTTCTCCGAATCCGAAATTCGTGCAGCGCTGCGTACTAACGTTATTGATGGCTCGATCGTTCCCGTATCGATGGGCTCCAACACCCTCTGCCAGGGCGTTTACACGCTGCTGGATGATATTGTAAAATACGTTCCCAGCCCGGAAGACAGGATATGCGCAGGCATCAGCTTAAAGACAAACGGCATTTTCCAGGCGGATTATGATTTCTCCAAAGCGAAATCCGCATACATCTATAAGACGATTTCCGATCCCTTCATCGGTAAGTATTCCCTGATTAAGGTTTGCTCCGGTGTACTCAAAACGGACGATACGATGTATAACAGCGACAGCGATGTTGAGACAAAGATCGGCAAGCTGTATGTGATGCAGGGCAACAAACCGATCGAAGTGAGCGAGCTGCATGCCGGCGACCTCGGCGCACTTGCAAAGCTGACCGGCGCAAAGACCGGTGATACGCTTTCCACCAAGGCAAATCCGGTTGCTTATGCGAAGACCGAATATTCCAAGCCTTATACTGCAAAACGCTATAAAGCGGTTAACAAGGCGGATATCGATAAGATTTCCCAGTCTCTGCAGAAGCTGACAGACGAAGATAAGACGCTGCGCGTAGTCAACGATTCCGAGAACCGTCAGACTCTGCTTTACGGCATGGGTGAGCAGCATCTGGAAGTGATTGCAACCCGTCTGGAAAACGAATATAAAGTAAAGATTGAACTTTCCAAACCGAAGGTTGCTTACCGCGAGACGATCCGCAAGAAATCCGACGTTGAATATAAATATAAGAAGCAGTCCGGCGGACACGGACAGTATGGTCATGTTAAGATGCGTTTTGAGCCCTCCGGCGATCTGGAAGCTCCTTATGTATTCGAACAGGAGGTTGTCGGCGGCGCAGTTCCGAAAAACTACTTCCCGGCAGTAGAAAAGGGTATCGCAGAAGCCGTTCAGAAAGGTCCTCTGGCAGCATATCCGGTTGTCGGTGTAAAGGCTGTTTTATATGATGGTTCCTATCATCCGGTTGACTCCTCCGAAATGGCGTTCAAGATGGCTGCATCTCAGGCGTTTAAGAAGGGCTTCATGGAAGCGGGCCCGGTTCTGTTAGAGCCCATTTCTTCTCTGAAAGTAACCGTTCCGGATTCCTATACCGGCGACGTTATGGGCGATTTAAATAAGAGACGCGGCAGAGTGCTCGGCATGACGCCCGTTGCAGGCGGCAAGCAGATCATTGAAGCGGATGTTCCGACCTCCAATCTGTATGGCTACTGCACAGATCTCCGTTCCATGACCGGCGGACGCGGCGTATACGAATATGAGTTTGCAAGATATGAGCAGGCTCCCTCAGACGTACAGGAAAAAGAAATCGCAGCGAGAGCAGCAAAGGTTGCAGAAGGCAGCGAAGAATAAAAAAGGATGTGCCTTGGCACATTCTCGCGCCGAGGCGCGGTTGCTTTAGCAACCATCTACCCCTGCGCCG